>JGI24021J15306_10013575_pt1 | contig 10121 bp, 5 predicted proteins | sample Ectturendosymbi1_FD_15306 | JGI IMG/M metagenome (IMG submission 15306) | reverse complement strand
GTTATGTACAACTCTAATGTAGTTCCCCTTCCCCAAGGACTGCACGGCCCGACGATTCTTGATGATGAGACATTTGAGTGACTGCTCAGCATCTGCCCTGAGATTTAGTGCAGCCAAGCAGTGGATAGTAATAACTTATTCAAACAATGAAGAAGGTGATGGTGGGCAAGCAATGTGTGGAGAGTTGGGGGATACACAGACGAACAAGTGAGTCATGCATATAGGTGAGAGAAGTGACAATGGAGGTTATGAAGCAGAAAGCCATGCAGCAACCATGACATTACAGAACACAGGTGTGCAGTATAGGTAAAAAAGCAATTTTTATCAACACATATCATGCAGAAGCAAAGTTATCCATAGACCAGTCTAGAGTATCACATCTGCACTAATTTCCCACAGGGCACACAACATACCCAAATGAGGTTGAAGAGACAAGGGTGGAAACAGATTACAATAGGTTTAACAATTATTGTAAAGCGCCATGATTTTCAAGTTAAAACAATAACTGGAAGTGGAAACATTTGATGATGCTGTAAAATCAACATTTAAATATTCTGTAATATGACCTTTGAAAAAGAAGGCTGATAACAAGCATCCTTGCTTATCTGACATGGACGCTGTTGGAATCTCTTGGTAGTGTGGATGCTAAATGTCTATGAACCATGAACAGGATGTGCGCAAAGGGTAACACCCATACATAAGTGGCATCCATCGAGTGCAGATGCACAGCGCCTCAAATCAAGACATCCATTTGTACCTGCTGCAAAACAGCTCAGCAGTTTATCTGGCAGCTACAACATACGTGCAGTGCACTGGGCAGATCACCAATGGAATGTGGAGTGGATGGACAAGACTCTGCATTTTCATTCCTGACACTTGCAACCCCCTTATGACCCCCCAAGAACAGCTTGGGTCTGGCTTAACTGCCTTCGCACCAGTGTTGGGCATTTCCGCTCCTGCTTGTACTAATGGGGTATGGCCAGGAACGGATTTAGGGAGTGCGGGGCCCTAGCCCATCTTAGTTTTTGGGGGCCCACGCAAGTGTGACCTATTTGGCCGTTTGAGTGAAAAGTGTGAAAGTATGCCCCTCTTGTGTGTAGTGCCCCCCCAAAATCTATCTTTTGTGGTGCCGACTTTGGTTCCACAATTGCCTTAGATCTTCAACAGAAATTAAAGCCTTTCCTACATTTGTCTAATGAACAAATGGCATTGGGATCTTTTCTTGGAATTTATAGCTCTTTCGTGTAGTTCAGAAGTTCTCTTCGTTAAGTTTCTACGATTTCTAGCGTTTTTAGTAGGTTTGTTTTTTTTTATATAAAGATTTTCATGCGGGACCGTGTTGCCTCCCTCGAAAATATCATCTAGCTGTCGATCTGATTATCTGTACGTAAACTCCTTCTTGTAGTAACAGTAACCCCTAATTTTTGAAGTAAACAAGCACAATCCATTCAGTGGACACAGGGCTTATTCATGCCGTTTTGAAATTATCATTTTCCAAGCAATATAAAATATAGTGTTTTCATCTTCTATATCATATGCCCATAGGCATACGAGGCGGGTGGCAGGGTGGGGGCTGCCACCCCCCGGCTTAAAAAATTTCAGGGCAAATTCTGTTTTCAGGGCAAGCGCAAGTTGCTCAAAATTCCTCAATGATAAAAAATATTTTAATCCAGTGAAAAATTTCAGGGCAAATTCTGTTTTCAGGACAAGCGCAAGTTGCTCAAAATTCCTGAATATTCAAAATAGTGAAAATTTTCAGGGCAACCCTGTTTTTCAGCACAAGTGCAAGTTGCTCAAAAATCCTGAATGATAAAAAATATGCATGCAGTAAGTGAATTCAAGGCACACTCTGTTTTTCAAGGCAAGCGCAAGTTGCTGAAAAACCTGAATGTAAAAAGTATATTCAATACAGTGAAAAATTTCAGGGCAAACATAAGTTGCTCAAAAATCCTGAACGATAAAAATATTGCAATACAGTGAAGAATTTCTGGTAAAATCTGTTTTTCAGGGCAAGCGCAAGTTGCTTAAAAATCCTGAATGATAAAAATCATATAGTCAATACAGTAAAAAATTTCAGGGAAGACTCTGTTTTTAAGGGCAAGTGCAAGTTGTTCAAAAATGCTGAATGGTGAAAAAATTTTCAATGCAGTGTATTCAGTGTATATTCACTTGTGGGTGGTCCGCGTAAATTGGGCTAGTTTAGTTTGTAATCTGGACTAAAGACGTGACTGGTCAATGGTCATAATGGCTTTGATCTAGATCAGCTATGTCTAGCCCAAGTGTCTTACTGAGCCAAAAAGTATGTCACTATCTGGACTAGGGCAACACATTGAATGACATATTAATGAAGACCACACATTGAATGGCTGACTTTGATCTTATCAAATGATTTTAGCTTAAGCTAATGTACTGAAAGCGTTCGAATCCTCATTGCAATGGTAACAGACGTGATAAAAGTGGCACTGCAAACCAACTGCATCAAAATTTTCAAATTCAGGATTATCAAAGTAAGGACAGGTTGTCAGTATATAGGATACATTTACTACAGCGAAAACCTAAACTGGGCCGCATGCGGCCCGCGCATAGCTGATCTAGACCAAGCCCTTGTTTTCTGTAAAAATCGAACAATCGGATGTCGCTGGTCAACAGCTTGAGCTAAGAATTCAGTAAGCTCCTTTGAGTGCGCATCTTTAAGTGCCTTGCTCAACCGCACACCACTTACGATAACACAGGCAGGTGTAGGGTCAGACCCTTTGGTCCAGAACCGTCATTTTTAATTTTTAACAATTGCGTTGCACCATCGAAGTTGCGTACATATTTGTATCAGTAAAGGCAATTACCGTAAAGTTTCTTGTCTGGGAGAACACACCACGCAAGAAACTTCAACCCATTGAGTACAAGCAAGGTAACTACAGAATTTGCCTATTAACGGCACCTCGAGGGGATTTGTTATTGCCGAATTGACATTTCAAGCGAATTTAAATGCATGTAAAAGATGCCATCGGGACCGCAAAAAATGTAACATAGGTGAATTCATGTTACAGACAAAGCTGTTATAAACGAATTCCACTGTACAGAACAGATCAGTCCCCATTCGGATTGTACTAAAAAAGTTAGAGTTTCAGAGCATCAGGGCAAATTGTTTGTTTTTAGAGCAAATTGTTATTTTCAGGGCAATTTTTCTGCCCCCCCTTAGTAAAATGCCTTCCCGTACGCCTATGATAAGCCGATGATAAACAGTATGAAGACGAGTTTTGCACAGAAGCAAAGTATTATCACAACATCCTCAGTTAGCCAGGAAGTAAGCCCAATGTAGACACGTTTACCCCAGTGAAGCTTGTGAGAAACTGTTCTAGCTGATTTAAATAACATATACAGTTTCAACAAGCAATCTGTTTGCGGGAAATCTGGTAAAAACAACCAACCGTAGGATCCAAAACTGATAATCTTGCTTTTCATCGGAGTTTTGCAGTATCTGGCGGTCTTGCGAGCTTTTTAGTCAGTGGAAATTGAACATCAAGTACCGCTTTTTTTTTCTTTTTCATTCTTTTTTTGTAATCGCTTTCATACAGATGGCCTGAATCTCTCTCATGCCCAGATGCACAATATTGTCATGTTGTTACTGTACTGATAAGAGTCTAGAGTAGACTAGACATTTGCATTTCCGCCCGTTTCAAGGTAAATTGTGAAGTTATGCTTCTGCGCAGTTCTGCAAATTTTTAGTTAACATTGAGTCATCATAGAAAAGATCATTGTGTAGGTCCCCCAAAAGCATGGGGCCCTAGGCCATGGCCTATGCGTAAATCCGTCCTTGGGTATGGCCTCCACTGCATCCTTTGACTGTGGCGCGGAAGAACAAACCGTCAACCATGTTGTCTTCCAATGTCCAATCCATCAAACTCCTCATGGACTGCAAAGCCTGACGGTTCTGGACAATGAGACAATCGAATGGCTGCTCAACACCTGCCCCAAGATCTAGTGTGGCCAAGCAGTGTTTAGTTTAGAAGAACTCGCTCAAAAGATGAAGGAAAAAAGTGGCATGAACAGGCAATAATAGAGTGATCATAGCACATGATATCTCTATTGTTGCTTGCTGCCAGTGTGAAGCTTTGTGCACCAGCCGCTCAGGCTTTCTGATCACAACAAACTCCTTGGCCTCTGTTCTACTACAGGCTTATCTTTGCTGTGTTGTTTGTCCTTACATGTCTGTCACAGTCTTGCTTGCTTTTGAGGACTAAAAAACCATAAATTGGAGACATTCACAGTCACACCACCATCAATGTGGTCAAGTGGAAATTGATTTGTGCTGTGCAAGGGGTTGCTGGTTTGAGTCACACCTTAGTCTATTATTGCGATCGGAAACCCGAACGGCATGTGTGCAAAGCTTCGCACCATGGCAGCAAGCAACAATAGAGATCATGCTTGCAATCTCTCTTACTATTGCTTGCTCGTGCTACATATATTATGGTGTTATTCTTCACGCAGATCCCATTCGTGGTGAATCACAGAGGTTGCAACACTATAATGATGAGGTTGCAACACTATAATGTCACAAAAAAAGAACCAGTAAAGAAACAAATGAAACAAACATGCCATCGAACCAATTAATTGGAAAGAATTAGACACGAAGTTCACACAAAAACAGAGTATGCAGGAGAAACATGGTGATAAGTATTTACAGAAACAATATTTAAAGGGCAGAGAATAATACACATAAAAAAGTATAAAAAAGTCACACCTTAGTTGTACTGTTGGTTTTTTTAATAATGCAAAGGACACTTTTGATGTTCTAACACAAGACTGTGTGTTGAAAGTTTCGGACTCGCTACTACTATATATTCTTAAAAACTTTCAAAAAGCAGACAAGAGTTTAGATTTAGGGTTAGAGTTATTGTTTAGTGCAGGGGTGCCCAACCAGTCAGAGACCAAGAGCCACATCTATTACTGTGCTGCAGCAAAGAGCCACATCCTACACATAGGCATACATGAACATCACCCCATCTCTTCCTCACACACACATACCTTTGCTCAGCTAGATTTATTGTGAATATCACATACTAACATGACAATGACAAAACTCTATAAGCCATTCATTTTTATGCAAGTTATTTAGCGGGACTTCTGGTAATTACGGAAGAGCCCCTTGAGGGGTTGGCCACCCCTGGTGGTTTAGGGTTTAAAGATAGAGTTTACAGTAAGGGTGGGGAACTTATGTACTATCACAGGCGATGCATGAATTATGCATTATTGCTAGCAGGCTACCAAGTCAATTATTTTATCCTAAAATTCTACCATATCTTACAATGAGGAAGAGTGACTTCCTTTGACCAAACTATCTAAGTACTTGCTTATCATGGAGCTTCGTTCTGATGCGATGTTGTACTCAACTTGGGTAACAAAAAATTTAGATGCAGGCCATATCAAATGTTCATGCGGGCTGTATTCGGTCTGCGGGCTGCAGGTTCCCCACCCCTAGTTTACAGTTAGTTTAGGGCATAGAGTTGCAAAAAATTATTAGCTACTCTAATCCTTTCTCTTAGAACTGACATACAAGAAGTGGTCACATATTTTGCAAAGGTAAGCAATTTCACTTGATGTGGTTTTTAGTCCTTCCAAAATGAAAACCAGATACATTTGCTTAGGCACTGCTTCTGTGTACAGTTAAGGTTTGGGTTAGCGTCTATAGTTGGGGTTAAGGATTAGAAAAAATTGATCACCACTTTAATCCTTTACTCTGGGAAGTGACATGCAAGAATTGTTCAGATATTTTGCAGAGGCTAGCAATTTTGTTTGATACGGTGTTTTAGTCCTTATGAAGCAAAAACTGGATATGGTCATTTGGACACTGTTAGACAGATATTTGTCAAGAGCGGATCTTTGCTGCGGATATAAAATGATGCAACTAGGTCACAAAAAACGAGATTCTACGATGAGCAATCATGCTACAAAAGTAGTAAAAATTATGTTTCTTGCTAGCCTAGGCCTAATTTTACCCACCATCACTCTCACGCAAAGGTTATTCCATTCATGGTAACAACCCCCAGTGGGATCCAAAAATAGCTTTCAACAGTTGTGAAAACAGAAAAATTCAAAGCATCACAACATTATTGAACTGCAATGACTTAAGTTTTTCCACTGTAATTTTTAGGGCAACCTAAAGTCACTAAAGCCAAAATTTTTCGGACACCTGTAAATACCACAAGATCACTAAGATCATTGAGATCGGTAAATCACTAAGACCTCTAAGATCACTAAAATAAAAGAGCATTAAATTGTACTGGATCCAATATAAAACGATTTTCCAGCTTGGATTCGGACTGATAAATTTTTTAAAAAGAATTATATCTAGGATCAGAACCGTATTTGACTAAATTCATGCAAATAAACTGCAGTGTTTTTGTTAAAAAGCTGTGACTTGCTTACATTTTGAACTAAAATGATGCTTGCAATTCACTTTTTAATTTTTTTCACTATTAAATTGGATCCAGTACAATTTAATGTTCATGTCTGATCTTAGCGATCTTAGTTGTCTTGGCAATCTTAGTTATCTTGGCAATCTTAAGCAATCTCAGAGCAATCTTAATAGATCTTGTGGTATTGCGGTATTTACAGGTGTCCAAATTTTTCTGCATTTTTTAAAATTTATGAAAAGTCTACAAATCAAATTTCATGCTGATACCATTAGTAACACAAAAGTTTTTAATTAAAAAAAGTCAAAATTTCTTGCTGCAGCACAATTTTTTTCTCTACATCGATATTTTATTAAAGCTACAACAATAGGTATTAACATGCTTTTACAAGTTTATTTGAAATTCTAACATAATACTGGATTTTTTGCAAATTCTAACATAATGTTGTATTGCCCTCTATTGGATGATTGAAAGTACGCTAGGTGTGGCAGCACTTGTTGAAATATAACAATGAAGAACATCTTGGTGACTTCAGGTGATTTATTAACACTGGATATTTCTCTTTTTCATTTGGATTGAACATCATCAACGGTTTGTTATCTCTCTAATTTCTTTCAGTCTTTCACACATTTGATTTGGTTTCATTTTAACAGATTCTTAATATATGCTTTGTATTCCGTGTTTCAATGCAAGCGCAAAAAATTGATAGGTCAAAATTTGTAAATTATGAAGCCAAAGTTTTAAAGTTTTTAGGTCAAAAAATTGGTTGCCCTAATAATTTAACCTTTATTTATTGTGTAATAAGTTTCTTTTTCCATTTTGGTTATGACTTTATGTCATCATACATCTGTTAAGGATATCTGCACTGACAGACATTCATTCATTCTTTACATTGTACATTTAGAGTTTAGCCTACATTTTATGCAAAGCAGACAAGAAGCCGCTAAAGCTTGCCAGCACTGAAACCATGACAACACTTGCCCATCAAACAACTGTTACAGACCTCATGATCAACTAAGCACATTTTATGCATCTGAACAGGGTTGCCAGATTTTTATTAACCTGAAGTAGCCAAACACTGTTCCGAAAAGAGCCAAAATGATAGATAAGTAGCCAAACACTCTATTTGGGTCTCGATCACGACGTCACCATGTTCACTCAATAGTAGCATGACCCTTTTGCAAAGTTGGCAGTGAAGTATGAAAATGAGATACGGCGACCATGGCCCAAGTACCCCTTTGGCTACGCCCATGATGGTGTAATCACAAAATTTAGTATTACTGTTAGCAATTGAACATTTCTTTGTCAAAGCAGATAACAAACACAACACATAATTCACTTTATACTAAATCTGTAGACCTACACAGCGTGTATAGGTGATAATGTCCATTTGTCTTATTCATTCCCTGGCTTTCTGCTGGTGGGCGTTTACAACAATATGTAACCAGAAAATTTTTACAACTACATTATTTTTCGTAACTTTTTCAAAATGAAAATAACTTTTACACTAGATTAGCTAGTACAAGCAATACATGAGAAAAACATAGCAAATCTCAATCTTTAGAACCTAAACAGAAGAAACCATACAACATTGGTTCCCCAACTTTTTCTGATGGCACACCAGATGTGGGTCCTGTGTGGCCACCGACCAAATCTCTTTCGATCATAAGTTTGGCAAACCAGTCTTGGCACAACGCGGCATGAATGAAATGGCTGTTATTCAAGTCCAAACAATCCTAACGGGATTTCAAACCAAATTATGTCTATTCAAAATTGGAACGCAATTATTTTAAATATTTCTCCAACTTGCTTAAATTGGAAAGATGGAAGCATTGTTGACAGTGATTTGGAGATATATGCAAAGCATCTTACAAATTTAAATGAAGACTTTGAAGGTACTCTTTGAGGACCTGCAGAGGATGCGTGTGCCGGGTTGCATTGTTACACTATTTGATTTTAATGTGCAAAATGCAGACATTAATTTGCAGTTGCAAGATGAACTCACTGATATGCGTGTGGATTTCAAAGCTCAATCACTATTCAAATGCAAAAACCTGCGTGACAGTGCCATGTAAATACCGCTGTTAAATACCCGAAAATTTGTGCAGCTGTTGAGCTGTTTTTACTTGCATTCCCAATTTCCTACATGCTTGAATCTGGTGTCAGTCATGCAAATGCATTCCTAAAGCAGAAGAACTGATTGAACTTGGAAGAGCGTGGTGACTTGCTACTAAACACACCACAACTCGTTCGGGGCTTGGTCAGATGTCTGCAATTTTACCAAGGGTTTGACAGCCAAAAGAATTTGCAGAACCCGGTTTTACATCTATTCCCTCAAAATCTATACAATGCACACTACATTCATTGGCTTNCTTGTTTTGGCTTTTGTATAAAATTAAGTTAAGTTTCAGACAAGAATTTGGAACCAACGTCTTCACAGGCAGGTNCATGTTCGTATCTTTAATGGTTACAGATCCTTGTTAGCAAAGCAAAGATTTGTAATTAATTTCAATATACGGCTCATGCATTTTCTGGGTCAAGCATTTCCAACAGAAAAAAGCCAAAATTTTGTCTGTTTTTTAATTTAAAAAAAAGCCTAGTACGTTGAAAAACAACCAAATTTCAAAATTGTCAAAAAAGCAAAATTCTTAACCTTGCTCTTGGAGTATGCTACTCTGGATGAAGTGTTGTACCAAGTGTTACAAGTTAGCGAACAACTGTGATTACAAAAAATGTCTTTAATCTTGTGTTCCTACCCCAAGACAAGGTCATTACAAAACCCTCTGTCTGTTATTATCAATCTGCATTGTGGAGACAGTGTTTGCTTGCGCTCTATAGACTTTCTTTGTGTCTAGTTCAAGTACTGAAATTTAAAACAATGCAGTGTATAGCAGGAACAGATTCAATGGGCACTGCATGAGACAAGTTGCACGTTTCACTTGCACATCTTCTCTATCTCTTTTTAGGTATATTTGGGTGGTCATTAAGTGTTACACAATTGTATGGTAGCCCACTTCTCATTTCATGTTGGCGGGGACAAACTACACTCACCACTTGCAACTTTTCTCCAAGAAAACTTTGTGGAATGAAGAAGCTACAAAAGAGCCAAAAAGTAGCCAAATAAAAATTTTGGAGCCAACTACTTCTCAAAAGAGTCAAATTTTTGTTTTTTGGCTAGAACCAATCTGGCAACCTTGTTCTGAACACATCATGTGACCACTTCAACCAATCGTGTTCATTGATTCATTGAAAGGCAAAGAAAATAGATCCAACAGTGCTTTTGCCTTATGAGGCAAAATAGACACTGCCATTGCACAATATATTGCAAAAAACTTGTAGACATCATTGATAGTTACACACGGGTACAACAGTGGTTGCAATTATCTTTGATGGTGGTATGGGGAATGCTGCCAGCATTTTGGCCTGTGTACGAGCCTCGCCTGATTCGACTCAGCCATACAATAACATACCACCCTGCCCATGGAATGTACCATATACTCAGCCTGCTTCTTACTGTTACCACTACCAGTGCCAGTACCAACCATACATACTCATACTGCCTATCAATTGCTCCACTTTCTTTTTTGGAAGCCCTAATTTCACCGGAAAACGGCTCCGCAAGCACGATTTTCACACTACGGTAACCGGAAAATCTGCCATATAAGGACATAATTTCCGGCTACGCAACGTTGAAAATGCAACTACGGTAAC
>JGI24021J15306_10013573_pt1 | contig 10122 bp, 7 predicted proteins | sample Ectturendosymbi1_FD_15306 | JGI IMG/M metagenome (IMG submission 15306) | reverse complement strand
GACTTGAATGTCGTTTGCGGGTGGTGAGAATTCCCATTTATGAATTGCCTTCCCTCCGCTGTGGGTTTTACGAAGTCTTTAGTGACAAAACCAAAATAGCTGTGGGTTTTACGAAGTCTTTAGTGAAAAAAACCAAAGACGTTCTGCTAGGTCGTGGCTATTCGCAGCACGCTTTCCAATCGCAACATCAACCTGAAACACGTAAAATAATCCTGGCAGTACCTGTGCACGTAGACTGGAGTATTAGTCTATAGCAGTCAACTGAAACATTCTAAAAAATCACGACTTGAAGAAGAAAAAAAATAAACAAAACAGCCTGAAAGCATAAAAATAAAAACAAGTGCAAAATGAACACAAATAAGCAAAAAAACAAAAGCAAAAACCTTAACCAAACAAGTATAACGTGAATTAAAAAGATAAAATAAATATGGCTAAAATCTAAAAGAAGTCGAACGACATATCGAAAGGACCAAGTGCCATCAATGAGAGAGGGATCAGAAAAAATGTATGTACTGCTGTAAAAAACACATGAGAAAATTAAATAACAACTAGCCCAGCAAATGAGAACTAAGAGTAAGTTAGACTCAAAATCACCTGCTATCGGCTAAGATCATTCGGTCCAAGTTGACAGATGCTTTTATTCTCCACATCCATTATATCTTCACATCAATCAAAATTTCTGCATGGTGGTTGTTTCACGAATGCCACCTTGTAGCAGTCGGACAAGGGAGGAAGGTTGTTACTTTTGTCTGGATGCTTCATAGAATAATGTTTAATTAATTAAGACACCCATCACTTTACCTGTGGGTTTTTCCAACTGTTCCGATGAGCGGTTCATTTGATAGAAAACTTGTTCTTCGTTTTTCCTGCATGTTGTTCTATACAAATTAAACAGGTAGTCATGGAGATGCCACAGTTTGCACAAGACAGACGTTGGTCAACTTTATTCTTCCTGTTGGCGTGCAGAAGTAGTTTTCCTTTTTGGCCACTGTGTTTACCATGGTTGCTACATAAAGCACAGTGTCCGCAAGGCACAGAGGAGCAGTTTTCAGTGGCCGTTCGCTGGCCATCTTCAAGTTATTTGTCAAGTGGTCCCTTAACGCCGGTAGTTGTCTGTGCGTTAAAACAATAAAGGTTGGTAGTTTTGTTTTATATAGACTCGACATTTCTGTGATGCGTGTCGTCGTCACGCAGAACTTTTCCACATTTTCCGAACCAAAAAAACTATAACCTGTGCATTTTCTTTACTGACAGGCGGCAAGAGCGTGGCACACCGACGTGGCTACGTTTTTTATCGACAAGAATGCGGTTGTCGACAAAGCTGACGTGTAAGTTTGACTCTTGTTCTTCCCAGACTTCAGCAGCCCTGCTCATGTCATGCGAGAGGCGTTGCAGGCTTAGCAGCGCAGTGGTGCAGATAATGACTCGCTTCGATCAAATAACCGCTGGAGTAAAAAGACAGAAGAAGAATCTAACCGCAGCTTCGGATTCGTGTTGAAGTTTGAAATAAAATCGTAGAGCTCCTGCATTTTTGCTTTCGAACTTGGATGCCTTGCCCAGTTTTGCGAGCGTTTCAATGGTGTGGATGCGCTTCGCCTTTCTTTCCAAACCAGAGGACAAGTAGCCACGGCATAGAAATAGAATAACCTTTACATTTTTGTATGTGTGTGCATTTGTGTCTTTATACATGCGTACGCCGTACATGATTGACACAAAAATCTTCGCTTAACTAGCTAAAGTCAGCAGGTTATATGGCCAAGCTTAACTTTTGCGCAGGTTGAAAGAAATTTACTCGAAATTCAGTCAATAAATTTATTACTGTAGGATTTTCTTTTCACTTGCTGCAGGTCTTTTTGTTTGGGCACTCGAAACATACTTTCCGTGGTATTTAGGTTCGTATGTCGGGTCTAATATTGCAACGGGAAGTGTGTTAAAACCAGCAGGTTGTGTATGGAATTATCATCTTGCTGAGGAATATTATGCACATTTTTTCATCACACCACTTTTACGAGGCACTTTTAACTTTTTTTTCGGCTCAAACGAGAAGCATGCCACAACTTGGGCCTTGTCGAAATTCTCAACTCCACCCAGTCCGAGTGCAATGCCTCGTTCACCTGAATGAAAGTTGCAGTGGGTAAAACTAACGTAACTGTTCAACAGGTTCGGAAGGACACCCCTCCATGTCGCCGCGGCCACGAATTACCCTGAAATGGCTGAGTTGCTCGTGTCAAAAGGAGGTGAGTGTTGTCCCAAATGTGCCCATGTGTTCTACCTCAAGTTCTTCACGTCTTTGCCTGCTACGTCTACCTTTTTGGCTCAGGAATAAAGAAATATTTTTTAAAATGCAATAGTGTGCATTGTTTTTTGTGGCTCCTTTTAAAGACAAATATGTGCAGTTAGTACCACAGGCGTTCGGGGTAAGTGGCCTCTGCGCCTTTAGCTGTGTGTTACTTTGTAAAAAACAGGTGTATCAGGGAAAATCTGTTTAATTTTCTTGGCAATAGTGGGTTTGGCCTGAGGTGGCAGACAATAATTCAGAGCCGTCAGGTGAAAAACGGTGCAGCAATGAAGAGGGCAAATTTTGGAATAAACTTAGATGATACTCTGAAAACGGTGAAGATATGTAAGTCTTTTGCGCCTTCTAGTACCGAAAAAATAATAACGTTATTTTGCCTTTTTTCTCATTTTTGTGGGGAAAAATTGTCAAAGTTTCGTGCAATTTTAGACGATGAACGTATGCATGAATAAGCCAAACAAACGCCCGGCGTGAGAAATAGGACAATAACATTTTTTCAGAGCGAACGATTTTCGACCTTATACTCCCAACTCAAATAATGCCTTCCTGCGGTTGCTATGCCTACCCTATGATCTCTTAACAGTCACAGTCTTTTATCTCATTGTCAAACACATTTTGAAAAACTTGAAAGCCGCTTTTTTATAAAAGCCCCTGGTACGTCACAAAGAGAGAATGTTTACTATGCTGAGGTTCTGCGCAACTTACGTTGCTGACCTGCCCAGCACTGCCCACTAATTTCGAAAACCTATTCTCGAAGCCGTTCGAACTTGTTTAAATCGAAAGCGTTATTTGTTTGTGTCTCCTTTTCTGGGAAAGAGCCGACATCAATAATAGAATTTTTTAAAATGTCTCTTGGAGACTGGTTGGCGTTTCACCAGGCTGTTACGCCAAATGTTCGCCCGTTGGGCGAAATGTTTCGCCCGTTTCCATGCTAGGACAAGCGTTCCAAAACTTTTGTACGGAAACATCTGTTTAATAATGCGGATTCGGGAGAGAGAAATTAACTAAAACCATTAATATCTGCTCTGGTTCCATTGGCAGTCGTCAAAAACATGCTCAGTTCAAGTGCTTTTGAAAACCACTCGTGGCCTTGCTTCTTAACAGCCTTGTAGTACTGCCAAGACCTGCTCACATGGTAATTCACATGATACAGTGTTTGCACCGAACCATGATCGCCAAACATGTTTCTTTCCGTTATATTTTCAAAGAGCCTTGCACCGTTATCACAAACCAGCTCAGTACATAGAATTGGTGGCATAAATAGTGCGTTGGGTCCTTATTGTCTAACCGTCTCGGAACTCTACAACGCATTTATTGGAATTTGCTGGTGAGCGAGTGTAGGTGAAAATAGTGCACCGTGAGTGAAACTTGAGCAAAAAAATTGGCAGTTGCCTGTTACAATGTTACCGTGCATCACAGCACGTTATTCTTGTTGACAGTGAAATTGCAACGGGAAGTTTTAAAAACTTTAGTAGCATCCAGTATATCCCGTTTCACTCAGATAAAGCTGTTCTACAAGACTACATCATAAATTTGTCACAGTGTCAAATTAAAACGTCAAATTGCCGAATGCAATACCAAAAAGTTTCTGTTGAACAAATATATGAGCTGCCTGTCACGACTTGGGTAAGTTTAAACGTGACGAAATGGTAAAGTTTGCTTTCTTTGGTCTATAGCATGATGAATTGAAAACCTTAGACGCAAAGTTTTCAAACCTAAAAAGCTTCTTCATGCACTTCCTGAACTACTGATTGCCTGGCTTAGTTGAAAAAACTGTTTCTTTGCACTGATGTCACGACTTGATTGTGAGCCTTCTACAGCAACACAAAATCAATACACGCGTGTATAGGAAATGAGAAGCAGAAAAACAAAAATTTGGGCGAAATTTGATTCTTAAAAAAATTGGAAAATTATCGGAAAATCACATTTAACTGCTAAAAATCGCACAGATGTTTGGGAACTACTGTTTCTACAACATTCTGTTTCTCTACCGTATTCTAGCAATGCCAAACGTGCTTTTAAACCAGACTTTAGTTAGCGTTTCTTCCAAGTAGGAAAGCCTCCGTAAACATTGCTAATGTGACACGCTTATGCTAAAAAAGATTTGCAAAAACCTGTCTTTTAATATCTACCATTTTGCGTAATGCAAGGTGCAATAAAAACCAAATGAGCTTCTCTGAAGGTCGCGAAAGGTGAACAACTAAAAGTGGGATCATTTGATTGTGAAAACGGTGTTTATGCTATGTCTTCGAAATAATTTGGAATGTTTCTTTATTCAAAATCATTTAAACCTCTCATGCAACGATCTAGACCAGGGGTCTCGTGCTTGGAAACCTTGTTTCTTCTGGCCTAGTGTGCCATGTTGACCCCTGAAATGACCTAGTAGTTGGAAAAGGTTTCCGACCGTGATCGTTGTTACTTGACGTGTATGGTTTTGTTTGCTGTGAAATACATGGGCGTCGGAAAGGGGTAAGGGGGCCCTCGGCCTACCCTGGATTTTGAAATTTAAAATTCTCCTATTAACTTTTTTGTAGAAAAATGTTTTTCTCTTACTTTCTAGTTNTAAAATGAAATTGCACCACTTTTGTCCCCCTCTGAAANAATCNGCTTTTCCTCCTCTGGAAAAATCCCTCCGACGCTCATGGTGAGGTACACACGACCGTTTTTTNCTTATTTCCACCGGTCAATGTTACGATCGCTTGAATCAAGCACGACGAGTGATCGAAGCTATTTTCTTCTTGCTTTTGTTTGTGAATAGGAATCGCTGAAGATCGTGTACAGTGATGAGTCTGTGGCACAACAGATAAACGAGAAAAGACTAGTTTCACTTTTTTTAACCGCGCTATTCAAACGTTTAAATCTCGATCTCTCGATCACAGCCACTTTGGAAGCACGCACGTCGGAAGAAGGCCAAACGCCTCTTCACTTCGCCGCGCGTAACGACGCCGTCGAATCACTGAAAGTCCTCATCAAACTTGGCGCGGACAAGGAGAGCAAAGATTTCCGACAGCGCACCCCCCTTTTCGTCGCTGCGGAACTAGGTCGAGCGGTGTTTTCGTTCAATATCCTCACCGGAGCTTCGCAGATATTATTTCAGCATTGTGCGCTCGCTTCACATCCTGCGCTCGTGAGCTGCTGCCTGTTGCTTGTGAGCAAATCGTTCTCGTATGGATGAATGAGAAGAGCGATCGAATGCGCGTCACAAAAACATAGCTCGCTTTGCGGCACAACTCGCTACTCAATGTAGTCAGGAACAAGTTTTTTTTATAGCCTGGTCTTGCTCTGGCGCCGTAGCAAGTATTCTATTGAAAAACGCTGTGTCCCTGTCTACATGGAAAAATCGTCACACAACAAACTAAGTTCAAACACTGAGCTTAACTTCTTATTTCTTGAGGCAAACTGCTTGATGAAAACGTATTTTTTTTTAAGTTTCTGCACGTTTGTTGATTTGACAGCACGGGGATTTTGAAGTTACTCTTCCGTCAAATTTTTGTGGAAAATGTTTCTGTATTTAGTTCGGTTTGAAAATGCAAATCTCATGCAAGTTTACACATTTTGAAGTTTAAAACTGGTTAATCCGCATTGCGTGCAAGTTTCAGATTCACAAAACATTACGAATAATCGCTATGAGTTTTTTCACTTGAGTTTGTCAAATGGCAAAACTCTTCAAGAACACATTTTTGTGCCTAAATTTTAAAAAATATCCAGTATCGCACTATGCATTTTTTACGTAGATTCCCGTAGAAGTTCAATGAGTAATGACTGAACAAAACATTCTTTAAATGCATGTATAAATTACGGGTTTTATTGAAAGCATTTACATTAATAAACAAAATCTCTTAACATTTGTAAAAAGGAGCAACAACAAAATTGATTCCTTGCTGACTTTTGTGAGTGAAAAGAATAGATTTTGCAGTAGTACAATGCAATAACCTTATGGTTAACTTAAACAATTTAAGTAGGCGATCCAAATGGAAACATGCGTGATTTACGACGAATAAATTTTCAAAATTTTTACCGCTAAATGCTCCAATAAGATGTTTGTGTTTATATCATCCCATTTTACACTCGCAGAAGTTTTTTTATCCTGTAAATAGACTTGCAGATTAAATTCGTTTTGATATGATATATTAATTACTGACGCTGCTTCTTGTTCTTCAATTGACTTCTTTAATATCTCGGTGACTTTCCTCGACACTGCTTATGATTCGTTTCGTTCAGATCGCAGTGAAACTGCTCGATACTTGATCGATTTAAACGCGGACGCGACAGTGATCGATGACGCTGGTCAGTGTTGCATGACACACATGATCACCAACATGGGACCGGTGGTAAGACTAGTGTTGCTTTTTTTGATGAAACCGGTTAAGCGTTTGTCCAAGTGCGATGGTCCGTTGCTTACGCATGCGTTCTTTTGCCTCGCTAGAATAATCTTGTTTCCAACGAATTTTTAATTGCATATGTTTTCTCTGTAACCATACCAACGGATTTAGCCAGGAATTTAGGTCGAAATTTTTAACGCAGTGGAATTGCCTGTATCTAGGATATTTTGGTAAAATTTGTAGTTTTTACATGGCTTCCCACAGATCGGTTGGCTTCTGTGTGTCATGTAAGTTTGTGTCTTCTTTTCATCACTGCTACACACACACAACAACACATCCGTGGTCGTGTCCCAGGTTCTCCATGACAGGCGTTGCACAGGATACAGCAACCGTAAAGAATCTAGTAACCGGCCACTTGACATACTTTTCTCGTTGACAGGCTCGGCAAGCTTTGGATCAATTTCACAGGAAGGACCGCGCAAACCGAAAGCAATATTTCTTCCTTAACTTACTGGAACCACACATCGATAACGGTGAGCTGCGTTCTTCACAAAACGTCCGCATTGCGGTCGGTTCGTTTGCTAAATTTCCTTCTTAATCGTTTAGTTTGGTGCTGAATTCTGTATACGTGCCCTGTTGGTTCCACGACTGGTTTATTGACAGCGGATGGGCGGCTCCTTTCAATGATCAACGATCAATATCAAGGAGGCGAAATTTTCTGGCAGAGTTCGTAATAGTCATTTAAATAAACTGAGTTTCGTGAACTGCATAGTCATGTATGCATCACTGATATTTGAAAAATTTGACGGATTAACTTCATGTAAGGGGTGACCATCATTGCTTAGAACAGCATTTCTTAACCTTTTTCTGCCATAGCACCCCTTTTGATCACGTCCAAGCAGTCCAGCACCCCCTACCATTGGCTAACAACTGGTTACTATAAAGTAAAGACGAGTGCAGTAGGCTACATCTTGATCATATGCTTGGTTCATTCTCCGAAACAAAAACAGCAATTATGGCAATAGCATTGACGAAAACAATAAGAAAATAAAGGAAAGCTCATGGACAAACCTTTGACTGCCACATATGTGACCTTCCCCAGCATCCCCTGAAATTGATTTCAGCAACCACTGGGGGTGCTAGCATCCCAGGTTAAGAAACCCTGGCTTAGAATAACTGAATTAGCATTTCATTCATCTTATTTTCGGCCTTATGAATAATTTTTTTCTGCTCTCATCGAGGAAGCTTCTCTGACATGTGTCTCATTGCACACTCTGCATGTCTAATTTAGTAATCCCTGTGGCATTTTCACTGATGTTGAGGTTGCGTTTTTGCCACATCATCATTGGAAAATACGCTTTATTTGCCGAACGTTATAATAGCCGACCAAGGCGTGGCATTGCTTTTGCATCGAAAAAACTGTTCAGTTTTGAAAGCATCGCAAATATTGCGACGGTTTTTTCTCATTTTCAAAACCATTCTTGAACGGTCACCACTTGCATAACTCTTGTCGTGAACGAGATTTTTTGAAGATCAATTTTGTCAATATAAAAAAGGCTCAGAAAATTTGCTGCTTGCCAATTGGACAAAGCTCTCTTGCTCCGACAAAAGGTGAACGCATTGTAACAACTGTGCCGTATAGCACTTTTTCGTGACTTCACTTGCTATTCCATTATGGCATTTTTTCTGCTTCTCAGTCGTTGTTCACTGAAGCAAAGCGGTTCGGACATCAGCAAAGCGCTTTTCGCATACTTTCCGCCCACGAAGTTCTTTTGTGCAGTCTTTGAAACGTCAGAGGTTCGTAAACGCACATCTGTTGTCGCCCAACAACAACAGCTTTATCCATCGCGGCAGAAAGGCCGTGATTTCGCGAATAACTATTATATCGGCGGAAACAATGACCTGATATGACAAACTCAGTGTGTGCGATGAAAAACTCTTTCTTTGTCTGTACGCTCTTTGTGAGTCGTCTTTTCTTAGACTGAAGCGATAGCCGGTAATTGGCTAAATGCCTGGAACCGTTCCTACGTGCACGATTGCAGCATTTCATAAAGAAATTGTTCGTCAATCCAATATCGCGGTGACATTTTTTCTGATTTCTCTGCTTTTTGAACTCTGCTTCCTCATGGGATCTAATAATGTCGTCCCCGACTTATGATCTCAGCGATGCAAGCTACAGTATTTGGTAAAAGCTTTCAGTGTTCATGCCATACTGCACGATCAGAAAATTTTGGCGACCTTAAGGATGCTCCAGTAATAAAGAAACAAGATTTTTTTCGCAGCAGCTTGCCTATGGTGTTAAGCCTGAGCACAGTTGTCCATCATATCAGCTCGATGTTAAATGATACACCCGACTATGCGACTTGTCTTTGAAAGCAGCATGAAACGTAATGACCAGCGATTTCGCAAAAAACAACTTCAGAAACCTACACGACAGCCTCGGGCCTCGCAAATAAAGTATTCCTACTTTGCGATGCATCTACATCCACTTGTTGCTTTCTTTCCTTGGAACTAATCATAGGTCATGAATTAAATGCTTTTTTGCATGTGATTTTTCATTTTTGCCCGACGTACATCCCCATTTTGTCCCCTCATAATTTGCATTTTTGTTGTTCGCAGATGAATCCAGCGAGAGTCTTGCTAAAACTCCGGTAAGCACAGTTTGTGAGCAGAGGAAGTGATCTATAAATCCTGTAGATTCGTATTGAAAAGAAGCGTATGGTCTGACGAAACTTTTAAACGTGGTATTGGCAACTTTCAATTGCGTGGTATTCAGGGTTCCTACGGAGTCTGAAAAAGTATGGAAAAAAGTTAGTCTGGATAAAAATTTATTTCGTCTGTTAGCACATGGGAAGTATTAGTAGTATTCCAGTTTCAATCCGTTTTTTTTTCACGTTAAACGGGTCGGCCGAATGTACATCACTTCCGCCATGAATTCTCCATCTTGCTCGATCAAGGGCGTCTTCATTCCACAACCCTATCCCTCTGATCTCCTCTTCTACTTGCCTCCTCCATGTCTTCCGTGGTTGCCCCCGTTTTCTCTGACCCTCCACCTTGAAACTCAGCGCCTTTCTTAGAGCATGGTCCTCATCTCTCCTCAAAACATGTCCGTACCAAACGAAATAATTTTCCAGACTTTATCATTTGATGTGCATTCTGATAATATTTTATTCTTGATAATTTTGATAAGATTGACAATTTCACTTTAATCGTGTTAACTAATGTAGTGCCTGTGTTTGACCTGGGTATGTCATTCGGAAAAGTTAAATAGAAAATAGTCTGGAAATTTACATTCGAAATTGCGTAGGAATCCTGGTCGTATTATAATTCGCAACCATGCTTTTGCGTAACTGCCTTTGTCAGTGTGCCTGATAATTCACTGGGCAACGAATTTTTGGTCTTGTTTTTTTATTTTTATTTTTTGGTGTTTCTTGATGTTTTTTGGTGCGCTGAGTCCGAAAATGACGTTAGTTTTTTCGTAGTGTCAGCCGTTTTTCTGTAATT
>JGI24021J15306_10013571_pt1 | contig 10123 bp, 4 predicted proteins | sample Ectturendosymbi1_FD_15306 | JGI IMG/M metagenome (IMG submission 15306) | reverse complement strand
TGAATGAGCACGATGACGTCATATACTTTACGGTTTTAACACGGGCCCCTACAACAGCGATTTGACCCCCCTGGCCCAATGTGCTAGTTCCGCCACTGGGCGTAGCGCAGCCAACGACTCGTTAGAAACAAATTTTCTTGCCACCTGTAAAATTTTTTTCGCGACGCAAGTGCTTTTGTGTTCGTTTGTTTCTTGAAAGTGCTGTCAAGGCTGTCGTTATACCACGTTAGAGAAACTGCTGTTTCAAATATGTGTCGTCGCACTTCATTGACAAGTCAACACGAGAAAGTTTTTGTAGTTTACCTTGGTAATGAAATGTCGCTTACTGTATATCTCAGTGTCACTGACTCCTTTTTTCTCATGAGGATCACAACGTAAGCGATTAATTTACGTAGACGCTATCTTTGTAAGCGTATAGTCGTACGGATGTTACATACTTTGAGCCTCTTGACTCGGTTTATTCCAACTAAACTGATAGCAGTTACACACTCTCCCTTTTCCATGAACAGATGAATACCGTTGTTCAGAACCGTGAATGACAATATTTGTCTTTTCTACAAATGACCATAGCGTTGTCTGTGATCATGCCTGTTTTGTTTTCGTAGGCACTCTCAAAAAAGTGGTCACAAACCCCGCGACAAAGTTTTGCAGCCGTGACAAACCAATGTTTGCCCTTAACAAAATGCCATGTGCACAGCAACGTTGAATAAAAAAACACAAGTTGCACTGAGCGATGTCAATCTTGAGCAGAATAAGCTTTACGATTGCGAGCATCCACCGGTGTTTCTCAACTAGCACAATCAGTTGTAAAAATCGAAATATATTCGATCCACGATGTTACGCTTCAACCATCTCTTTACATGTTCCTCACGCAATAAATGTAAACCTCCTGATAGCAAGCCAAGATCAGTGAGCAAAGACCTGTTCACGATTTCAAAATGCAGAAACGTGGCGCTAAGAATATAAATTTGCAAGCAGTGTTGATCAAAAATTCCGATTTCCACTATGTAATGCCAGTAGTCATGCACACCTCTGAGTTCATCCCATTTTCAAAATTTGCCTGCGTTTTCATTGTGACTTATATGTTTGCAAAGTAAAACTGGGCATGTTGACAAATCTTCCATACCTCGGTAACCACCAATATGCTTGTCACACTGCTGAAAGCGACTATCGAAAAAACAGGTTCGGCATTCCTCTAAATAGGCGCCGAATTTTGTTTTTCGTTAGACTGCCAACAGATTCTATCAGCGAAAGAAAAAATTGTCGATGTCTTGCAAAGCTCCCTTCATTATCCAAATTAAACCACAGCCCATCTTCACGTGAAAATCAAACATTACTGACCAACACTGAACATTGAGAAACAAGCCTTCACGTATGAACCCGACACACAGAAGGAATCTGGTTTGAAATGTGCATGTTGGCATGCTTTTCAAGTTCGTATATTCGAATTTTTATACACTTTGTTTTGCAATCCAAACCTAAGAACTTGTACAGGTTAAAATTTCGTCTGCAACACTTCTTTTTCACGAAATCAATCACCAACATCTTTTTTAGGCCCGCTCTTCACGCGAATCATTTTGAAGCATCTGTGTTGTAAAAGCACACTGGTCATCGGGCGTAACTTGCCACACTCCCTAATACACGAATCAAAAACCAGTAATTTACCCTTCCCACTAAAAGTTATCGGTTTTCCTTTTAAACGGTTTTCGTTAAAAAATATTTCACTTTAACAAAATGGAGCACGACAAATACATAATCCTTGTATCCTGCTGCTGGTTCAACGTTCTGCTGCTGATCAAAACGTCAAATACTTTGCCCAATAACAAGTGCTTTTTCTGGTGCACATCCCTGATCAGAGATGGTGATGGATCCGGAATGCCGGAGTATTCTGCGTTTTCTTTCAGAGCAGGATCCCGGGCCTGAGTCAAAATTTCCCGAAAAAACGGACCGGAGTCACCTTTCAATTTCAACAGTAGCAGGAGTATGCGTGGTCATTCCTTAAGTAAACACATGGGTAAATTTTGGTTAGATCGAAGGTAGCCGGATTCTGAACAGGAGCCGGATTCTCAAATTTGAAAAATTTCCGAACGCGGATCCGGATCCAAAGATTTCGGAACAGGAGCGCAGTCGGAGTCTGAAAAAGTGACTCCGGCCACCTCTAACTCTGATAAGCAAAATAATTGACAAATAATAATAGGTCAGAAATTCCGCAGAGGTCAGAAATTTCACTTGACACCGGAGTCTAAACAGGAGTCGGATTCATAAATTTGAAAAATTGCCCGACTCGGACCCGGATCCGGATTCAAAAATTTTGGGACAGGAGTGGAGTCGGAGTCTGGAAATGTGACTCCGGCCACCTCTAATGTGCGCATGGGTCACTGGCAGAAATGAGTACGGATCACGACTGGATCGAACTGCATTTTCTTTGAAAAATGACGGATCAAACCTGAATCGAACTGAGAAAAATTTTGTCGTACAAATGTCATTATTCCAACCATATCAAAATATTCGGTTTTCATCTACAGAAATTTTACAGATTTGATAACTTCTGTAAATTCCAAGAAGGCAGTTTCTGTTTTGCCCCATGAGGCACAAGAACTGCTGAAGCTATTTTGCCTTTATCCGAACATGATTGTTTAAAAAGTGGTCAAGCTGTTGGAAGCTTCTTGTCTGGGTTGAGCCAACTGCAGGGGTAGGCCCATGGTTCTCAAAAAGTGCGTCGTTTCAATTTCCCAAGGACGTCCACAAAAGTAAATTCAACGCAGTTTTGTTCAATGAACTAATTACAGTAAAATTCAGTTCAGTTTTNTAACTTTACCCAAGAACAGTATTGTTCAAGTGCGATCATGCTGACAGTAGATAGCCTGTTTAAGATCTCATGATAATGATAATTCATGACAATGAAACTGTTGTTATTGTTTACCAATAAACGCATTGCACAAATTTTAATTTACTTTTCATCAACCAAATGAAGGCTACAGTAGTCAGTTATAAAGCTGATGTAAACAGGAAGTTAATGTTGCAACCCTAAGCGTAAATCCGCAATTGAAAATAACAGACCTAAAAAGAAATCTCGGAAGTGCAACGACAGTTGTTTAGATTTAGGATCCACATTTTTCTTGCGGAGGGGAAAGGAAAAACGTGTCCGGCCCACGGAATGTTGTGTAATAACTTGTATATGGTGGCCATGGTGGCCCATGCGTGCCACCAGGCCCGTAACCAGGAGGGTCGCAGGGTTGGCGAAGCACCTCCTAAAATTTTTTCTCCCCCCCTGGAAAAATTGTTGGACATAATTTAAAACTATTGGACATAGTTTAAAATATTTGGGCTTCTCTCAGAAAACTCTTCGCCCCACCTGGTGTCCTGAACTGGTTACGGGCCTGCGTGACACCCTAAAAAGATTTTTTCTGAAATTTTTTCGAAAAAACAAAAGATACGAAGATTTTACATTTAAAAAATAAATATTAACGATATTTTTTTAAACAAAATAATGTAAAAATTTTCGTATTTTTTGTTGTTGTTTGTTGTGCATGTGGAACTTCGTCGATTGTTACAACACCAGATTGTGATAATGGGCTTGTAACAAAGTTTTGAGGCCTATGTCTGGTTGCATGAATGTTATAACGCTTGTAACTAGTGTAAATAATATTTAGATGAACCTGGTGTTCAAATAAACTCGGTATTCGTCTAAAAAATAGTGTGATGCTAAAATCTTTGTCTACGCCATATGTACAACGGAAAGTGTATTTTTTGGCGGGTGCTGCAACGGACCTTGCCTACGGCGCCACAGCAATTTTAAGATGTGCATAAGCAACGCACATTTACCAAATAGGCTGCAGTCGCTAGACAAATTTGCAAAAAAATTCGTGCCACGATCCATGGATGAAAAATTTCGTGCTCTTTTTAAAGACTTGTGACGACCTGGAGATGGCGCCACATGTAAATAAATTATCACCTGTAGATGGCGCCTATAAGTAGCAAGTCATTGTGATAGTGACCGCAAGCGAATCATCGTAATTCACCTATTCCATATAATGATAGTGCAACCTAGTATCTGTAGAGTGATCTCTTCGGGTGAGCTCTGTTGCTGCTGGTTGCTTTCCCGTTATTTTACGTTTCATGACGCCGCATTTTTTGCACACGAAATCGGCGATGATTGTCTCCAGGTCCGTATTTCCAAGAATCTCATGATCCATGCCCATTAGAAACAGCATACTTAGTTTATCTTGCCCAACTGAACTTCGAAATTAATTCTTAATTCTACGCAACTTAGAAAAAGACCGCTCTCCAGTGCAGTTGGAAACCATGAAGCACAAGTTTATGCGAAGGGCTCTTTCAGTATTTGGAAAAGCAGAGTGAAGCTCGTTTTCTACAATAAACAAATACATTCGTACTTCTATACATTTTCTGTCACTGCGATCAAGATTAGCTTTTTGCTTGTGCAAAATGACGTTCAAGAGGGCTGCAAATTGCACAAGTTTGTCTGCCAAAGCAGCCTCTAAATTGTAGGGGTAACACGACACAAAGTTGGATGCTGCCTCTCTCAGGATTTCTGAACTTAATTTCGTCAAGACTCGCAAAAAGCCAAACCTTGTGCAAACTGTTTTGTACGCTTCACGTCTTTTCCTTAGAACTTCTTTCAATGTATCGTCGATCAAAATAAATATACTTGTTTTAAACGCTTCCGCTGGTGTAAGCAAAGCTTCGGAAACCGATTTAGCAGTGTCGTATTTTCGCTTGAGCTTGCGGATACGACGGTGCTCATCTCGGTAGAGGTTTGTGCCTTCCAGCTTTATTCCGTGTTCTTCCATATCAGAATACTTCTCGCGTGTTTCTCGCAAAAACTCGACGAGTGATTCAAGCAAAGCAGTTGCTGTGTTCAGATCCATATCTGTACGTTGCAGCACTATGTTAGTTTTATGGGCGCGCCTCACTAAACGATCCCACGAAACTGCTAAAATAGGAGTCTCTAGTCGTCTCATAATTGCAACTAATCCTTCAGCTTTATTTCGGCAATCAGGCTTGTGTTCCTTTATTTCGGAGGGCACTACAATTTTGACGCGTGTTAACAGCCTAAAAACATGAAAAACCAGTAAAGGAGTGTTTAGATATTCAAGCGCGAGGCCCACAAAAACGCGAGGCCGCGGGCATTTGCACGGTTTGCCTAATGGTTAATCCGGCCCTGAGCCAGATATATTCATGTATGTTCAGTCATTGGAAGTATTGCATTGTAATGTATTTTACGCCAACTCCAATAACATACAAACATAGCTAATGTGGATAAATATTTGCAAAATTTCGTAATTCGGTACTGTTTGCCATTTACGCGGCTGTAAATGCTTCGTTGCCGTTTTCAACACCACGGTAATTGACGGGGTATAAAAATGGAGGTAAACCCAGTGTTTAACTATTATATCAATACGGCAGAATAGCAACTTATACTTTGTGCAAAAACTTAACACATTCATCCTGTTATAAGTATATTTCATTCTCAGGGTTTTCTTCAGGTGTAGTAGGGACCCGATTCGGGTCCCTAGAATTGAAAATCGGGTTCTAGAATAAGAGAAATCGGGTTCCTACAAGACCATACCGAGTACCTAACATTTTCTTTTAAAAAAACCTGAAATAATGCACAAAGAAAATTTACTAACACTACCAACATTTATTTCTGAATCACTGGAGTGAAAAGTTAGTAGTTGTAGGGTAACAGAAAATATTAACAGTTTCGTCAACACTAAAAAAGCCTTCAAAGAACTATATATGTTTTATTTTGAGACGTTTCGGATTATTCTTAATCCTCTTCAGTCAAAAAATCCATCTTAATCCATCTTCTTAATCCATCTTCCGTGAAAAAATCCATCTTCAGTTTTTTTTTTGAAAAAAAATATCGTACTTGGCTAGCGGGAACGGGATTGTTAATTTCGCAGGGTTTCACATCTGTTTTTTTCTAATCTGTCTTTAAAAAAACAAACACACTGCACGTATGTNTGGCGGCATCACCACGGCTGTAAAAATCTCACACACACGAGCAAAACACGTCAATTATAACGTGCCCGAATGGTTGCAACTGTTAGGTTCACGATTCTCATGTTTGTTCTTTTTCAGACTGCTAAAAATCGAACGCAACGAAACCGTCGCGCGAAAGCATGTCAGGTTTAAATCAGAACGGTCGCCAGAAAGTTTTCAATAGGAAGCTTAACATTTGCGCAGGGGGACTTGACATTCTGAAACTTTGATAAAATTTCCACTGATTGTGTTTCATATATTAATTTGGAGGAGCTTAACCCTCAATGCTCCCCGTGGCGACGAGACTGGTTTAAACTTCCCTTGTGCTGTCATTATTGAAATACGTACAAAAAGCTAAACTCATCGAATCAAGTAAGGCTGAACAGAGCACAGTAAACAATTAAAAAGATTTTGTCCTGGCCTTCTTCGCAACAAAACCATCTAACAATTCATTAAAATTTGTTTGCCTACGTTTTTCACTTTTTATGCACCGAATGCTTGGTGTGGGCAACCTCTCCTGGAACGTTGCGACCCTTTAATTCATTTTCAGCACTTTTGAATCTTGAAAAAAACTTTTATCCTGAGCAATTAGCGACCATCAAGCTAAGAAATAAGGGCCCGCGTGGTTGGATAAACTAAAAGCCATAAGGCATCAGATCGAAACGCATTTGTCATTTTCTTGCTGTTACCCTTTTCTTTGTCTCTTTGGCAGGGATGTAGTGCTAACAAAAAAGGTATGGGAACGTACCGAAAAAATTAGCCATTTTAAAACAGCTTCAAACTCATTTCAAAGCAAAACTTGAAAAGGGTGTGGGAACGCCGTTCCCACGTGCTCCCGCCCCACTACGCCGTTTCTCTTTGGGGTATTTAGAATTCTGAGGCTGCCAGTTGGCAAAATAACTTTTGTTGGCTATTCAAGCTCATTAAGATTTTCTCTTATTTGCTTAACATGGGATCAGTACAAACTTGCGCAAGTACTTAATAGCAATTTGATAAAGGAAACTAAAATGGAAAAAACACATCTAAAAATTCCAAACGAGCTTTACATAACAGAATCGCTTTATTGCTCAGAAGAAGCAACTATGCTTTTGTTGTATGATAATGCTGCTAGCCCTACACATAGCTCTTATCTGTTGTCCAACCTCAAGCTTTGATCAGGTGCATTGCAAACACAAACAGCCACAAATTCTTTCGCCTGATTCAATCGGTACGAACCAGTAAACACAGGACGCAGCCAACGTGCTTTGTGCATGACGACACTACAGTGGGCATGCGGCTTGACCAATGGTCAAACTGAGCTTCATGAAAGCTCGTTGAAAGACCCTTGCGTTATCAACACGGAATTTGATTAGGTGAAAAACGATATCGATTTGATCATAAACCGGCAATTAAATCTATGCATACCACAGTTTCTGGAGACCCCCTTGGATCATGAGGCCCTAGGCTTAAGCCTATATAGCCTATAGGTAAATCCGGCCCTGGCCCCGCGCTTTTGGGGGCCCCGGGCAACTCTTTCCTATAACGACTCAATATCAACTAAATATTTGCGAAACTGCGCAGAGGCATAACTTCACAATTTACCTTGAAACGAGCGGAAATGCGAATGTCTCCTCTAGACTCTTATCAGTACAGCAACAACACGACAATATTGTGCATCTGGGCGTGAGAGACATTCAGGCCATCTGAATGAAAGCGGTTACAAAAAAAGAATGAAAAAGAAAAAAATGGTACTTAATTAATGTTCTAATAATCCACTGACAAAAATCTCGCAACAATGCAAGACCGCCATGAACTGAACTACAATCAGAACTCAACAACTTTAATAATTAAAGTTTAAACGATCTCGAAAGTCGACTAGCCACAGCTCAACGAAACTGCATTACACCGAATCTGTAGAAAGGGCACGACACCAAGTCGCTGCCAAGCACATAAGAGAAATGAGGCTTTCTAGGGACGTGGCGAGCACAACGAGGAAAGCACGCGGATCGACCAACACGCCACAAGCATTGCCTCCGGGTAAACGTGGCAACGCATCAACACAAATCAGCGCATTCCTCCCCGTCTAAAAGAAAACGCAACTGCAAGTAGCAAGAAAATACGGTAATTACGTCGGGGACATAAAGCACAACAGGACACGACAGTAAGTACGGCACACTGCGTAATAATCATGAAGGTACATATCGTAAGGTGGTACCCCCTATTACTTCTAGCCAAACGTCGAGGAATGAACTCGGGCTCAGTAAACGACAAGTCACCTTCATTTGCAGGTGAGTCGCTCTGCGGATCGTCCGCACACACATCACGATTTAAGTGGGAAGCAGAGGCACTGCCCGCATCTGCCCCATTTACATCCAGAGACTCAGAACGGAAACGTTGCTCTGGTGTTGGCCGTAAGGCGACATCGCCGCGACAAGGCGCCAAATCACGCAAATTAACACTGACTTCACGACCGTCGGAATAGCGTACTCAGGCAAACATAGGATTCACATTAATAAGTTCAACCTCCTCAACCAAGGGTTCGTTCTTACTCGACCTAGCAAATCGTTTAAGACAGGGGTGTCAAACTTGTTTCAGTTCAGGGGTCACTTCAGGCAAATTTAATCTCAAGCGGGCCGGACCAATGTAATCACTGTATAACCCTGGTTATAATTATTGACAACTTCCAACTGTTTTCATAACTTGAATGCAGAAAGTTCAAGCTTATCTGAAATTGATAATTAAACACATAAAGTTTTCAATTTCCCCACGTAAATCAAAAAAACGCCTTATCACTGAGAAGACTGTCAACTGACGGTGATTAAGACCTCTGGCTCGGACGAAATTAATAACTGTCCAGACAACCACTTGCATGACGTGATGCATTTTTAACGACTTGCAACACAATGCCTCCTGGTGCGCAATATAGTGAAATGTCCAAAATTCACGTCCTCCACTTACAACCTGTACTTTTCCTCTAAATTTTGTCGCAACCCCTGCGTTTTTCCCGATCATGGATGGCGCGCTATCTGTAGCAATACTGACAGTACGGGACCAGTCTACTCCGACCCTGTTCAGCACTCCAACGAGAGTTGAAAATACCATTGGCTCTTGTGGTATCCATCATAGGCACCAACCCCAGGAACTCCTCACTCCTCAGTGACAGACAAAGTCTCATCAACGCCACGAATAAATATGGTTAGTTGTGTAATGTCCGTGCTTTCATCGAGCGTAACCGAAAACGTAACAAACGACTTGACTTTGTTCTTCGGTTGGCAGTCTAAATTCGTGGAAATGTCCGAAATCCTCTCTGCCGCAATGTTTCTCGTCAGGCTAATATTAGCAAAAACTTTAGCTTCTCAGAACACGTGATTTCTGCAGCCTTTAGGTTGCACGTCTTCACGAACTCACCCTCACAGTCTGGCTTTGATGCTAACGCTATGTCATTAGCAATAAGGTAGCTAGCCTTCACAGCTGCTGCACTTATATCTCGGCTACTGGTAAGAACGGACTGCTTTTTTTTCAAGCCTGCTATCAATTCCTTTCCCTTCTCTCTCCTCGGTTGCCCTTGCAAGCCAAGGTAACTTTCGGCATGATGAGTCTCATAGTGGCGTCGAATGTTATATTTGTTCCACACTGAAACCTGCTGTGAACACACCAAACATGCAGGTATCACATTCATCGCCGTAAATAAATAAGAAACGGACCAGCTGTGTTGGAAAACTACATTCTTTGTTAACTTTCCTCTGTTTCGATAAAGATATTTTGGGAAACGATGCTGCCACGGAATAGAGAAAAAAGGCTAAACTGAGCAATTTGAGGAAAAGCAAAAGCCCACTTCCGAGCATGGAATAGTTCTACATCTAACAATATGTCCCTATTATGCCACAATACAATTTCCTTGTCTCTTATTTTCACGAACAACTACAAAGATGTCCTCCCGGTTTTCACTCAAGGTTGACATATTTGAAACAGGAAGTTGCTTGAGCAAGCGGTTTTAGTTAACATTTCTGTGTATTTTTTGACACTAGAAATCCGGCGATGTCGGTTTCGACATTTTTCATAATTCAATGCGCAATTTTCTGCATTTACTGCTTTTTACCGATTCTCAAATTTTACCCTGTCGAACAGATTTCTGTGC
>JGI24021J15306_10013569_pt1 | contig 10124 bp, 8 predicted proteins | sample Ectturendosymbi1_FD_15306 | JGI IMG/M metagenome (IMG submission 15306) | reverse complement strand
ATAATTGCTGTTGGGGCCCCTTTGAAAGCAAGATGCTTACATATTATAATGGCTGTTGGGGGGGCCTTTCAAAGCAGAGTACTTACACATTACAGTTACTTTTAGAGGCCCCTTCAATGAAGTTTAAATGCAGAGTACTTACACATTTCAGTGGCTGTTGGGGGCCCCTTTGAAAGCAGAGCACCTTCAAATTGCAGTTGCTGTTGGGAGCCCCTTTCAAAGCAAAGTACCTGCACAGTACAGTTTCTGTAGGGGGCTCCTTTGAAAGCAGAGTACTTACTTGTGATCTGCTTTGTAGTCCATTATATGTGTGAATAATACGTTTTTCATCAAAACTAAGGAAAATTTAAGCGCGTGACACCTCAAGCGGGGGCCCCCAAAAAGGGGGGGCCCGAGGCAAGTGCCTCGCTCGCCTCCCCTTAAATACACCACTGCTTGGAGCTTTCTTTGGGGGGCTAAGCCCTAAAAAGCTATCCGATGTGGTGACGGGACTGGTTGAAGGTTTTATTTTTAGGTTTAGGGATTTAGGTTAAGGTTTCATGGTTAGAGTTTTAAGTTTAGGTCTCGGGTTTTAGGTTTAAAGTCTTTGGTTTAGGGTTTTAGGCTTACGCACTAATCCAAGCATGTAACTTTGTTTATTGTGCTTGTCACATGACATGCCCACTTCAACCAATCATGTTCCACAAAACGCAGAATAGTCTCAGCAGATATTTTGCTTCAGATGGCAAAATAGCCTTTGCCGATATTTTGCCTCAGGAGACAAAATAGGCTAGACTTCCAATTGTTTAGCGGGCCATGGGCGGGCAGGTTTGGAAAAGAATAAATGTTGTCTGTCCACGGGCGGTCCGGGCCTGAAAAATCTTGGACCGTGCCATCTCTAGTGTATGAAGACGTTCAGCCCTGGCGATGCACGCACGAAGTGGTGTTTGATCTTTATCTAATCATTTGCAAACAGAGAGTGCTCAAAAACTCTGCTTTGTTTGTATGCAGGACGCTGCCAAATGAAGACTGGTGGTTTGGTTCAAATGAGGGGGAAAAATAGAAATCAAAACGATATTTTAAATCCAACCAGTTTAGCAAGCCGAACAAATTTGGGGAGGTCTGACAAGTGTTTCATGGAAGGTAGGTATGTCAACAAAACTCCAGGAAAGAAATCCAACAAAGTATTTAACATAGAGTAATACTGAAACGAAATAAACCTTTTGAAACGAAAAGTATAATGGATAAAGATTTATCCAATTTTCGTTAAAATTCCTGTTCGTTTGCACCTGTAACAGTCATAGTTTTCCACCGATTAACGAGAAAAAACAAAATATTTTCCCGCTGATCACGTGACATTTACGGCTGAAGCCAAATAACTCCCAATGAGCCGTTGGACCATGTGATGAGAGTAATGATATCACAGCAGGTTTGCATCAGTGAAGTTTGAAACAAATGGAATATGCACAAGAACACTCTGCCTAACCTTCAACGATAGGAAAATCAAACTTTACTTCTGACAAAATAGCATAATCATCTTCTGAAAACAAACGTGAGCATCTCGGGAGAGAAACGTCAATTTTGTTCACGTAATAGTCCAATATTCGGAGAAAGAAACAGATTTACTAAACCAACCACTGCAAATCGGCTCACTGCAAATTTGGTTGGCAGCTGATCATTAAAGCGAAATTGACTTTACACGGAAAAGAAAAAAGAGAAAATAAAAACTCTTCTTTTAAAACCATTAAACTTGAAGCGATGAGCATGTACACGCAATTGGTTTGACGAACAAAGTAAGAAGCTTTCACACAAGAGGGTCAATGAAACGTTTGTAGAGAAACTATTCAATTAAGCAACAACCTAAAATCACTTTAATGCCACTCTCTTAAAATTCAGCGATATAGCTATCTGCCGTGTTTGCTGAAACAGATAGTTCGCAAATGTAAACCTTGTCAATTTTAATTTTGTCATGCATCAAGTTAATGGTGAAAGTTTTTCAATGAAACAAAATACTTGAACTGACCAAAACTTTCACAGATTTCCCTGGTAAGCCAAGCTGAAAAGTTCACGAAAATCCTGTTTAAAATTGGTCTGGCACAGGTGCAAGAATGCGGTAAGAGCGCATTTACCTCCGCTTAATCACCAGAAATCCCGAATAAATTTGTGTTCATAACATCATTTTTTTTCTTTCTTGTTTCAAATTGTGGGAACGATCTGCTGAAGTGATCTACGAGTTTTTGTTGGCAGTGAATCAAAACCTTTTTAAATAACTGCTGCAAATCGGCGAAAGCTGCGGCAAAGTTCAACTCAGAAAATTTTTCTTACATTGCCTGGCTGCTGTTCCCTGCACTCAAGGCAACATATTCGACTATAGAACACCTCAGGTTTGAGAGAAACAATTGATCAAAACATTTGATCCTCAAACGTTGTGAAAATTGAAATGCTTTCTTCAAAGTTGGTCTTTCAAGATTGTCACGTGACAACGCGAGAAGGCGATAGGAATTTGAACACAGAACAAAACTTAAGTTTCGAAACAGTAAACTTGACACAAGTTTCTTTCATGTAGGGAATACTAGGTCGAATTGTCCTTTTTGAATATAAGATTTCTACAAAACGAAAGTGTTGCGCTGCGTTCGCTATCTGCATTTCGCTTTGTAAGTTGTCAGTTGACAACTGGTTTGGCAAAAGCAGCGCAGCACAGGTTTTCCGTGATCCTGTTGAAATTTCTAAGTAACAGGACTCAGCAGCATATATTTGAAGGTCGCTCAGATAATTAAACTACGCCAATGACGACATAATTGCTATGTATGATTTTCCTGGGGCGAGACGTGAGACCAGTATGGACGCTTATGGAGTTTGCATTTTGCGCGGATCTGCGGATGTTGAGATTTTTTTGGAGAATTTTATACGTTGCAAATACAAAAACCTGCATAGTCATCAAACCAACCGTTTGCAACAGGCGTTCGTTCGTTAACCGGGGTGTGTTGACCACCTGGGAGGGTGTGAGCCCATCCCAAGGGGTTCGTGACGCGTTACTAAATAACAAAACTGAATTAAGTTTGCTGTAATAAAAGTATGCGTGATATCAGTGCTTTTGGTGTTTTGGTAGACCCAAAACAGTCTCTCAAATTTTTCCAACAGTTTCTCAAAACACCGTAGAATCTCGCATTGCAACCACCGCCAAAATACATTAAAACCTTGCTTTATGACCAACTGACCATCTCGGTATTAAAATGAAATAGTTGTGGTCTCTCAAAATGTCTTAAAGGTAACCAAGGTTAAAACTTAAAAAACTTGCGTTGCGTCGTATAATGCACAATCAGGAATAGATCTTTGACACTAAGCGACTTGGTCAAATAATTCTTCACTCTCAATATATCAACGTATGTGCCATGGCAATACCGTTGAGGTCATAATGCACCTGTTTGATGAAGGTTTGTGGTAAGGCGTTGACATCTTTCTAGCGCGGTGGCTGCATGAGTGGGTTTTACGAGCTTTCTTTGACACATTTAGTGAATAAACTCTCAGTGTGTGCTACTTTAGTTAGCCTCTCTTAGTGTGTGCAACTTGGAGTTGGCCTCTTTATTTAGCCTTTCCAGGTCCTGAAGAAAGCATATCATCCGAGAACTTCGCATAACTCTTATCCCATGCAAATAACCAGTTACACGTGTGGTTAGTAAATTATATTTGTGTGATTACGTATTACAAGCGCACTTGTTTGATCGCTATAATTGAAAAAGCAAGCTTCATGCTCACGTTCAGACGTAACAAGCCTTTGAAAAATTAATAAACGCGTTTGTTCATCTGTTGGTATCATTGCGATGTGGCATTAGGACACTATGATCTTCAGCGGCAAATCATTGCGATATGCAGGCAACGTAGCCTAGTGCAATTCGGGATCAGATTACGCCACGAAACGTTGGTGGTTCCTAAAGACATTTGACATCGGCAGGGTGTTCGTAGGGGATAAATTAGGGGATCACTGGTATGCAGCGGTATTTTCTGGCATAGTTGTAAAACTGTGCATTACAAAAATTGTCTTAAGTGTTCTGGAAGGTTAAAAACTTATAAAATCGTTTTAATATAGCAGTGGTTCCCAAACGTTTTCTGATCGCGTACCACTTGTGGGTCCCGCACTGTCGCCACGTGCCACCTTATTCCAGGTAATGTCGATCTACCAATTACTGCAGCATCCGATCAAAAGTTTTGGAAGACCGAAATTGATACAAATGCGACATGAAGAAAAGGGCTGCAAGAAAATATAATGGCAATTTAACCAACAAGAAAGTATAAAAAATTCAGGAATTTTTTAATATAACCCACTAATTGAAAAGTATAGCTAAGAATATATTTTTGTGAAGAAAAACAAAAAGAAGGTCTTTTCGCGTACCACCTTGAAGGACTAAAATATAGTTAAATAATACTCAAAACTTTTCCCTCGTTTGCGAAGGACTTAAATAGATTTACACAACACAAAGTAAATCTTGACCTTAACCTCTACGTAAAGATCAGTCCGCGGCATTTTCGCCGCGGCCGCGTCGGTACTGGTTTGAGATAAGTAGAACGAGAAAATATTTTTGGGCAAATATCGCAAGAACCACCGACATCCACATTGTCCTCGTGGACAACGTGGGTGGCCGTCTATGGTGGGAGGCGATCTACATCAATGATTTTCAAAGGGCTTCCTTCCAGTGAGCCACTCTTGGCATTTATCGCGCAACATAGAAAGGTTCGAAAATTGGTAAACTGAGCCAGAACAGCTTTTCAGGAAATCCGCAAAAATAATACGGTTAACATTTTTTCGTCTCATGTCTGAGCAACTTAGTTGCGTCGTTCGTTATAATTGACGCAAATGTGCTGTGCAGTGCGAGTTCTTTGTTGTTTGGCGTTGCCTGTTGATTGGATGGATGACCGATGTGTGTCCCTGGGAGTAAGCCTGGAGCAAGGGTCTTTTGTGCAACATCATCTTCAATATTTTTGAACGATCTCGTAGTCACAATAGAAGCTCATTCCGTAGCTTTCATAAAGTCAGAGGTTTCAGAGCGAAACGCCAGGGCCTTAACTGTCTGTATTTTAAATATCACAAATGAAAGTACCTTATACGAGCAGCTTCAAAACGCAAAAAGAGCGTAGGAGAAATGTAGAAATACTGATTGATTGCGAGATGATTGCGTAAACTCATTCTTATCATTTTTGAAAATCATGAACTTTCATGCGACAAAAATGACATTTTGAAAAACCGAAAGAGATTTTGTAGAACGGCAAAAACGCTTCTGAAAATTGTTTTTTTAACTAAAGCCCATGACTGCGTTCTATGCGTTCATCTCGTGAATATTATTCCGAAATACACTTTGGTTTTTAGCCAACCTAAAGTAACAATTAAATATGTCATTGCATCGTTACACAGCTTTCTCATTTTGCCAGCAAAATGTTTTCTGCTTTTGTTCGGTAATTTCTGTGATTCCTTTCATCTTTCCGCCGTATCACTACAAACTTTCGTTGCAGTTATTGTACTGTTATACCGTATTTATTAAAGCTGCTATAAAACAAACTACAACTCGGCTTGTTTACCCAATCGTTTACATCAGTACGCCATTAAAAAAGTCTGAAAACTGCTCGACGCCAATTTTTACAGCTTACTACCGTATCACGAAAGGCATTTTGGAACTTCACTCTGCGTGGCTGCGTTGAACATTGTCGGATTCGAGGACGATTTAAGGAGCCAACTTTGAAAGCTGTGTTCAAAATTCTATGTGATATCTCTCTGCTTACAGAAAATAAGGCGTGCCTCGGGCGTTGCCTTCAACATAGAGGTCGGGGTATGTATCTTGGCAGTGGCGTCACGAGCATTTGCAGCACCTGAAAGCAAGGTCTGTTTTGCGCCCCTTGCTGGGACACCACCTTTGTTTGTTTCACACTATGGAACTGAAGCTTTGAATCCCCTCATTTTGCACCGACAACTCTTGTTCCTCTTTTCCCAGCACATGAAAGGTCGCCATTGCGTTACGCTTTAAAATCGTAAACCCTGGGATATCTCAAGAGACAACTAATGATTGCAGTGAATGCAAATGAGGAATGCTTGCGCGAATACATCAACGAACAGTGTGATGGCGTGCTGCGCTGAATTTTTATCGGCTTCGCACACCGCATTCAGATTCACGTCGTCCAGGCAAACTTGCACTTGCAACGTATACGAGTGCTCGCGAAGTTTCAGCGAAGCAGAGCGGACCTTTGGCTTGCAGAAAAGAAATCCTTTGCCAGTCGCTTTGGAGCACTGAAATATTGGGTCACAAATCACGCTAGACTAAGGAAAACGGTTCCAGTTTTCCCAGCCTTGTTGCAAGCACATGCAATGGTGATTTGTGTGACTGCGACATGCACAGAGATGTCCCAAAATCCCACTCGAGACAAACCTCAAAAAAACCGCCTTTCAGCCGAGACTCTTGTTTGACCTCTCTCCATCGCTTCAGCAAGACATTGTCCATCTGCTCTTGATCGTATGGGATCTAAACGCAGGCGCGAATGAACAGCAAGCCTAGCTACGCTTTTCACTAATCTTGCTACGTCGTGCTGCGCTCATTTACCAAAAGCATCCGGACCTACTTCCGATCATAATCTTACCTGAAGCAGCTCAAACGCGGCGAGTATCTCCCCTGCTTTCGTCACGCCTCGGCAAACTTGGTACCAGTCAAGTTTGGGAGGGAATCTAGGACCTTCGTACCTCTCGCCGACCATTTTGACGACAGGCTTGGCAATTGTTCTACCGATGCATTTGTTTTTACCCTGCAAGAACCAAACTTTGTGGTTGCAGTCACTCTGCTCCAACAAATTGATTTGAGTATTTGCAGAACACGAACTCTCTACCGTGGATCACATATATACACTCTCACAGTAATCTGGCAGCTTTTTCACTATTGCATGGAGAACATACCACTGCGTCCTTGTCAAAAAGTTCGATTATGATGAGGGGTGGATCATCCCTCAACTCCTCGGCTCTGCCGAACAGGGTAACGCTTGGGATAATCAGGGTCTGGTCCCACGTGGGGTTCAACGTTTCTTTAATCACCTGAAGCGAAGATGTTGTCAATTCACTGTGAGGTATGAGTGAACAACTGTTTCAAAACTAATTGACAGATGGGCGAAACGAAATTGGCGGAATTTATTAATCTCCTCGATGGCAAAGTTCTTGGATGAAGAGCATGGTTCTTAGCCTCACATTTTACGCATTATCCAATTTGCTAAGAGGCAAGCTCAACCTGGGTGGTGTCGGTGTACTTGGAGAAGATAACTTTGGCGAAGGGATCGGACAACCCGGTGTTGTCCGATGCATGAAGACAACGTGCCTGATACATGTGAGCACGAAGTTCGAACTGCTGCCGATCTGAAACAAGCCAATCATTTGGATGGATTTATAAAAGTTGCAAATAATATTTCAATTGTATATTTTTCTGTGATTGGTCAAAACTATTACGATGAAAATTTTTTATTTAAAAGTATTTTTGTTGCTTGTTTCTGTTTCAAAAGAACGATCACTTGCTTACGCACAAGCTGTTTTGTCGACTCCAGGCGGAAACGTTCCTAAACAATGGTGGTCTTCGACAACAACTAAATGTCTTTGATAAAAAACGACCTTAAAATTTGGTGCAAGTTTTATCGATTTTACCTGAATATGTGAGGTACGTTGGTGGCGAGAGGTCAGAGGTTGATGCTCGCACCACTTGATAACCCAGCGGTAGACCTTTGAGGAAGTCGCGCTTGTTCTTGGCCAACCCAAACCAGAAGTAAACATCCAGTTTGGCCTGAATCGCCCAACCGCTGGGACCAACGCTCTTGTTAGCTGGGAGCTGTCAAAGCACGAGTTTTGTAAAGCAAGCAACACGTGCGCAGCAAATATCTACAGACTTCGTTTTATCTTCACACCTGATGAAACCATTCAAATTTTTGCATGACTTTGCATATTACCGGGCGTTCACAGAAAACACATCATTCGCTCACATGCATGAACGTTGTTTCACACACTCGTTTGTTGCGAAACGTTCGGCACAACGTCAATAGTTTTTCAATACCCGTAGGAATAAAGTCTGAATTTTTCCGCAGTGTTTTCCGCACTCTTCCTGACAGACGGAGTGAAGTATTTCCCTGCTTGACACGCGCGCATAAGCCACGCGCTTTCTGCCGCTCAGCATCCAAATGAAGACATCTGGTACGGAGTGTTGCGGCTGAAACCGATCAAAAGACACACTCATTACTTAACAAACTTTAATCATTATTTTGAAAGATGCAAATGTTGAAGCGTCTGTGCAAAAGCTTATGTCAAATAAACCTTGATATTCCTTCAAAAACGAAGTACTTTGAACGTCGCCAGTAAAAATGGAAATCACGGACGACATTACATTTGCTAAGAAAAATAAACAATTAGAAACGAAAGACTCATCCATACATTGTCGGAGAGGAACTTAATCTTGGAAAGCAACGATCGCATTTTGTTCAGCTTTTTTTTATATGTGCTCAGCTTCAGCTGACGTTGCAGTTTCTTCGCTTCGCTGCTTATCCAGTCCTGTGAAATTGTAACGATACAATCAAACACCAGCTTGGATGCAAACGACTTTCACTCGAAAATTTTGTTCGTGAATTTGTTAACATCACGAAGGTTTCACTAGGGGTCGCCAGTTGAACAAATATCAACATAACGATTGATGCTTTGATGTCACGCACCTAGGGCCAAGTGTGACAAGTGCTTAAAAATTTATTTAAGTCTGGTCCATCCCATTCAAGTAAGCCAGAGCTGAAACAAGTTTTGAGATTACGTTTTGATGGCTGTTGATAACTCGCTTAACTATTTCATGTCGCGACGTTTAGCGATAGTATACCACGAAGTGGTAAAGCGTAGGGAAGAATATTAACATCTATCATGACAAAACAACAATAAGTCAAATCTTATTACATCAAGGCTTGCTCGAGGAACAATCACGCCTAACCGTGGAGCAAGCAACGCGAATTGAACAGAAGTTTTGGACTTTCGAAGGTTTGGACTTTATATACTGAGTTGTTAGTTGGCAATCCGTCAGCACAAATTACTTCAAAATGTCACTTTGGTCTGACCAATTAATGCCCGGTATAAACTTGATAGAATGTACAACTGAGCAAAAATATTGTAACAAGAACATACGTAGGTTGCAAGTAAGTGATTGGACTCGTGACATTAAACATCTAACGCAGTGGTTCTTAAATTGGGTGGCGTGAAAGGTTTGCAATGGGGACGAGTATGGCGGAGACATGTTGTTCGAAAGCAGGATAATGGCAAATATATGCTGGTCTGCTTCTAATGATTGATTTGGAGGTTAGGTGAGGCGCGAACAACCATGAATAACGCTAAAGGGGGCGCGACTGAAAACGTTTAAGAACCTCTGCCCAGCGGAACGTTGGAGACATTTTCGTGGAAAGGAGAAAGGAATTTTTGAATAATTGCGTTAATACATATACGGAGCTTGAAAATACCAGAAATTCCACCAACCATGATCTTTCACCTACAGTGTCCTTGAAAAAGCGTAGTGCGGAAAACTGTTACTGAGCTAACCCATTAAACTACAACAGACAAACAAACGTTTTCGTGTTCTTATTCTTGCCAAAATACTTAGGTAACAAGGTGCTGAACAAACAAACTACTGCAAAAAGCATTTATAGGTAAATCACAAGAATAAATTTTTAAGAAAATTGTGGACAGAACACAATTAATTTCACAAACGACACGTCTTTTGCTTGCAGTCGATTCAACATATGTGTGTAAGATTTGATTGACAAGACTGCTGATGCGCGTTGGCGTGACCGAGTCTTCGACAACTCACAATCTCGCGAAGGCAGAGCTTGTGACGCTCGCGGTCCAGTCTTGTCTTTCCGATTCCCAGCCCTTCCGCCTCTTCGACAAGCCTGTTGAACATGGCGCACCCTGTTACGAGCTCCGCTGCAACGCCCCTTAAACGACGGTCTGGCCGATCCTGGCCTGTTTTGATCATTTCTTGAACGTCCTCAAGTCCCTCGTCCTGGAAAACAAATGTGCTAAAAAGTTCAGTTTGGGAACAGCAGAACTGCATAGACTCTGAGCAAGGCTGCTTTTCGCAGCTTCTCATGCAGCGATTAATTTTAGT
>JGI24021J15306_10013568_pt1 | contig 10124 bp, 6 predicted proteins | sample Ectturendosymbi1_FD_15306 | JGI IMG/M metagenome (IMG submission 15306) | reverse complement strand
GGTGGGTGAGCGGGGGTGAATGGCTGGATTGTGGGGTTTGCTGAGTGGATAGGGTAGTTAGAAGAACGGTTTCAATTTTTGATTTGCTGATACTGAGAATGAGAAATAAATGGTCAGTAGATATTAGTAGATGCAACAAAGGTCACTGAAGCACGAATATCAACATTCTGTTTTGTGGTTGTTGCAACAGCGAGATTCGCAATTTTGCCAAGAATTTGCAAATTCTTGAAATTTCAAAGGTAATGATAGAAACTTGTTTTTCTACTGTCCATGTTTATTTATTAATAATCTCAATAAGGCTGCCGCATTTTCATCGCAAAAAGGGAGGACAACTTACGACTGTCGCTTAATTTGCATTATCTACACTTAACAAGTCAAATAACAATTAGGCCTATTGTTAAGTTTTAAGCATTGAAGTAAGAAGTCCAGCGTGGACGATTTTTCAGTCAAAACACACAAAAAATCCTTATTTGTTGTGTCCCATGTAGTTCATGAATATTTTGCAGTTTCCTTAAATTTCTTTATAATGTAAAATCGCCTTAAAATCAAACCAATCGCATGAAAGATGTTTCAAACTGCACAATAGTTTTAATAGAGTAGAAACTGGTTAGAAAGATTTCTCTTTCTTTTAGATTTGTGGCTGCATCAAGGAAAAAATCATTCCACATTAGCGTAATGAGCCATAACGCTGAAGTAAAACTGTACAATCTTTATCAGTTCGCTGAAGCATTAAATGGTATTGCAAGTTGCAAAATATTTTGCCCATCTTTGATGTTCCATCATTTTACAATAAATTGCATTTGGTTGATGCTCTTTTTTCACAAACTCAAACAAGTTTTGGTGTTGGTCAAACAGTTTAGCTTCACCAATAGAAACGTTTCGCTCAAGCAGACACTACTCACGTGGTTCAACATTTTCCCGTTCAGTTGTTTGCAAACGGCGGAATCTAGTCAAAGCATTTAAATTCAGCAAATAAAGTGATTCATTTAGCCTGATGTGCAACACAAGACTTGCACAATGCAGATGCACCTAACATGAATAATACACAGTCACGATCCTTGCCTTCTCTCAGTCTCTGAGTTTTCTTAACTTGGCTTCATATATAGGCTACATATCTGATTGTCTCTTTGCAGCGTCGGTTTGATTGATGGTGTGTCATGTCACAAGGCATTCGCATTTTACCTGGACTCGACCAGTTCAAGAATTGGCGCCCTACTCCGCAGTAGTGTTGTAACAAGTGTTACGTGTTAGCTCAGCGCCGGGTTTAGGGGGAGTCCCAAGGGGCCCGGGCCCAATGTCCCCCACCAAAGAGGCCCCCTCACCATGTTCATGTGTTTAGCCATACATGCGACCAGGGGCGCAACCAGCTCTTCATTTCGGGGGGGCAATTTTCACGAACTTTCATTCGATGACGTCATCGTGCTTATTGAACCGTGGTACAACTTTTTCGCAAGCGGTCACAGATAAAGTTCTCTTCGCAACATTTCCGAAAATGAGAACTTTTTAGTTTTAATCAGGCCCATAACTACGGGGGCGCAGAGGGGAGAAGACCCCCTAAAATTTTTTTCAACCCTCTTGGAAAAATGTGTTGGACATAGTTTAAAAATTTGGGCCCCTCCCACAAAACTCTTCGCCCCCTCTGGTGTACCAAGCTGGTTACGGGCCTGGTTTAAATCAAGATGGAAACCGAACGATCAGGACAGAGTAAAAATTAGTAGCCTGATACAAACACCTTGTTCCGTATTTAACTAGTGCAGTCATAGCTTTAGTGTGACAGATGTATAGGCTACTACAGGAGTAAACCTGCCTAACTTTTCGTCTTGTCTAAACAAATTCAGCAAATCCTTAAACTACATTTTTGAAACTTCAGTTGAATATATTTGCTGTGAGATAATTTCTGCAGACGATGTTGTGAGTGGTGAAGCTACCAGATAAGGGCCGTCGCCAGCGGGGGACCAGTGGTGCCCGCCCCTCACATTTAAAATTTGTGCCCTCCATTTCATTTTTGGCTCCCGGTTGCTGCATACATCCAATATTGTATTTAAAAAATGTGCTCCCTCCTTGTGATCTTTGGACCCCCGGATGCAAAATCCTGACGACAGGCCTGTGTCAGATACAAGAGACTGGATTGAATGTCAGGATATATTTCATCACTGATTCCATTGTTTTAATTGTAGATACGAGACTTCGTCTGCCAACTGAAATAATCTTAAAAGGAATGCAGAAATACTCTTAAAAACAGTAGAAATGCAACTTTAGCTTCATTACGAATGGTTGGGCCAGGCTCGCCACCAGATGTGGGTGGGTCTAGCCACATTTGCTAGGACTATCTAAACAACACCTAATAACTTGAGGCTCTTGTGTAATTCGAATTGCCCTTGCAACGTTAGAGCTTGGCTGTGAAACCTCAGCAACAGTTAAGCACTGAACATAAAATGCGTAAATAGTAGCCTACAGTAACCACAGGCAAACATAAAGCTAACACAATGTGAACATATGAGCATGGCCGGTTTTAAACCGATTTGACCGATTTCTTCTAATTGGGCCCCGCGCTCCGCTTACTAACCAACGCAGACTTATACTTTCCAGCGCAGCTGCATGTGTATAGTGCTGGCGCGGAGCCCAGTGTTTATCAGAGTGGTTTGAGAGAACAAACGGTTCTCAAATTTTTCCAACGGTCTCTCAAAATACAGTATAAACTTGCTTTACTGCCACCATCAAAGTACACCAAAACCTTGTTGTACAATCATCTCGGTATTCACATGAAACAGTTGCGGTCTTTCAAAATGCCTTTGCAGTCAGGGGCTCATATTTTGCAAGCGTGGGATCTGTTGCCAACGAAATCCAAGTGAACTGCGAGTTTTTTAACGCAGTTCATCAAAGTTCTGTAGCAAGAATGGTCATTGGTTTCAGTAGTGCGTAGCCAAGTTTTTTCACTAGCACCTCGTTAAGACAGAGAGGCATTAAATTTTGAAGCTGTTTTCTGTTTCAATTATAAAAGCGTTTCATATCTGGCAGTTAAGGTTTCAATAGTTGCTGACAAATACGGTTACACAGTTGTTGAATGTTGATATTTCAATATAGTAACTACTACTTGTCTTCTGAAGGTAACGTTTAGTTCGTAATTGCAAATGTGTGCTGTTAGTCAGTCTTTAACGTTGTTTATTTTCCCTCTCGCAAAGATTTGATGAGGCAACCAACCAGGGGCGGAGCTAGGGGGGTGCCAGGGGGGGCCCATTGCCCCCCCAAATTTTTTCAGGTCTCTTTCTGAAAGTCCTACACAGACCATTGACAGCTCCCCTTGTTGCAAAACTGGCCCCTCCAGTGCCCCCCCCCAAATAAAAATATCTGGCACCACCCCTGCAACCAACCATCAGAAGTAACCATCTGGGATTGGCGAAAACGTTTGAAATAAACCTAGTTTTAATTATGAATGAATATTTCAGGTGCGCAAAAAGCAACGGTTACTTAAAAAGTAACAGAAAATCACTATCAGTTAAGCCATTTGCAAAGTAACAGAAGTGACAATTTGGTTCAAGTGAAGTAAGCCTCATGATGTTCTTGCGGTGAAAATTGCATCATCAAACATATACTGCCGAAACAAGGGTTATGGCATCAATCTCACAGAATGGCGTCGTAATTTCTGAGATATAGTCTAACATATTAAAAGTTGCAAAATTCTTAAAAGTGGAATAACTTTCGTGGAAGTTTGAGGCTACTTCAGTACTTGCCTGCTTTGAAAAATTAAAAAGTAGGTTTAAACTTATTGAGAGATCTATGTTCATTTCATGTATTTCTTTAGTGTTAATGAGGAAAAGAATTTCTAACCTTCTCCGGGATATCCAAAAGCTGCTCTAATAAGCGGTTTGTACTCGGTGCTTTAATAAGTGGTTTGCACTGTAACCATTGTTATGTGTAAAGTGTATAGTGATAGGCAGGTGTTGTGTATTTGGCGTTAAACGGTCGAATTTGTGCTATTTGGTTTTGTCTGTAGCTAAGCTAAACATTATGAGTCAAAGACCAAGAGATGACATAGGCCGAAAGTATTAAGTGGCAGCCAAAAGAGGCCTAAAGCTCAGGCAAAAACAGACCGAAGCATAAAAAAGAAAGTGGCGTTTGACAAGTATTTTAACCACTGAGGGTATAGCCTCAATGCCACACCATATTCAAGATGGTGACAACGTAGTATGCAGCCAGCCTGGTCATGTTACGCCAGATAATCAAAGTGGAAGTTTATCTACGAGAAGTGATACAAGTCGTTTCGGAAGTGTTGATTCTGACAAAGAAGGAATCTCGTCGGATGTGCATCTGTTGAGGCATGCGAGCAAGAAAATTCAAAATTGGGATGAACAAATGATCCTGCTACCTACTTAGCCAGGTGTCATGAGTGCGAATGTTAGGGACAACCCTGGACTATTTTGCCAAATTAGGACCACCTGCAATCACAATAGAAGTTTTCCTCAGAAAAGAGAATGATGGGACACGTTTTTCTAAGTTTACCACCAAATGGTGAAAAGTTACGTCATCCATGGCTGTTATTCCTAGCCTTGAAAAATATAATATTTTGCTAGGCTACTACTGCAAACTTTTCAGCTCTGGATATCCACTAGCACAGCACTCAATACCTCTCCTCTCTACAGGTACGACACTCGTACCTCCCTTCTGATCATGGAGGTAGCCTATCTGGCCAGAGAGGAGGTAGGTTGTAATTCTTGTAAAAAGTTGTAATTCTTTGATTTATTGGATTTTCAACGGCGCTGTCCATTGAAGTCTCTGCTGGAGAGGTCTTGACGTCACCCTTTCGGGCCTCGCCTTCGCAACATCGTCACTGACCAATATCTATCATTACTCCTTGATGCAGTCCCTCAAAATTTTTACACACCTATGAGTGGGGCCCCGAAAAAGTGTCAAATCGGGCCCAGCACTTGCTAACGCCGGCCCTGCATACGAGTATGCTGTTTCTGTCACCAGGCATATTCTAATGGGTGCAAACTTTGCTCCACTGGTGTGATAGCAATTCAGTATTTATAGTTGACGTTTCATGAGTGTATGTAAACTCTCTTCCTCAAAAGATGGCAAGAAACAAAATCAAAGCGTATACACACTGCATTTCTGAAAATTTTCACTATGGTACATGAACAAAAGGATAAAAATGCCTTAGAAATAGGCTACCAACATTTTAAACGATCTCCCAATTCCAGCATATTTGTGGGTGAATACCAATCATTTACGATATTTTCGATCAGATGGCCTATCTCAAGATATCTCTTGTATGGAGATAAGCAAGACAAAGAAAAATTCCAGTAAGGCTTTTCTTTCAAATGAATCGAATACAAAATTTCAACTTTATTGTTTGAAAGTTTCTGCAAATGTCAAAATTGCTATGCAATGTTTTTTAAATTTCCGGGGGGGCAAATGCCCCAAATGCCCCCCTCCCCCTGGTTGCGCGCCTGCGTGCGACAAGTTTGTGCCACTTAGTCATTTTTAGCAAAGAAAGTTTGTTTGCAGCCGCCATTAGTTGTCACTCGGCCATGTGGTAGTACTTCTCGTGATTATTATTTGGTATTGTGATGAAACAACTATTACAATTCCAGGTTTCTGAAAGTTGGTCAGGTATTTAGTTAAAGCAAAAGCCAAGGAAAAACCACGTAGGACGCATTAGCTTTCGTCTCTACTCGGTACTGTTAGATTTCGCGTCTGCCTTACTCAGATGTGCCCAGGTTGCATATAAGTAGCATTTTTAAGTAAGGCTACCATAGGTCCTCTTTTTGGAGGACATGTCCTCCTTTTACACAGAGGCGAATTTTCAGTTTCGGGGCACAAGGCTATTTTCAATTTGAGGCCCTTCTAGAAGGTTTTCGAAGACTGATGTCACACAAATTAGCATGACGTCAGTACACGTGCTCGTTATAGCCACCGAAAAGCTGTTGCAATTTATAAACATATTACTTTATTCTGAATTCCGTCGATGTCAGGAACAAAAACAAAGGCAACGGTGAAGTTATCTGACCACACTCCCGTTATATATTTATCGAGTGCCACACTGGCCTCGTGTAATCTGAAAAATGGATTCAGGCGTTTTGTTCCACACGTTACGCATATAACCAATTCTCAACGCCACAAAAAGAGAATGCTCATCTTCATTCACTTCAGTGTTGCCAACTGGTATATATATATATTCCAAATTTGACAATTTTGGTATATTTTGAAAGGCTTGGTGTATTATAAATTTTTGATTTGGTATATATTTTGTATATTTTTGTTAGAGGTTTTAGTTGAGACTTTAAACCAAATTATTAGTCATTTTGCATGCAAAGCGCAAACAGAAAAACATGGTGGTGTTAAAGCTATATAAAAAAGTTACGTGAATTTGCGTACCATGCAAGCTTCGGAAAGCGGAGAATCAGACTGGAAGAGGGCTGGAAGATTCTGAAAAATCTGAACGTAGCTTTTGGTACGCGTTTTTAGTTAGCCAATGCATCCTAAGGTTGGAAAATTGTGTATGAGAGTATCATAAGATTTATAGAGGAGTGATTTATAGGGTTTGCATGGCTTGCAAAAAAGGATTGTGCCGGTTCTGTCTATCCCTTTTGCAAACAGTGCAAAGTAGAAGTGAGAAGCCGCAAATCAGCTAGTATGCAGCAGAACAATGAAGTGGATCACATAAATAGTAAAAAACTATACTGTATATGCAGTTTTAGGTGTTGGAAAGTTGAATACTCCAGTGGTTAATAAAGCTGCCACTGTCATAAAGTTAAGAAAATAGAAATTGATATTGCAGCTTGTTTATGATGCCATTGCACAACAGCAACTGTTGATCATCTAAGTCAGAGGTCTCCATAGGTTTTTGTCCGAGGGCCACATAAGCTTATAAAAATTATGTCGAGGGCCGGACGTTTTACGCAATGTGATTGTTTCAGGATATGTTATATTCTACCAAATCAAAAAATTTTTCGTAAACACATTTCGCAACTTTTTCTAAACATTATTGTTTTCATCATTGACAAAATGGCTGCACGGGCCGCCGCAGGCCGTAGTTTGGAGACCCCTGATCAAAGTGAAGAAGTATCAAGTATGCAAAAAAGCAGCATTAAATTTTAAGTTTTTTGTTACAGAAATATTTGGTATATATTTGGTATATTTTTAAACAAGATTTGTTATATCTGTTGTAAGAATAGTTGGCAACACTGATTCACTTCAATCCTTCGCGCTCATTCTTCCATAGCAGGCCTGCAAAACATACGGCCATGAAATCTTTTCTTGCGGTCCCCGAAAGCTTTCTCAATTGTGGAAAATGTTGCAAACGCTCGACCTAAAATAACTAATTGTCATTCCAGAATTTGTTCCTACTACAATGAAATCTCCACATCGAAATGAAATAAACATCTGCGGCACGCGGCAAATTTATGTTCATAATTTGGCCCTTGGAACTTTCTGAGTTGTGGAAGCCTGTTCTAGAGATCTTTTGTTAGCGGCATAGTAGAAAAACGTGCATTGAGCCAAAACAAAACTTCAAATATAATTGCTTACAGAAACGCTGAAATTCCTCTTACTCCCAAAATTTTGGGGCCCCCCGAAATGGGGGCCCTAGGCTTAAGCCTTTTTAGCCTAATGGTAAATCCGCGCCTGCTTTTTCATGAAAAATGATTTGTCCTCCGTGGACATTAAAAAATATCAAAGTGTCCTGATTTTTGCATTTACTATTTAACATAGCTGTAATATATTGTATTTGTGTAAGGTAAGTTGTTTCTACTCAACTCAACTGCAACAAGGTACGACCTGGTGACGTAGCATAGTTTATGGGAGGGCCTGCAACTTGTCTGATTAATTTATATTTTGGTTGAGAGTTAATTTGTGGGCTGGAAAGGTGGGAATGCTTTCGCATTAATCGTTACATAACAGCGGTAAATCCTTTTTCAGTATCTCAATGACTTGACATTAGAGTGCAGACTGCTGAATCCATTACTAGCTTTGCTGATGAACCGTGATACGGTGAAGCAGTGCATTGTCCATAGCTTGGTGTAGTAGTTTCTAGCAATTATATCTGATCAGTAATGCCAAAAAGAAAATCGCTGTTTAATGAAGAACTACATCAGAAATAGTTCCCTTTTTAAGATCAGGACGAAATGATTTCGAAACTGAGTGAATTACGTGTGATTGCATTTTCACAGTGCTCACAGAAGAATGAAAAGACTATTGTGACTTTCTGGATGATGAGTACCAAAAACTTATATCTCACAGAGTAACCAGGTGGCTATCACTTTATTCTAGCTTGCCAAGAATGATTCAATTGTACCCAGCTTCATATTCATGCTTCATGTCCATCGACAAGCCAACAGGTGTTCTGAAATGCTTTTTTTGGAAATAATCTTAGCGAACACTATTTAAGAAATTAAGACATTTGGAATCATTTGTGGTTGCTTTCAGTGAGCAAGGTCAAAATAGAATCAAAAACATCAGTTATTGAGGTTGTATCGTGTCTCGCCACTGTGAAGGCAACGATTCAAGAGAGAGAATCAGGTGTACATGTCAAGCCAAGGTAAATCAGGACTATGAAAACTCAGAGAAGGTAAGGATCGTGAGTTTGTGACTGTGATTTATTCATGTCAGATGAAACTGTATTTTACAAACCTTGTGTTGCGTATCTAAACAAATGGAGCAGTGTACTGTATTTGGTTGAATTTAAATGCTTTGACTAAGATGTTTCTGTTGCAACTAGCAAATAAGAAAATGCTGAGCCATACGAGTGGTATCTGCCTGAGAGAAACGTTTCTATTACTGTTTGATCAATACCAAAACTTGTTTAAGTTCGTGCAAAAATGACATCAAACAAATGCAATTTATTGTAAAATGATGGAACGTGAAAAATGAGCAGAATATTTTGCAACTTGCAATACCATTGAATACTTTAGAGAATTGCTAAAGATTACACAGTTTTACTGCAGTGGTAGGGCTCATTACGGTAATGTGGAACGCATTTTTTCCTTGATGCAGCCACAAACCTAAACGAAAGACAATTATTTCCAGTTAAACCAGTCTCTAGTCTTTGAAGCTGGTGTACAATTTAAAACGCCTTTCATGCCAGCAGTTTCAAAATATTGTTAGATGATTCTACATTTTTCAGAAATTTCAGGAAACTACGAAATATTCATGGGTTAAATAGGACAAGTAGTTAAGGATTTGGTTTTGTATATTTTGACTGAAACATCGTCCTCGCCAGCCGTCTTATTTCAATGCTAACTGATCAATGTTTGCTATTTGACTTGAGCGTAGATAATACACTCAAGTAAGTGACAATTGCAAATTGTCTTGATTGCTGATGAAAACATGGCAGCGCTGTTGATAAATAAAGATAAATAAACATTAACAGAATAAAGGGGGGATCGACACCTTAACAAGTGTAGAACTTATCCAAGTGCTTCTGAAAAACGTAAAAAAGTGAAACAGGCAAAAATGAGAGGAAAAAGTTGCAGCTGAATCAAGAAAGATACAAGATTACTTGCATATCTACAAATCGCTAATAATTTTCAAATATCATGTTGCATCAAAAAATTTTGTTACAGTTGAGTTAACCTATGTGACGTCACAATATTACGTCATAAACATAAATGATCCGTATAAATACTAGTGACTTCATGGATCATCCTCTGTCTAAAGATTCTGTATCCGAACATGGGGCCTCCCATCACGTCTGGGCCCCAGGCCCCACCATCTAAATCCGGCGCTGTGTTAGCAAACAATAGTGTTAACAATGTGTGTGTCTGTAACCCAATGGTACTGTCTTCAACGCAGTTGCAAAAAGTGTCTGTAACCCTGTGATTCCGCCGGCTCAAATGCCTTGTACTACGTTCTGTTTTGTCAGTTTTTATCAACCTGCGTTATGCAGAGTGCGTGTGTTTATACTATGGAGTTCGTGTCTGGTCATAAAAAAATAAATTAAATTAAATTATGGAGCATAAAACTGGGATAGACTTAACAGTTTCATCAACACTAAAAAAGCTTTCAAAAAATTATACATGTTTAATTTCGAGACGTTTCGGATTATTCTTCATCCATCTTCAGTCAAAAAATAAAGCCAATTTTTATTTTTTGACTGAAGATGGATTAAGAATAATCCGTTTTAT
>JGI24021J15306_10013559_pt1 | contig 10127 bp, 8 predicted proteins | sample Ectturendosymbi1_FD_15306 | JGI IMG/M metagenome (IMG submission 15306) | reverse complement strand
GGACATGACTTCTGGATTGCTTGTGTAGTTTGATTTGATAGGGTCAAATAGCTTCTCTGGGGGGCACAAACTTTTTTCTTTAGAACTAATAAGGGAAAGATGACAGAGGACTATTATAAATAATGTTAGAGGCAGCATATGCAGTATGGACTTGGTCAAATTCTCACTATATTTTCCTACTACAAGCGCTCACTAACAGCTTTATTTGGCAATAAGCCTGCCAACATGATCCATCTTTACCCCAAAGATCTGTTCATCATCTTTTTCCTCAGCTTTAGTGTTCTCGACACTTGTAAAAACAGCAGTTCCAGAATCTAATGCATAGTCATTATCTGAATCAGAGGATTCCTCTCTGACAAAGCTGCTTGTACTACATCATGTGCTATGTCATTCATGTCACTATCAGACTGTTCTCTGTCTGAGCAATCTTATGAAATATCTCGCAACAATCCTACCTAAAGCTTGACTAGCAGGAAGACTACATGACAGTCTTTCCGTGAAAAACAAAACGCTACAAGCTATCAAACAATTATCTCACAAATGTTATTGAAAGGCCATAATGATTGACCAATATTCAATAAACCGTAAATCAATTTGTTTGAAACAACCACATACCTAAATCTGCAATACTATGTGCGTGGTGTACACTGACAGCTACAGTTTGTGGATGTAATCTAAATATGCCATTATTTCATAAAAGGAGTGTAAAAGCCTGGTCAAACAAAACAAAAGGTTTTCCAAGCTAATCCACTAAACTAATCTCAAAACAGTAGCGTCTTTCACACTTTTCAGTATTAGATTGCTTGCAGCAAGCAGCATCAATTGACGAGCTTGGTAAGTGCAGGTACTTGGGAGTTTATTTCTGTGACTGAGGATAAAACTTTTCTGACACTTTAACAGAGTGTGTGAATCTATGAAAAAATAAAAGTCAAAGTTTCAATAAAAAATACAGTGTGTGCTTAAAGCTTTGACAATGAAAACACGTCAGTTGATGTACTCGGTAATTCTAGTGTTAAGAAATCTTGAAAAGAAAAAAGGTTTGCAGGAATTAGTTCTACAGAAATATTCATTGACACATTGTTTATAACATGTTTGTTCCAATACAAACCCACAAATAAGGTTGGCAGATTTGTTTGAAAACTTATGTCGATATTAGATAGGAGCAAAAGTTTTAAACAGCATTAAATAAGTTTAAATGAAGTTTTAAATAATATTAGCATAAACATGTTAAAGTTGGCATCTGCTTTGGTAATGTATTGCTCTGTATACCCATTACCCGTACTAATAAAAATTTTGAAAACTTTAGATTTTGAGTATTGTAGCAGGCTAGTTAGTTTTTACCCTAAAGCAGTGCTCTTCAACCTCTTTGTCATTGTGGAACCCCTGATATACTTTTGCGTTTGTCATGGAACCCCCATTAGCAAAAATTTAAAAACATGAATTACTTGTAAGAAAATCAAATATTTCGTTATCAGACACTTCAAGAAACAAACAGTTATTAGTAATGACGCATCAACATACTAAACCAAGAAGTCATTTCCCCTGAATAAAATGAGGAACCCTCACAGAACCCCACTACCTGTTTTGCGGGACCCCTGTTGAAGAGCACTGCCCTAAATTGATGTACCGACTAGGGAAGAAAAGCTAGTTACTTTTTCCTCCATATAAGGTAATCTGTTTATTTCATGTATGATCTTATTGTAAAACAGTTCATAATACTGCCATGTAAACACGCTCCCAATAAGTTTGTTAATATTTCAGCTGTATTGTAATTGTGTATTTGATTGCAGCAGTAGTTCACAAGCAATTGCTAATTACTTTGTTTTGAGTCCACCACAGTTGCTTTCAAATAGATAAGATCTGAAATAATAATATTTGTGTCTCTGGAGTTTTTAGAGACAGAAATGTTTAGCACAATGGTTGGGGTGCACATGAAAATCCACTTTAAAAAAAAGTTTTTATATTCGTAACAGCCCATTACTTTTCTTGTTCCATTACTTCAGTAGGTTATAAATACCAAGTTTGAGTTAAATCAGTCACCATCTAAGGGGTCCACCTCGATCTTGAAAATGCGGAAAATTGCTTTATATATGACATATACAAGGTATATGCAGTAGTCATGTAGTTTTAATCTGGTTGACGAGGTTGGTGGATGTACCCCATTTAAAACAAGAAAAACTTTGGTTTACTTGCTTTCATGAGAAATTCTGGAGCAAGTTTTTTTACGACTGGGATGCCTCTCCGACATCAACCACACTCAAGCATATGGAACGATTTTCCCTTCAGTCAGCTCTTGTATAAATGAACCTTTTTAATCATATTCATTTAATTAGAAGAGAATACGTACGCGCATACAAATATCATATTCGTGATTGAAACCTGAAAAAAGGACTGAATTTTTTAAATAGTTCATGAATTGTCAACTTGTCTTATGGCTTATTTAGTAGTTTTACTCAAGTTAGGAACCGCTCTGTGGTGCCTTTCAACCACTTGAATGACATTCTGATGATTGTCCTTGAGCCTCGCAGATTCGAAAGTCGGAACTAAGTTTAACTCCACGCTCCGCGCAATCATTATTACAGTTTATAGCCCACACCTTTTGAAGCCCGTCTGCATATTCCTTGTTTGTTGACCATTGATCAGGAGGCACACTGAGAAAAGATGTATCAATGTCGAGAAGACATAGAAAAAGCCATGAATCAATTCCAACCAATTCAAACTTTTTGTCCTTGAGGTTGAGGAAAACTGGCTTTCCAAATCCAGATCCAAATCGTCTGATTGGTATCTCTGTATCCTCAGATGGCTGATTCTCTAGTATCGTTTCAGCCATAATGCCTTTTTTTCAGGGGAGACGTTTTCAGAAAATAAAGGGCATCATTTCAGCGGTTAGGTACCAAAGTTGCCTCTTGAAAGCACTAACAGCTGAATCAGAAACATAATGATTGATTTTAGCATAATGCACTAGCTTTTTATACAGCGTATAATCATTGTAAGGTGCATCTGTAGTATCATTAGATTTCAACCCTCAAAGGATGTACACGAGAGCAACAAAATCAACAAACACACGCAATTTTTGCACTTGCTGCTTCGTCGTGATAGTCCCTGGGGGAAGTTAGTTTATTTGCTCTTCAACGAGACATAACTGGATGGAGTAGAGCAACTTCACCATCCACCTGGCCTTGTGGATGGCACCTGGTCGTTTAAAAGAGACAGATTTTTGTAAATCACCACCTAGATATATCACGCACAGTTCTATAACTTCCTTGTAATCATCTCTTTTTCGGTCATGATTTCTATTGCACTGTATGAGAGATTCCACCCGCAGTTCTCCTGCTAAAGTCTTAGCTTCATCTGTAGAAGAAGTTGCATCAATGTCGAAACGTTTCAGGGGTGTGTGTGTGGAATCAGGTCATAATTACAACGGAATCCTAAAAACAAAGAGGAGTCTGGTGATTTTGATACCTCAATTTTTTGTTTTTCAAAAACATGGCTTATCATAAGCTTGTCGACATCCTGACCAAAGGACAGCTCTACCTAGCCATAGCTGAATCGATACGCACGCTGCAGTCACATGGCCTGTATTTGCGGCCGTGGTATCAAATGTCATGTTCACTACCGACTGAGCACAATCCCATTTTTCAAGTAGAACAGACACTTTATTAGCAATAATTTCACCTGCACCCTGGTTAGTTCCAGTTTTGTAACTTGGAACTCCTAGCAGCTTCATGTGATCGTTTGTTCCCATCGCTATTACTAAACACTCCTCGTATTTGTCATTCAGTTTGGGAAGGATCTTGGAATCCCAATGAAGAGATGCATATCTAGGAGCATCCCATGATTTCTTTTGATCTTTTACTATTTCGCTGTTTACAAGCCTCCTATATTTGTCCATGAAAGCATATGATGTATGAACCTTGGATGAATCACCGCCTACTTCATCAATGAGAGCACTTGTATATGCTGCATGTTGTGTAGGTGTTAATTTAATTCTAGTTGCCAACGCTACCAGCTTCGGCGATTTAAAAATGTTGACTGGAACAAAAACCTCTGCTCCTCTTTTCTTTTTGCTGGTTTCTTCTGGCACGGTGTTGCTGGGGACGAAGATGCCGGAGGAACATAGACATCATCAGTACTGGAATCATCATCATGCCTAAGTCGTACAACAGTGCCTTCCTGTCTCTTCTCTTTTCTTGCGGCTGCTGCAACTTCTTTAGCGATCTTTCTATCAACAACGCTTTTAGTAATCATGTCTAGTGCACCAAATGAAGCTTTCCTCTCATTTTTCATCGACTCTAGAAAAAGTAAATCCTCTTCATTTTTTACAAGGTCATGTACATTATCTGGCCAAAGGATAAACGTCTTAGCGAGTTCTTTTTCGACCTCAGCCAGCAAGTTTTTTCTTTGCATTTTCTGATGTACAACGGCTTTCAGGGATTTCGCGTAGTTTCGCGTTTCTTTCTACCAGTCTGATCATTTTTTCTACAGCCTTTTTTGGTGTTATCATAGGAATATGAGCTCTGCCATAAAATGGTAAAATCTTCTCCAATACGATTTGGGCACAATCACACTTAGTTTGATTTTTCTTTCTAGGATATATTCTATAGTACATGATTGAAACACCGAACCACTTGCCTACATGTAGGCAGTCGTACTCCAGTTATTTCTGCATCATCTTGAGTTATCGCGGTGCCTAGCCCGAATATTCCTTTAATCCTTTTTGATGCCATAATAAAAAGTCCACATGTATCACCAATCTCAAAAATATAACATCATGAGGGTATATTTCAGTCAGCCTCTAAAAGATGCATAAATAACAGACATGAAGAAGACCGACCCTTATTAGACTGCCAATACTGCAAATAAGTACAACATTTCAGAATTCAAAATCGAAAGTCCAAAGCTGTTGTCGTAGGCTGATAAAGGTGTATCAGTGGAGCCTAAGATTTGTTATGGTGATTTTGATTGCCACTGATAAGGCAATCAAAAGCATCGTTATATCATTGGAGTACGTCTATCTAAAATAATAAGATGATACCATTGTATCCCCAAGTACTCGTGTGACAGGACGACACTTTAAAACTCCATTAAAAAGAGAAGATTTATATAAAATGTACATATAAACAACAAAATACAACAAAAAAATCTTATTTTCAGCATCGAGGTGGACCACCTAAACTCCAATATATCGCGCCAAATTTTTTTACACGTTCATTGGGCACCAAATGGAACATGAAAATCAATGGGCCCCTTTAATCTGCGATGATGAGTTTTTCATGTGCACCCTAACAATGGTGTTGTGTATAAGAGTAGTAGTAGTAGTTGTAAGTTTATTGGCGATAAGGAAGGTATTGCATTTTCATAGTAAACAGCCTGCCAGGACANCGAAAAAATAGCAGGGTTATCAAGTCAGGTGTCCCTAGACAAGATAACATTCAAGACACATTTCAGATAAAAGGCNATGTGAAAAAGATAACTACAGTAGCAACGCAATTGAAGGGGGATGTTTGCAGGATGATCCACACAGTTGCGTGGGGGTGCTGGGTCGCAACTGGTTTCTCACGTTAGGGTGCACTAGTTCCGCACGGAACTGAGCTGGACGAAGAAAGTGTAAATCCAGCCAAAATGAAACTCTGTCCAGGTTACCATAACCCTTTTGCATCCATGCAAACATAAGCTCAAAAGCAGTTTGTCTGGGACAAGTTATGCAGCAGCATCAAAACTGGTTGGATGACCAGACGATCATCTGGATGTTTGCTTAGAGATGGTACTACCCTGCTGAGTCAAAGGTGGTGGTTGCTCATCTTCTTTGCCCTGAAGCAACATGAAAGCAAAACAGCAGCAACACAGAACAAGTACAAATAAAATAATAATCACAAAACAGATACAAACAAAATAAAATGATTTTTCACAGAACAGGTACGAACAAAGTAAAATGATATTCATGACATGATTAAGTAACCTTGTATAATGGCACAAAAGTATGACTTTATCTTGTTAATTTTATGTGCATTTATCATACATTTGACAGAAAAAATGGACAAAATGTTAAATCTGAATAATATGTTAGACTTTCAAGAAGCTGTGAAAACTATATCTAGAATTCTGTGTCTTCCAAATCCTGTGAGATAAGTTGGGCTCAATAACGTTTTCTGAACAGAATAGAAGATAATCGCTGCAATGTATTATCAACTGAATCCTAAAACTTGGTCCATGATATCTGATTGATCTTTTACCATGCTCGCTTGAAATCGAGTGCAAGAAATATTTACCATGGGTGGCTTTGCTGGTTAAGTGAGTGTGAACTGAAGAAACTGGGACAAAGTAATCATCAAAGGTTTGTGGCAGCTTGCCATTGTGCAAACAATGCATCATTTTAGCAATTTCAAGGTGATAAATATAATTTATTTTCAACAGATTTGATTGGTGGTAAAGGGGAGTTACATGTGATCTATAGGAGGCAAAATTCATGGCTCGAATAAGTTTATGTAGAACATTCAAATGATTTAGAGCAGTTTTTGGCACTGATCCCCATCATGCACCAATTACATATTGAAGGTGGCTATAAACTAAACAAAAGTAAACTGACTTTAGTGCAGAAGTCAGATAGTGTTTTGTCATGTGCTAACTTATCTTCTAGGTTGGTTATGTGTTGCTACCAAGACAATTTATCATCTAGAACAGTGCTCTTCAATCTTTTTTGTTACAGTGCACCCTTAAAGATATTTTGACGAACTCATGCACCCTATTTACTTTAACACTTAAACTCATGCACCTTATTTACTGACACTTCCCCCGTGTCCCCTACCTAATTGCGCCCATGCTTGTAAGCAGTGGCGCATCTAGCCTGGTCTGTCACGGAAAAGCAGCTTTGATATCACTTTTCAGCACGAAACCACATTTTCTCTTAAGACTACAAACCGACCGATGAATTTTGCGATGTTGCCAAAGTATCATATCGGCAAAATTCAGCTGATATATAGTATATGAGCAGTATTTGCTCATTAAAGCAGCTGCGCTAGTTTTCTGCAGGAGGGTTCGGAAACCAACTTCCTACTTCATCTCAGAATTAATGCAAATTCTCTGTACTGTTCCTTATGACGCAAAACTCTCTGACTGCATCAAGTAGTGCGTAGTACAGAACGTTGTGCAACCGCCCCAATAAACCAGTCTATGATGTAACATTTGCTCAGGTTTTTGCACGGTAAGCAGATGGTTGCCTGCGAACAAACTGGGGTAGCCTATGCGCTGTGGTGATTGACTATACTAGGAACCCAGGTTTGCACAGAATTTGATGTTATACGCTTCTTCATCGCACTGAAGTATTGTCTTTCAACTGTGGTTTGAGTGTTGCAAAGTATCAGCACTGGTTATATGACCAATATGAAGAAAAAAAACATCGGTATCAGCTCAAAAAAAAACTTATCGATCGAGCTCTACCTATAAAACCCAATCGAACTTGGCTAGTAGCCTAGCGCAACTAACCATTTAGAATAGATAGTGTTGGTCAAAACACACTAGGAAAGATTTCCAAGTTATCATTGGTTTTGGTCACAGCGCATTTATTACATCACAATCGCTGTTGGTTCCAATGCGAACATAGTGCTGAAAAGATACTTAGCTTGTCAAACATTCAGTAAATGTCAGCCAAACAGCAATGAGAGCTGCTTATCCATACATTCAATACACTTATAAATTCCATGCTGACAATCAGCTGCACAAGTGCGTCTGTGGAGCGCTGTCTATCAAGATGGCAGTATTACAAATGTAGCCTACTCGCGAAATCACTGCGGAGAAAAACGATTGAGTTGCAATTGTTGTGATGATCTTACATCGTCATGTAAAAGTGTATTGCTTGAAATCAATACAGGACTTCTTGTGTAGCAAACAACATCTTCAACTGCTCAATTCTAAAAAGGTTATTATCGATATACAACGCTTGATTGATATTTTGTTCAGATGATGAGGCCAAAATTTCCGAGGCTAGCTGTCGCGCCTTTCAATATTAGAAATTGCTTCGTAGTAAAAACAAAGCTTTAACCTGGGCAGAGTTTCATTTTAGCTGGGTTTACACTTTCTCTGCCATGCCCAATTCCTTGCGGAACTGGGGAAACCACGATAGATACCGGTTGCAACCCAGCACTCCCGCGCAACTCTGTTGATCATCCAGCAGACTGCAATCTCTTCCAAAAAATAAAACCTTATTAAATTCGCAATAATGCGGCCATCAACTTTAACCCATGATAGAAATTTATGAAACTGTCGAGAGGGACCTGATGAGACAACCTGTTTGACAGTTCTTTTTCGGTGTCCCAGCGCCTCAAGTTTAATGTTTGCGCCAATAAACTCTATCAATGGGAGCAAACCCGCATTCCTTGACGTGACCCTGAAGAAGGGCTAAACTTAAAATAAATCTTACTTGTAAGCAGTAGATAGATTTCAGGCCGAAACTGCAAAACAAAACGCTGGCGATTGGAGACTGTTTCCTCACGTCATGAAGCGAAATATTACAAAACTCTGCGTGTGCGTCACAGTGTACGAGCTTCGGACAGCTTTGCTTGCATTGGAGCTGGCACAGCCAGTGTAGGAAATTCTAAAACAGGTACGTCCAACGCAATATCAATTTAGACTAACTAGACTTAGAGTGTTCTAAAACGTGGATGGTTTCATGTCATTGCGCAGGCGCTATTTAGACATGACAGGGACGTTGTTGTTTCGTAATAATACGATACAATGTTAGTTTGAAAATGCCGTTGCTTGTTCCAAACCACCCGCAGTAGAGACCTGCAGTGACAGTGTTTGCTATTTTATCGGCTTTAATGCTAAGTACTTGCGGTACAAAGGGGCCTGTCATGACAGCCAAACAGACCCCCTAGATGCGCCCCTGCCTGTAAGTACCTGGGTCTTAATAAGCAAGTCCCCTAATTCAGTAACTCAGCTACATGATTCAATTGATAATGGCTCATTGTCTGTTGCTTATGAATCACAAATAATGATCTAATTACAATTAGCTTGAAATGGTGTGATGCTTATGCACCACAGTTAAGATTGTGCAAAGTCTTGGTGAAATCCTTAAAGCCATTGGTTGGTTGATGGTTCATTTTTGCTAACAGAAAGTTTTTGTAAAACTTATCTGTTTAGTGTGACAAGTTTGTGATGCACCTTTGTGAACCCTTTCTTAGTGGTACACCCCACGCATATTTTGGTGCACCGTGGGCATGCACACCAGTTATAGAGCGCTGATCTAGAATCACTCCTAAATATTTTGTACAATTAGTGTGAGCAATTTGATTGCTGCCAATATCAACTAAAAATGATGTTACTGGTTTTGTGTCGCATTTAATTAACATGAAGGTGGTTTTCTTATAGTTCAGGGAGAGTTTGTTAATTCTCATCTAGTTATCTTTCTTGTGCAGTTCTGCATTTGCTAGTGTGTTCAATTGTTGTGGGTTGTTGCTTGAGATAGTTAGGAGGGTGTCGTCTGCAAACATGGTTGTTCTAAATCTTGAAACGTTGCGAATAATAGAGGTCCAAGTGTTGAACCTTGAGGCACTCCGCAGTTTATACTTTGAACATTTAATTTACATTCTTCAACCACAGTATACTGCTGACAATCTTGTAAGTAATTAGTCAACAATATTTAGGGTATGCCTCTAATTCCATAAAAGTGTTCAAGTTTGTATAAAAGTATGCTGTGGTCAATTGTATGAAACGCTTCAGAAAGATCACAAGATATAGCACAAGTTGTGTATTTTTCTTCACGATTTTTCAATAGATTTTCATGAATATCATATATAACCATTGATGTAGACAGTCCACTATAAAATCCATATTGAGAGTCAGATATCATCTTATTTTGTTCACCATAGGAGTACATGCAGGTATATATTAGAGTCCTGCGCGGGGCAGTTAACCCGCGTGGATTGCAGGTACCTGCATTTGCAGGGCGGATGCAGGAACCCGCACTGCTTTACATGTGGGTGCGGGGCTGGTACGGGTTGAACTTGCTGCGGGCGCAGGATGAGAAATTCCTCGTGCGGGTGAGTGTTGAGCCAAAGCACATGAACTTAATCAGCTCAAAAATTGCAAAACACGTGGATGTACTAAAGTTGTTTGCCAGCATTGCGCTT
>JGI24021J15306_10013557_pt1 | contig 10127 bp, 8 predicted proteins | sample Ectturendosymbi1_FD_15306 | JGI IMG/M metagenome (IMG submission 15306) | reverse complement strand
GGGCCCGTAGTGGATTTTCTAGGAGTAACCAAAAATATATTTCCAGGGGGGATGAAAGTGGNTGCATTNCATTTTACCTACTCGAAACCAAGAAAACAAACTTTTTGCTAAAAATTTCAGAGGAAAATGTCAAATTTCAAAATCTTGAAGGAGCACCCCATTCCGACACCCATGTTTGCAAGTTTTATGTTCTAAAAGAATATTACAAGTATTCAGATCACACATCCTTCAAAGAAACAATGGAGAAATTTGGGCACAGAACCTTCACAGGTGTTAATTATGGGTTTATACAGATTGTTGTACAAAATTATTGATGTTAACGCTGCAGTTCCAGACGTCAGGCATTTAATTGTTACTGGTGCTATTCCGATCATAACGTTTTCTTTCCATAATGGATTTCCATTTGCGTTTCCGGTGAAACAAGCCAGCACCTTCGGCTTTATACTACAACGTTGCAGTAGTTGCAAAAAGCCAAGAAGAAAAAGGAATCTGGTCGCTGCAATATTTGCATAAGAAAAAGTATTCCGTAAATTGAAAGAAATACGAAATCAGTCTGTGCTGCTGCGGTTCACGCAACAGAATGTTAGTCAGAATCTGCTTGAGACGAGTTTAAGTCCGTAGTTAGCTATGAGAATCCGATTGTTACACAAACTGCTTTTAAAATCACAGATTTAAAAATTCCTTAAAGCACTGCAGTCTGCTCCGACTTCACCAAGCTTCTGTGATGGCCAATAGTGGTCGATAATACGTTAAACACAATGCTCCAGTCCAGAGACTAAGGAAGAGAACCTTTAATTAGTCCTCGAAACATCAGTAGTTATTATCGTTACCGTACCAGTTGCGCAAAAAATGTTAACTCATGGAAGATATTGTTTACTCTTGCTTAGAGCTAGATTTTTCCATCCAAATTTGGCTTTCTGATCGATCTCCAGGACCTTTGTGACAGTCCTGAAGGTGAAAAACTAAAATGTATGTGTGAGAACTTAGGATCTGCGTACAGTTCAGACGTAGATGGCAAGCAAATATACGAGGAGATTCTAGATTGCGAAAAGTGGATATGGTTCACAAGAAAACCTTTCTTTCTTCCTCTTTGCTGATAGCTACAATAGTATTTATATAATGTAGGGCGAAGAGAGACTACATTACTGAAGAGCGCTCTGCTCTAAGGTCTAGGTTCTGTGACGTTGCAGCATACGTGTGTGCAGACTTAAAACTGAAGTCACGAACCAGTTATGTAAGATGTTTAGAAGTCAAATACACAAGGCAGCAGAACACACGACTGTAGTGTACGGTAGTTAGAATAAATTCTTTTCAACTAACTGACACCAATTCTTGCTTCCACAAACATTTTGCTACTGAGAGAAGAAACAATCTGCTGACTGTAATATAATCAAGATCTACCTCACATCTTCATATTTCTGCGACTGTTTCTTAGCTTCGAACTGAATCTTTTACCACCACGACCGCGGTCTGCCTAAATATCACACAGGATCCTAGAGAACATGTGTCGTCATCAACAATTCCCATTACCTGGCCGTCAAGAACAAAAACCCAGCTTGTCATGCATTTGGGAAATACTGAATGCAGGCTAGAGGGCTTCTGATTTATCGTTTAAAATATGGCTGGATGAAAGTTATCTGCTGCATATGTCAATCAAACAAAATTGAACGTGAAACCACAACTGTGGGGGCTCAGAATGGGGGCCATCTGGTGAGGCCATGACCCACCCAGGCCCCCCGTTAGAATCGCCGCTAAGTAGAATGCAATGTTTCTGGCCCTGTTTATGACTCACAAATACAAAATATGAAGAAAAAGATTTTGACAAGGATAATTTGCTGAAGCGTTGGCTTAAATCCCTCTTAGACTTACAACTTTTAAGAATTTTGCGTACTTTCCAAGTTTTTCGGTGCTGTAAGGCATACCTCCCGAAGATTTGAATTCAACTTAACACTGATGGAAATGCAGCTTTAACTGATTGTGTTCGGCAACTATAGCACAAGGCATTAAATGTAGCACTTTGGGATATTATTACTTTGTTTGGAAAAAATTAAGCACATAAAACGTAGCCTTTATGAAGGAACCCGAACATATCTCGAAACAAGTTTCAAAATCTTTAAAATATCCATATCGTTTACGTAAGGCTTTGGTATTATATTAAATAAGCTTGTCGCTTGTTGCTGACTTGCTGAAAGCAATCGCAAGGTCTTTTTTTTAATTTAAATCTGTAGCAAGATGCTTATTCGAAATTAATGAGTTGGATTCGGAATGTTTTGTTCAAATACGTTTGAAACACTTCACTTCAGGATTCATTTCTGTAAACTACTCAAACAGTTGATTATGTTTTCACAATTAGTAGGGAAGTTGCTAAAATGTGGTTGATACTATTTGGATTAATTGACGAGTAACAAAGAGCTCTATCAGCAGAAAACAAATTATTGCGATAAGATGACTACACGCAGGTTGTTTGTATGAATTACACATAAAAGTGGAAAGAAAGCAGCATAGGTGTACGAGGCGGGGGGTCGATGGGGCGGCCGCCCCCGGGCTAGAAAATTTTCAGTGCAAACTCTGCTTTCAGTGCAAGCGCAAGTTGCTCAAAAATCCTGAATGATAAAAAATACACATTGAATACAGTGAAAAATTCCAGGGCAACTCTGTTTTTCAAGGCAAGTGCAAGTTGCTCAAAAATCCTGAATAATAAAAAATATATATTCAGGACTGTGAATTCAGGGCAAACTCTGTTTTTCAGGGCAAGGGCAAGTTGCTCAAAAATTCTGAATGTGAAAAGCACATTCAATACATTGAAAACTTCCAGGGTAACTCTGTTTTTCAGTGCAAGCGCAGGTTGCTCAAAAATCCTGAATAATAAAAAATATATTTTCAGGACCGTGAATTCAGGGCACCCTCTGTTTTTCAGGGCATGCGCAAGTTGCTTAAAACTCCTGAATGTAAAAAGTATATTCAATAGAGTCAAAAATTTCAGGGGAAACTCTGTTTTCAGGGCAAGCGCAAGTTGTTAAAAATCCTCAATGTAAAAAGTATATTCAATACAGTGAGAAATTTCAGGGCAACTCTGTTTTTCCAAGGCAAGCGCAAGTTGCTCAAAAATCGTGAACGGTGAAAAAATTTTCAATACTGTGTATATTCACTTGGTGGTGATCCGTGTAATTTGGGGTAGTGTAGTGTGTAATCTGGACCAAAGTCGTGAATGGTTATAATGAATTTGATCTGGACCAAGCCCTCGTTTTCTGTAAAGATCGAACAATCTGATGTCTGTAATTCAACAGCTTGATATAAGAATTCGGTATTTACTTCTTTGTTCGTTTTCGAGTGTTTGTTCGCTTTCACTGGGTAGAGGTGCAAGCTGTTAAGATGATAGATTTTTTTGATTAACAAGAGTTTTAGAAGCGGGCAGCACGGACGTGCAGATTGCTTGTCTCCTTTGAGTGCGCGTCTTTAAGTGCCTTGCTCAAGCGCAAAGCAGCGATAACACAGGCAGGTTTAGGGAGTCAGATCACATGATCCGGGATCGTCGCTTTTAAAACATTGCGTTGCGTCATCAAAGTCGCGTACATATTTGCATCACTAAAAGCAATTACCGCAAAATTTCTTGTCTGGGAGAACACAGTACGCAAGGAACTTCAACCCCTTGAGTTAACAAGCAAGGTAACTACAGAATTTGCTTATAACGGCACCTCTAGGGTATTGCATAAATAACGTTATTGCCAATTGACTTTATAAGCGAATTGAAATGCATAAAAAAGATGCCATCGCGACCAAACAAAATGTAACGTTATGGGCGAATTGACGTTACAGAGGAAGCCGTTATAAACAAATGCAACTGTACAGGACAGATTTACAAGAGGTTTCAGGCCCCATTCGGGTTAAACTAAAAAGTTAGTTTCAGGGCAAATTGTCTATTTTTTTGCAAATTGTTATTTTCAGGGCAAATTGTCTATTTTTAGGGCAAATTGTTATTTTCAGGGCAAATTTCCCCCCCCAGTAAAATGCCTTCCTGTACGCCTATGGAGAGCACATCTGTGGCGTACCCGTAATTTTTATATAGATCTAATATGATATTGCTTAAATGATATGGTATTGCTTAAATGATATAGTGGCGATCTATTTGATAAATAATATTGCAGCAAGTGCAGAAATAAAAATCATTAACATCCGATTATTTGGCTTTCATGATGATGTTTATAGGGCTGCACACGGTCCCACGCTGTTGAAATAACAAAAAATGCGAGAATCTGTGTTATCATATTTAAGTAGTGAAATGTTTTCAGTATGCTGACAAAAAATACAACCACCTTTGCGGAAACTCGATGGTTCAGTTTGTTGTAGAATACAGAGTTCAAAATAAAAGCGATGGCAAGGTATAAAATGAAAACAAAGGTTGCACCGTGAAATACGGATTTAAATCCATAACTCAGTTCGGTTAACTGGAAATTTTAATGACATATGATTGACTATACGATACGAAAATTACGGCATCGATGGTATAATTAATTTCATTTGCTTTGTTTTGCTCAATAGTTAGAGGTAATATGAATAATGTTGATATTAGTTATTTTTAAACAACTTAAAAACAAAAAGAAACATTTTTTAATAACAGTACCAACAGCAACATGAGAACTTATTTAATATACTCCTAGTTTAGACTTTGCTTGGCCTGTTGATTTGCAACCAATATATCGGGTCCTTTGAAAGCAATTGCTAAAATGGAAGCAAAGAACAATTATGTTATCCACGAAAAGATTGTCTGCACGACAGCAACTTTCTTGGGACCCAGACCGGAAACATCAAACGTTGTTGGCTGATATCCACGCCCTTCTTTATTTCTTCAAATAAATATTCCAGTGATCTTTTCAAACAACATTCAGAATTAAGACTGTGTTTTAATGCAACCAGGCCATGCTGCTTTATCATTTTTAACGATTGCGTCTAGCATGTTTGTGCAACATGAAACTTCGGAATATTAAGTATTTGCCTGATAAGCTCAAGCATTTGAAAGTTGATTTTGAGAAGAAACCCCAACTCAAATTTATTGTGTGAATTTGTCAAGATGAGCCGTCAATACATGGAAAACATGTTCAATTGGAAAGACCGCCTGATCCAAAGTTTACGAACAGAAAAGCAAAAACCAGTGTTTTTCATTGTGGCAGCAGTTGCGAAAGCTTGTGAAGAGACGCTGTAAATAAAGCTTTTCAATGTGGCATGGACAAGCATTCCGCCTTCAACACCAAGGCCAGTAGTAAAGGTATTGTCGAACTGAACAAACTTTGCCGTACCAACGTTGTCACCCAATGTCACGACCAATTATATACACACAAAAAACGGAATTACAACCAATGAAAACCACTCTGTCTCACTGGCAAATATTGCTGAGCTCGTCTAGATTGGGTAAAGTGGAATTCCTAGATGTTAATCACTGCATATCTACTGAAGACGATGTTGGGTTTGTCACTAAATAGTTAAAGTTGGAATCTGTAAGGATCGAGTTCGACTTTGTTGAAGAAAATTTTGTATCCAAGCAAAGTCAGCGCTGTGACGCATATTATGACTTTTCTTCGTTCAGCGTTGCAAGGAACTGGTGTAACTTTTATAAGTTATTTTGTTTTTTGCAAGAATTGCTAAAAAATTGCAAAAAAAAACAAAATGTAAATCTGCAACCGAAATAGTGTTCTCAGCTTCAACAAAACTGTTGGGAGCTGTATAATTTAATACAATTTTACTAATTATTTAAATTGATCTAAATGTGCCAGAATTGCAACATTTCTAATACCGCCGTTCCAACGTTACTCATGACTGACTTTCGCCACATTTTTTCAAGGAATGACCAAAAATACAATAAGTTTTGTTTGGGACGAGGAGGTATAAATCAAGCAAGGTGTTTCTGAACCGGCTGAAAGGTGAAACTTATTGTAGAAGACAACATCCAGCTTTCCCCGTCATTACCGATTGATTGCATCAGGTCTAGAAAGTTGAATGATAAACAACACAACTAAGGTCAATTCTATTTGATGCTCGCCAATTTGAGAATGACCATCATCTTGGCCAGAAAATTCGTTGAACGAAGCACTAATAACTTGGCCACGAAACAGGCGGCCCAAGTAAATATAGAAGTGAAGGAAACACTTTCATGTCATTCTTTAATATTCTGTGTGCGAATGAGGTGGTGACGAGAGAAATTATAAAGAATGAATGTCTTAAATTTAAATGTTGACGGTTAGACATTAATAAAAGTATCGGTACCAAAGATAAGTCTACCTTTCCTTATAATGATTGAGCCTAACGTAACAAAGTTATCAAATCTCTACCGAAATGCAAACCTTCTGCTCTATTAAAATCAAGAACATCCTCATTCTCATCTTTGATGAGTTTTTACCTAGTCGTCTGCAGATTTTTGTACTCATCAAATCTCCTAATGAGATTGCTTTGAGGCGAAACGGTCATGGTCAGAGGCGCACAAGCTTTTTGCTATTGCCGGCCGGGGGCATTGAGTTTATATTTTATACATTACGGCCGCCAGTGAGTTCAAGACATTTTTATTTATTTGCATTGCTTCTGTTCTGCTGCCACACGTCTGTTTGTTTGCCTTTCAACTAAACATAGGCAATCTCACTTACATGTGCACGACCGCACAAATTTTATCGTAGGTCGCGGGATGTCGCACTGCAGCAAGTTGTGCACACCTTGTCAAGGTTCTGGTCTTGTGTATAAACATGTCCTGTCGTATATGCATTTTTATCCGTTTCAAAGAAATTGTGGCTGTTCCAGTTGCAAGTGGGATTCAACTTAACAGATTATAAGGCATAGAAAAGCTAAAGTACCCGAAGTTCCAAAAGATGATTTGAAAGATGGAACTCGTGTCGATGGCACGAAAACATAAAATTAATTTGTATTTTTTTATTTGTATTTTCTTCCAAGACAACTGTCGGACACAATAGCTACTGAAATTCTGCAACTCACACACATGGGACAGACACATTCTATTAAATCTCTGTGATCGAAGTTCCACACTAAAACATGTCATATACAAGTAAATATCTATGGTTATTTAATGAAGAGGTGGGAGTTGCAACGAAGAACGTTACGCCATTAAATAGAAGTAATATTGATGATTCTACTTGGATGAAATCGGTGATTTCATGTTTTTTCGAAGAGCTCGGACAATTCCAGGAGAAACTAAATGTTCACGCAACAATTTAGACTCACGCATTATTATAATAGTGTTTTCTTTGATCAAAAACAAGCACAATATTGCTTTGCACACATAATATCGATTGAATCTAATGCTTTCAAAATTTATCAGCACAATAACTTCAGGGCTAATAGACAAAAACGTCAAACATCACATAATACATTGGTTTAAATCCAGAGTTCAATCTTAATTGCGTCGCACATTGTGCGCATTGCGATCTGGTGAGTTATTGCAGCCTTCCCCTCGGAACATATCACTGCCGTGTTGATCATCACTGAATCTGACCCCATGTGAACTTCTGTCGTCATCCCGATGACGATATTCGTCTTTGAAGCATCGCTTCTCGCGCAGGTACTTGAGAAGACCTTTTCAATCCAAATATTTAAGTATCATTGCGCTGCTCACCACCATTGACGTAGCTCTGTCGTCACAATTGCGCATTTGTGAAAAGAAATCCAGGGATGACTGGTTTCTGCTGCGGTCTCCAAAAAATTTGTCGTCTGTGTCGAGAATAATTTTATATCTGAAAAGAAAAGTTGTTTGTTACATAAAGTGCTGTAGCAAGAAAAATCTACTTCTTGTACAGCAGTTTATCAAATCACGAAACAACTGTGGTTTTTCTATGTTTGCTATATAATCCTTAACATCTGGTTTTTCCTTACTTTCCTGAATTGTCAATTCCAAATCTGTAATCGGAGTAGCTTGTGGTTGGATGGAAGTTGAACACAAACAGAAGTACCGACCTCTCAAAGATCACCACCTTGTCTTGGTTGTGTACGCGTATGAGCTGAGCCTGTATGTCGAAACGAAACAGTAACACGATAGTTTGGTTTCGTGACCTTGCAGCAGAACGAAAGTTTGCCGAAACGACAATTCACTCATACAACAATGTGGTTACAATTATTAAGGGATTTATATCGTTTAACCAATAGTTCCTCAAAAATATAGTTTTGTGAATTGCCATAAATTGCTTTGAAGGAGTGAATTCCACGGTGTAAAGGATATTGTGTTCTGAAGAATATTCATAGTCATCTTGACCGTGACCAGTAGCGGAGAGGCAGGTGGTGTTTTGCGTGAAAATGAGATTTGTGGTGTATTTTATAAATTCAGTGGTGAAGCGTTAGCAAATTACTGCTTTTTCCTCATTTGTTCGTCGACATTAGCGATGACCTCTTTTAAGGTACTTCGATGGAAAATTGGAATTCGCAAGGTCAAACAATACAGAAATTTCTTTTTTCAACTTTACTTCCGTGACAGCTTCTGTTGCACAACACGGTTTATGTTTCGTGCCCTTCTATGGGCTTTTCAGTCTCATCAAAATCGAAGACCAAGCAGTTCACTTAAAAGTGCGACCTTTGTTATGAAAGTAGGTGCCAATCTATAATGAGTGCAGGAAACAGCAATTTGCCAGAACCTTCCCACTTGCCTGAAAGTATTTGGCAATGAGTTCGATGTAATCAAATGAAGAAATTGTGGCATGTGTACATAGTGCATGGAATATGAGAAACTTCCTTTCAAAATAAGAATGTTTGGCTTTACATAGAATGAGAGAAAACCTTTATTGAAGGCAATTCAGGAAAACGTTTGCTTGTTTACAAGCATCCGTTTCCACTTTACTTACTGGTCTTGCGTTCAACCAACCGAAGTTTTGCTCAAGCTGATTTAAGGCAGTTTCGAATCTATTCAAGTACTGTATTTGAATCTCATTCCATCGGTGCCGCGAAGTTGGTGGCGTCTTCCTCTACACTCACAATCCGGATTGTCATTCATGAGAGAAATTTCACCCAACGTAGGCCATTCATACCCGTTGCCTGGAAGTCAAAGCTGTTGTCAATTTTTCGATTTTGTTTCAGAAGAACGACTCTTAAACCCTACTCAGGAAACCTTATTTTACTGTACGAGTCAGGAAATATAGGGTACAATGCTACCCATAATTTGCATAGGTCTTCCTGGGACACGTAACATCCGTTATATCCATGCCAAACTTTTTTTACTTCCATATGTCAATTGTTAATCAATTTCGCAATAAAATTGTATCTGCGCAGCGAAACATACACATCATATAAATTTTATGCAGGGTACCATCAAAAAGAGGGAAGTTCAGCAAATGAAATTTACATATACTCTAAATACAGAGAAAGGGGGTGAAACATACGGTTTTAAGGTGAGAAGACTTGGACCTACCTGACTGAACTACGCTCCAAACATATCGAAAATTACTCGCAGAAATCGGATAAGAAGCAAAGTTTTACCCATGAAAGTGAGATATCCACCGTTTCCAGCAAATGCATTTGTAAAGGGTTTTATCATTTTGTGCAGACTTATTCCTCTGTCCAAACTCGGGGACATGGGAACCTCTTCCAACGTCGGTTCTCCTCCCATCAAGAAGTGAGTCAGTGCCATTTTCCGGGACTTGTTTTTAATACAATGAAAAAATTGTGAGCCTGTCTCTGAGTCAAATTCGATGGATAGAGTTTTGTAATGTTGATGTTGGATCTGATCAAGGCGTACTGGGGTGAGCATGGGTTGGTTGACAGTGTGACGTCATCGGTCTTATCATTCCCTTTATCGGTTTTATCAGGCCACCCTAGTGGCCGGCACTTTTTTGGGCGTAACTCGCCAGCCGCTATAGCTAGAGAGGTGTTCAAACCCTCTACGGATGCGGCAAGTCTTCTAGTTTCGATTAAAAAGATTTTTAGATTTGGGTTTGGGGTTCTCCTGGGGGGACGTCACAAAATGGGGCTGTTTTTAAATTTTTGACCAACTTTGACTGGCTCTGGACGCCTATCCAATAAGCCATTGTTTTGGCTCAAAATTGTTTTGGAAACTACAATGTATGATTACATTGTCCTTGCCACGTAGTGGCGCCTGCAATCTTGCAATCCTTAATTGTGCCCCTGTGTTCGTCCCGCGGCTGTTG
>JGI24021J15306_10013556_pt1 | contig 10127 bp, 7 predicted proteins | sample Ectturendosymbi1_FD_15306 | JGI IMG/M metagenome (IMG submission 15306) | reverse complement strand
GCAAGATCGGGGAAACTCCATTCAAACTGACCAACTTGCAACCTGCTTTGAGAAAGCTTGCAGATAAACACCATTGCAAGGTTCGCATTAGTTGGAATGAGGTGTTTTTTCGGAAATTAATAACGTTTATTCTACAAATGCATTTGCATTCGTTTTGTTTTCTGCTAACTAAATTGCCCGTTTATATTTCATTAGCTCTGAATTATTTTCAAAACAAAATACTATTTTCAGGAAAATCATAGGAAGGGGGCAATTTTCAAGCAAAGTGCCTGGAGGGGGGAGATTTTACAAAAAAGGTTGAAGACCACTGGTCTAGAGACTTGTGATAAGCTCCAACAGTTCGACCTGTTTGCTGTTGGTCGTACCTTCGGGGAAGGTAAAGCAAAAAATGGATGAAATTTGACGAAGTTGAAGCCTGGGAATGTCAATGACCCTCTTTTTATGTCATTCGTGTAAATTTCTGACAAATCAAAAGAAAATCCTGCCGAGGTATATGTTGCTGCAGCGCCAAGTACCGAGTCAAGTTTTCAGGGCTTCAGTCTCGGTCCAGACATTTTAAAGAAAGTCCCAGTCTGGAAGTTTAAAGTCGATCGCGGCAGTTACGTTCTCGAGTACTTAACTGGCAGATTGATTTTCATCAAATCGCGTTTATGCGATTTCCTTTTTGCAATTGGTGCTGTTTTGCCTCTGTAGTTTCGTACAATTGCCTGCTCTGTGTATCAATAGAAGCATGTTTTTTTATCACATTCGACAAGTAGTTTTTCCTGAGTAATACTATTAACCTGGTGTTGGTGCTTAACACACTCACATTTAAAACGTTTCACCCTTTGATGATATTAGCAAATTATCTTATACTGTAGCGTATGTAGCAACGAACTTCGTCGAGTTCATAGCACTCGCATTTTTTAAACCTCTTTAAACCTTGCCGCCGTCCAATCAGTCTTTTTCATATTGAACCACTTCTTCTGCGTATAACCCGCTGCACCAGGGTGCGACGTTCGTGCTAGATGTTACAAAAACCTTGTTTGATATGATTTGTACTTTTGAAAAAATGTATCTGGACTCTTGCAGCGCCTCCCCCCAATGCCGTCGGTCCCAGCAAAAGTGCTGATGCTTCGGAAGTAAAGTTCAAAGGGAAGGAGGAGGAAAAATTCTCTTCGAACTTGATCGTATCGAGGACCGATGAGCTGCTACTGCTAGATAGTTTTATCAAGCAGAAGGTATGTCGAACGTTTTCTCTTCTAACTGAAATGGAATTACAATTAATTTGTAATAACTTAAAATTTATTAAAAATTGCGATTACAGTTCATTAACGAAAAGTACAGTTAATCTGTAAAAACTAGGCATTGCTTGATTTTGAACGTTTTATATCTCATACACCATCCAGACCAGAGAAAGAACGTATCGCGGGCCGCATGAACTGTAGAATATCACGGGCGGGCCACAAAACTGTAATTCTGTCTTAAAAATTCTGCAGTTATCTTCATATGAAAAATAAAGGGAAAAAACGAACGAGAGAGATTTCTCTTCACTTTTCGTTGAAGTATTTGCTGATCGAAGTTTTGTTTTGACGCGACGCTGTGTTCTGATTTGGATAAGGAAAGTTGTTACAAGGGCCGCATTAAATGGTGATGTCTGATCTGGAACCATCAAACCAATTTCAGTTTCGCATTTAAGACCCAGCAGCACAGCGCCCATTGTTTCCCTTCGCGCACTTTACCAGAAAATCGCACGTGTGTGACGTAACAGACCGAACTAACTGGCACGATCTCATTGGTCCAAGTGTCAGAAAAGCTGGAGCTGCAAACGCGGCTGCAAACAAGGAAAGCGGTAAAACTCCGCAGCGCTATAACCAACAACGAGCTCTGCAGCACTTACCAACGTGGCCCTGTTTCCTTTTCAGATGCTTTCGTTTGAGGGTTCGCACCTCGTCGACCAAGTGTTCAAGACCGCGTTGGACGAGTTTCGTGCGAACCTGACGTCAATCTATTCGTACACGCAACTGAGGGGCGACACGAACGGCCTGCGGTACAAAGACATCGTCAACAACTTCCGACAGGTGTTTGTGTTTTCAGCGAATTTTTTTTAAATTCCGTAGATGGCGCGGATTTCCGACCTGCAGGCGACAATTGCTCGCACCTTAGTGAGGACGCTGCTTGTGATGTGGTTCTGGTATTTCGTTAACAGTAGTTCCTTGCATGGTTCTTTCAAAATACGCAGACATTCTGTGTTAGAATTTACAGTCTTGCGACAGCTTTGCTGCAGTTGCCGTATCCAGGGCTTGGCTTGATAGCACAACTTTAATTCGTCGATAGCAAGGGAGCAAACATATGCTCAGTGCATGTATTTCAGAACCAGCGAACAGGATACAGTAAGAATTGCAACTTGCAGTTAACTGTTCTATTTAAATGACGACGCCGACGTTTCAGTCTACTTCACAGTGGGTCTCCATCAGGGTAATATCGAGTAAAGGCGAAAACGCTGCAGATTGCGAAGTAAAACAGAAGGAAAGCGCAATTAGTGTGAGGAAGAGCTAAAAACAAGACCATGATGGCAGGGAGTACCGGCGTTAGATATTGCCCGGGGCAAGAAAGAAGTTTAGCACCCCCATGATCGATACAAGATCTGGGAGTAAATGTACTGTATTGAAGAAAGAACTGTTGAACAGAAAGAACTGTTGAACTGTTCGGCGCCCCGAGCATTGTGCCCCCTCGTTACGCCCCTGTATGACTGTGCTACAAGGAATAAAACTAGCAAGCGCTACGAGCCAGGTAGGAAGCTGAATAAAAAACAATAAATATGCAGTTAATCATGAAATTGATTAGAAATTGATTAAAAGTAAGCATTTCTAAAAACATAAAAATAGTTAAATTAACAGCTGCTTTGTATACATCGGGGGAAGAGGCTCGACGACTTTTTGTTGAGTACATTGGACGTAGCGTGTATGAAAAGTAACACGGTAAAAACGTCTCTATGCGTAGTCATTCTCATACGCAAAACTTTGGGTTTTGAGTAGTCTATTTTGTGTTCCAGTGCACACTTTGCTAGCGTACTTTCATTCGGGGTGACAGTTGGTTACCTAGCTTAAGTGTTTCTTGTGTTTGTTCAAATTCCTTTTTGTTTCACAAATATATTACAGGTCATAGTCACTGCAAAGGAAACAGTGAACAATTCCGTGGAGGCTAAAGCGGTCGATAAAATCCTTTACATTCTGCAAAATGTTGCCAATTGACCTTGTTTCAACGTTTTGCCTGAAAACTTAGAGTAACGTTTTATTGATTGTATGCTTGTAACGGATGCTTGTGCCTTCTTTCCACAGCCGTGTATTAACTTACCGTTGCAGGTTTTAGAGAAAAAGGCCAATCACTACAAACTTGATCAATACGCGGCCATGATGGCTGTGAACGGTTTCCGTGGCTACATGAACGAATTCATGAATGACGTCCTACCGAAGCACGTCAGCAAAGAATCGAAAACAAAGAAAAAGAAAGCCAAGGACGACGTTTCGGTATTTTTGTTTGAATATTTCACAGGCGTGGGTTTCGTTTCCTGTGGAACGACTGTGCCATGATGATGGTGAGGTGCCGGCGAAACAAGGCGATTCTTTCAAGGGTTTTTGTTGAGCCTGACTATGATGTGATGCGGAATGGATTTTAAGTGACTTGTTCGTGTGAAGTATTCTCTTTGGTTCTTTTGATCGGTTTCCTAAAAAAGGTTTTGTCGGCGAATGAGAATTGGGCAATGTTTGCGCTGCTGCCGTCCAATGTGGTCTGAACCGTAACACGCGGCAGATTACTTCATAACCTGGGTTCTTAAACTGGGGGCGTGAAAGGTTCACAAGCGGGGAGCGAGCATGGCAGCAACATGTTGAAAAGCAGGATAATGGCAAACAGATTGTAGTATTTTTTTTGTGTTTGATTTTGTGGTTAGGTGAGCCGCGAATATCAATGACTAACGCCCAAAGGGGCGTGACTGAAAAAGTTTAAGAACCCTGCTTTATGAGATGCAGATTGAAAAAACGTAACTTGTTTTAAGCCGAGCCTGTGTGAGGTAAACAGAATGTTGCGAGTGAACTGTATTTCGAACGGCTTGGTTTCGCTTGCACTGTTGAGGAGGCGTCGGCGGCCACACATGCCGTTACGCCACGACCTTTATCTCCAGGAAAAGCTCGGCCACCACTTCTCAGCTGTGCAGTGGGGCGTGACGCAGGTGTGCGAGTTCTGCAATTCGGTGATGTGGCTCATGGAGGCCGGTTTGATGTGCAAAGGTACTTCAGTTACAGGGTGTGCTGTACGTTGCCACAATGGAAACGTTTCTATAACATTTTTATTATGCGCGAAGAATGGTTTTGAGTAGAAAGACCATGAATGTCATAAATTGTAAAGTATAAAGCTTGGGAATATTATGCTAACTTGGATTTAAACCATTTTTCAGTACTTGGCTGGATTTTGTAGAAATCCACTTGAACCTCGTTTTGCTTCGCAGTTTGCAAATTTGCCTGCCACAAGAAATGCGTCAAGCAGCTCAGCGAACGATGCCCGGGAGCAGTGGCGCATGACGGAAAACCGAAGAAACTCTTCGGAGAACCACTGGTTAATCTCGTGTCCGACGCTTGGTGAGAGCAAATTCCTATCAACAGAATAAAATAAGAATTAGCAACTGAAAGTACGTTACCTCATTTTTATAAACTCAAGGTTGCATTATCTTCGTTTGATAGTTGTCAGGGCCTTCTTTTGAAAGCTTCCTTGTTGCTACGATTTTCAATGCTGATTGTTCCGCGCCTGGCAACGTGCAGTGTAACCCATGTTCCATTTTCTACTTATGTTTCAGTCTGGTGCCTACGTTTGTGGACAAGTGCATCAGTTACATGGAGATGAACGGGATTTACCAGGAGGGTATATACCGAAAGTCAGCCGCATCCACGCAGATCAAGAATCTGGAGGATGCTCTCAACAAAGACATCGAGTGCGAGAAGGTAATCCGCAAACATCCGTCCGTTTCGCGGATTTAAAGCTTTAAAAAAGAAAAGTAGCTGGCTCTTGAAAAACTGTGTATCGATTTATCATTGTCTGTTTGTGTCTTGCTCAGATTACTTTCGACGATTATCAAATCCACACCGTGGCGGCTGTTTTCAAGAAGTTTCTTCGAGCCCTCCCTGAGCCGCTAGTACCGCACGACAAGTACTTCGAGTTCCTTCAGGCTTCCAGTAAGTTGTGGTCACCAAAATGGTTTGCAAAATGAAGAGCTCAATGAGTTTGGAAGACTCTAAACCTTACTTTGCATCTCTCTCAATAAATTCAGGCTGCTTGCTACTGTTCACATGTTCGCTCATTGAACCTCCGCAATGCATTCCCCACAGGAAGCAAAGATCTCAGCCCACGAAAGCGTGTAAACACATCTCCAAGTTGTGGTTGTTAACGGGGTCCACAGAAGGAACGCCTAATTGTTTTCTTTTAACCCTCAGGTGCACAAACAACGACCACTACTTTGACTAATGAAATCACCCCAGACGAAGGTCCCCAATCCAATATCTTCTGGAATAGGGGTCCTCGGGGTTGGAAAGGTTGAGCCCACTGCATTAACCGAAATATTCGGCCTCTTGCCTATGCTGCTTGCTTCTAACGAGTGTTGTGCTGATCCATGTAGGATGTGACGCTGTCCACCGTAAACGTTGGTTTGCGATCAGGAGCCGACACTTGTGTCAAAGTCTGCTACGCGTTTTTTTTTCAGGTTCAAAACAAACCCGTTTCAAAGATGGTTTAAAGCAGAAAAACTGAATGGAACAATATCTGCTCGCATGCGCCTTTTGTTGATGTTTATGACATCATTTCTTTTCTGTTGTTCAGGGTTGACGAACGAGCGAGAGAAAATCAACTCGCTTTTCAGCGTGCTGGAAAACATACCACGACACAATCACGAGACGCTCGCGCGAATCGTTTACCATTTGTCGCGCGTTGCTCAACAAGAGACCACCAACTTGATGTCCCCCAATAATCTGGCGATTGTTTTTACGCCCTGCTTCATTTCGCCCCCGCCCCATGTACCCCCAATAGAAGCCGCCAGCCAGCTTGGCGATATGACCAAGTAAGGACAATGCTTTTTTGCGTTTTTGTCAATGTATTGTGAATGGTTGAGACAAACCCGGGCTTCCAATTGCAAGGAATTAGGGAGTGTTCTGCCTGCGCTCTGTCGTTTGGTATCAGAGAGCCATGCGTGAATTCCATACTGCTGGGGTTTATTCCTCAGTGTTTGACGTGAATGTAATGGTCAACCATAACCATAGTATGGTCAACCATAACCATAACATGGTCAACCATGACCATAGCATGGTCAACCATAGTGGTCAACCATGACCACAGTAACCATAACCACTGTAGTAACACCATCAGTGTTTGACGTGAATGTAATGGTCAACCGTAAGCATAGTAACCATAGTAGTGGTCAGCCACAACCATAGTATTTATAATGATCAGGGTGTAATTTCAAATTTAAGCAAAAACTGTTCGATCTGGAAGTAGTGTGAAGTACTTGCAGCCATTGGCTAGCATTCCAGTTCGCATTTTTTGATGATGACTGAAAGCTGTGCATTCGAACAACACAGGTCGCCATCTTTCTGGGAAACTACACTTTACCTCACTTTGAAGATCGTGTTTCAGCTTTCTTACGTGGTTCATGAACGATGTTCCAGTATTCTTGATTTTTCCTTTTTGGTGTGTTGATTGCAACTTTCAGCAAGCAAACACTGCTGTTAAATGAAAATCTTCAAATTCAGTTCAAACTGCCCCTTGCCTGCTGCAGTTCTGCGATATGATTGCAGGGGTGTGGAGTTGGTTATCACTGAGCAAGTGCAGAAGAAATCGAACGATCCTCAGAAGCTTGTCAGAAATCCAAGATGTGGAGAGCAGCGCCAACGAGCGGCTGAACAAAATCCGACAGTCGGTGGGCAAAGGGAGGAACAAAAGAAGGTCAGGTTTGATTCTTGCGCGGGTCGTTCTTCGCACCAGTGTGTTTGCACGTGCTCTGCTGGGTTGCGCTTTCCAGTTAAATTTAGCGCAGATGTTTCCCGGTGGCGGATTTCCTTTTAGTACTGAGTCACGTGACTGAATGGGCCAATCGCATCGTGTGAAGTAGAGATTTTTGGAAATTCCCCGTGTGGTGCGATTAAATGTTGCTGTCGGACGAGCTGGTCACTTGCGTTTCGGGTCAGTTGCTTGATCGAAGGAGCAGAGGTCGTTCGCCAGACTTAGCTACTCGTTGTGATACTCGTTCCACTAATAACTTCAGTTGTAAACACGGTCAAGTAGCAAGCGCCGTTGCTCGTGGGTCTGGCGCTCATTTATTTCTTTCAACCACACGCTTAGCTGAAAATTTCGAGGAGAAAATCTAGAAGTAAGTGCAGGTTTTTTCAAAAATGAAAATGTTAGGTACCCGATATGGACCCGTAGGGACCCGATTTCTCTGATTCTATGGACCAGATGATAATTTTCTCTGATTCTAGGGACCCGAATTGGGTCCCTAAAATACCTTTAAAAAAACCTGGTAAGTGTCATACTTTAGCAGCTCAGTGACGATCTCCATTGAACCTGAGTCAGAAACAGTTGCATTTTTCAGCAACAATAAGAGCGTGGGATTTGTATTTCCCAGGCTCCGCTCCTCGTTCAGGGAAGGTCCTCGTTCTCCTCCTCGCCGCAGAACTACTCGTGAACGTCGTCTCGACTCCGTGGAGGAAGAGGATGTTGATCTTGCAATGGAAGAACGTAAATATGAAGAAACAATGGCCACGCTACGCAGCAAAAAGTAAGATTGGTTGTTTTTTTGCTATAAAAGTTGATTTGTCATGCCTTAGTGTGGGATAAGCTTCTTGTTCATTATTACGTTTATGGTTTTGAGGTTGCTTCCCACGAAGGTAAGCAGCTGAGAGACGTAATGCAGCTTCGGTAACGTTCCCTGTAAATTTGCAGCGAACTCTAGTTGTTGCTTTGCATATTTACCAACCGGCAGATCAGGCCACAGCAACTTTTTTTCACGCTGGGCATATTATGGCTTTTGGATTTAGGGGAGCAGTTGGTTTCACTGCATATAGATTTGGCTGAAAAGGTGTTCAGCCGACACGCGACTGAGATGGCGTTTTACGAAATCATCTTTGATTACTGCCACGTGGTCAGTTGAAACCTCTACGTGAGCCACAGCGCTCACGTTAAGCTGTTTCATGTACTGCCAAAATTACTTGAAGAGCGCTGGCCGAAAAATTTGCTTAAAGTGTGAACACGATCGAATGAATCTTTGCTTTGTTTATGCTGGAGCTGCGGTATCCGATTCTAAGGAAAGTTGAACGCCGCCTATCCCAAGTTAGGTATGCAGTCGTCACTGGTGCTGTATCGGTGTGCGTCATTCGGCATGATGTCATGCATTGCACTGCAGTTGCGCATTCGTGTGTGGGACGACTTTTTTCATTTGTCGAGACCGCTTGTTTGAACAAACCCAAGCAATGACGACGACACCTGGCTAAGTTTAGTGATGGTGCGACGGCAGAAACATAATAACGATGATGTCCGTAGACACTGAGAGGCTGTTGTGTGTTTTGCTTGTCATTGTGCTCGTTGTCTCGTGTCTTGCCAGCATTAGTTCCATATTGTGATACTTCTTGATGTAACGTCTGTCAGTCCTGCGTAATCTGCTCGTGACGCCATCGCACCGACGTAAGTATCCATTGATCCGAAAAATGGGTTCTGCCGTGAGGAAAAGAATGAAGCTATTGACATCAAACGCTGTTCAAGACTTAAAAAAATGCTAGAATTCTCATTAAATATTGGTTAATCTTCGTCGATGTGTTTGGCCTACGACTGCTCCTTGATAAGTTGCGCCATTGCATGCTTTTCAGTTTACATCAATGTTTGCAGCCTATCCACTGTTCGCACTGCGAACCAAAGCAGTCACGTCTGCTTTTTGTGGCTGTACAACGTTTGGCTCGTTTGTGATGAGTTTTGTGGAATGCTGCTTGTTCCGTGTTCCAATTTAAGCTTTTCGTTTTTTTTATTGTCGTTGTTGTTCAGTGTGTTTTCATTGTTGTTTACCTAAAGCTTCGCACAAGTGAAGTTGCCAGTCAACATGGTTGAAACATACATTTGCTGCATGTTTTACCAGAAACGTTGTTTGATATCTTTCTGCGATAAAAAGATGCGCCAGTTAAAATACACTTCTGGCGATGCATCTGTCGATGGATAGTCTTCTTTTCACCACGAATTAGGAAGTGATCTACCCGGGCTGGTGTTGAACTTTCTCACACCTGTTTTCCTTGCTCGTGTGCAGATGTCATGGTTAGACCAACTTTCCGTTCGATTTCTTTTATGTTTGGCATGCCTGCATGATGTTTTTACATTGTCTTTCAGAGAAACATTGACATCGAAACTGCCCAGTTTGACGCCACAGAACCCCGACCACCGCCAGCGCTTTTTCAACGAGGAAAATTCTATACATTTTTCACGTAATTAGACGCAATCATCTGTTCGTAATTTGCAAAGATTTAACTGAAATATTTTGTGTATATCTGAAATAATTCAACAGATTCTTCTCAATTCCTTTGAAACCGAATGCTTTACAGTTGTTTTGATATTCATTCTTGTTCGAATTCCATGCCTGCTAATTGTTTTCTTTGATTTCCATTTTAATTTATCAAACATTCGTGTTGCTTGGTACTTATGATGAAGCTTTTTTTTTGACCCAGCTACCTAATAAAGCAAAGTAGGCAACGACGTCAAACTGTCACTCGCAGATAAATTCCAACGGTTATTGATTCACCATTCTTAAATNCTCTGCGAATAAGAAAAACAACCGCTTCTTCGTTTTATTGCCTTCTGTGAAAGATATTTCTGAAACCTCCCGAAACCTTCGGATTGCCCTGTTCGTTCAAGGGACGAATCCCCTTTTTTTCGAAGATGAACTTGTTTGACATCTTGAATGCGTGTTCTCCTTCACATCCGATTTCGCATGCTAACCGGGCTGCTTACGTCATCAGCGCTGGACCAAAACGAGTACCTGCGTCATCTCAATAAGCATCGCGTCAGCCAGCTCCCTCGCCGCCGCCGCCCGTCACGCTTCGCCGCGACCCGCTACAACCCGATCAACG
>JGI24021J15306_10013554_pt1 | contig 10128 bp, 6 predicted proteins | sample Ectturendosymbi1_FD_15306 | JGI IMG/M metagenome (IMG submission 15306) | reverse complement strand
ATGCGTCATGAGTTGTAAGTTAAAGAATGAAGTTACTGAAAAATCGGACTGCTTTTGTTATTTCTTCGCTTTCTTCAAAAGTAGGGGGTGCGAACGTCATAAGAGTATCAAAGGCCTTAGATAAATCATAGAATACAGCACAAGTAGTAAGTCCTTTCTCTGTGTTTTGCAGAAAGTTTTCATGTATGTCATATACAGCCAAAGATGTTGACAATCCACTTCTTTAACCATACTGCTTTGTAGAAAGCATATTGTGTTGTTCGATATAGGAATACAGGCGACCATGAAGTAATTTTTCAAATATTTTGTTTATGGGTGAGAGAAATGATGTTGGCCTATAGTTGTTGCAAAGGTCTTTTTGTCCCCCTTTGTAAATTGGAAGTACTTGTGCACACGTTAATCTTTTGGGGTAGGTACCCTTTCGTATGCAATGATAGAATATTTGGGCTAGAAATGGGGATAAAGCATTTTTACACAATTTTAGTATATATATTGGGATGTCATTCATTCTAACACTCTTGCACTCTAACAGCCTGTTAATGACAGCTTCAACCTCTTCAGGCAAAGTTTCATGCCATACAAAAGAGTGATCTGGGCCATTATAGGCTACAGGATATTTATTATTGCAAGGAGGTGTAATGCTATTTGCAATGTGCTTCCCTACTGTCACAAAGTAGTCACTAAATATATTAGCCATCTTCTCTGGATTTCCTGTGTGTTGTGAATTTATTGGGTTGAGTAATTTGTTTGGATAAGAATGGGGTTTGACTTGAGAATTGGTTAAGGTATTAACTAGTTTCCACATTTTTGCAGAGTCATTTCCACATTCAAGAAATTGAAATTGATAATATTTTCTTTTATTGATTTCTAGTTGGTGATTTACCTTATTCCTCATTTTTTTGTATCTTTTATATTCTTGCTTATCATCAAATTTACAACGAACTCTTTACCTCCTCATCTGTAAAGTGAAAATATTTCTTCATCTCCTCGTACTGGTCGGACAAGAACTGCTGGGTCTTTCGAATCTCCCTCATCTCTTCTATCAGCTGGACAAGGGTGCTGCTGTTCTCGACAAGAGTTTTCGACATCTTGTCAAGTTTGCTATTGATGTTTCTGACATCAAGTTTCGTTGCAGGAGCATCCATGCATCCCAGCAGGATTCAGGTTGAGATGAACAGTATTATACATCAGAAACCAACAGAAGCCAACCAGTTCAAACCGATGAAGCAAGCAGGTGTTTTTGGATAAAAAATCAGTATAGAACAGACAGAGCAGTGAAAGCAACGCTAAATCACTTTACAATTTACAACACACTTACACAGCCTTTGTTGAACTTATTCAAACAGAATCACTTTGATGAACTTAGGTGAACCGGATATAAGAATTCGGTAACTCCCTTCTTTGTTCGTTTTCGGGTTTGCGCCTGGTAGAGGTGCAGTGTTAAGATGATAGATTTTATGATAATAGGAGTTTTAGAAGCGGACAGCACGGACGTGCACATTGCTTGGCTCCTTTGAGTGCGCATCTTTAAGTGCCTTGCTCAAGCGCACAGCAGCGATAATACAGGCAGGTTTAGGGAGTCAGACCGTGCGATCAGGAACCGTCGCGGGCACAACGTTGGTGACCACTGCCGTAAAGTTTTTGTATGGGAGAACACAACACGCAAGGAACTTCAACCCCTTGAGTTAACAAGCAAGTTAACTACAGAATTTGCCTATAACGGCACCTCTAGGGGATTGCATAAAGAACGTTATTTCCGAATTGACAATTGACATTATAAGCGAATTGAAATGCATGTAAATGATGCCATCGCGACCAAATAAAATGTAACCGTTATGGGCGAAATGACGCTCCAGACGAAGCCGTTATAAACGAATTCAACTCTACAGAACAGATTTACGTAAGGTTTCAGGCCCCACTCGGATTAAACGAAAAAGTTATTTTCAGGGCAAACTGCTTAGTTTCAGGGCAAACTGTTATTTTCAGGGCAATTTTTTCCGCCCCCCCAGTAAAATGCCTTCCCGTACGCTTATGCTTCCGGGCCATTGTTTGATTGTCATAGATGTTTTATTTTCAGTTGCTTCACTGCATGGAAAAAGTGAAGCATTCTGCGTAGTGCAGGTCAGCTTTTCAACACAAGCATCACAAAACTAACTCCTTTTAGCAGATATACTGCCGTTCCGTGTTTCTCTGCATCTTAAATGGTTGGGATGCACCGGATAAAAACATTTGAATGTAAGTGCGATACGGCGTGTAAGGTTTGCTGGAGGTTAGCTGGAGGTTTGTAGAATGGTTGTGCCCGTCGATTTTGTGATGTCATTATCTCATTTTCCCTTGATGCTATCGTCACGAAAATTAGCATGTGACGCCATCATCCACCCACGACGTCACAGTGACGTCACCACTTACGTCACCTTTGCTGAAGTGTGGTAGGTGGTTTTCTTCACTAGACTCCTGGAATTTTTTGGGAGGCCCCAACAGCCTTTCACACGGCTCTGGTGAGCAAAACTTTGGCAATGTAGCTGATATTGTTGACAATGGCGTTAGGCCCAATTACATTTTACGGTAGGGCTCTGGTACCTATGCGAAATTCATGGGTTTGCATTGACTCTTGGAAAGTGCTGGTATAGACAATTGCCTAGCTGTGCTCAGTATTTCGAAGGTAGTTTGTGTGTTGTTTACAAAGTAATAAAATGAACTTGGCTTCTGTCTTTTACATTTGGTATACAAAGCACAAAATAAGCATTTTAGTGACGTGAGCAAGGAATTTGCTTACAATAGTTAACAGCTTTTTCTTGCTCACATATATTCAATAAGCTGTTTAAACACTGAACGTAGTAATGAAAGTAGTTAAAAATTTTCAAAGCTACAACCAGTTCATATTTTGAGCACGTACAGTTTGGGTACGAGTGTTTCAATTTTTGCATGTGCCGGTGTGTGGCAGTGATGTACAGCGTGTGGAGAAGACGCGGCTTTCCTCTTCAATGCGATTGCTGAAGCGGGCGGGCGTGGTCATTGTCTTGTGGGACGTGACACGTTTTGTCAAAAGGTTGCACCAAGTTCCAATTTTGGAAGACGCAATTAGCAGAAAATTGTCTTATGGATTGCCCAGCAACGGCCTGCGGCATTTTCGCTGCCTGATATGATGAAGGTGGTTAGAGGTTAAAGATTAACTTCAGCAGCACTGGCGATGGTTCATGGACTTGTGTCAGAAGCGGATTTGATAAGTTTTGCACTTTGTTCGAGAGCAAACATTTAAGGATTACCACAGATCTAATAGAGAAAGGTACTTTTGTCAGAAAGGTATGAAAAGCTGACATTTGCTGGATCAAAATACAAGTCTAAAGGCAGCAAGAAAAACAAGTCCTATGGCGCAGTCGAAAGAAACCGTAAAAACAGACGGAAAGTTGGATTTAATCCTGCAGAATTTGGAAAATATGAACCGCTGAGTAGGCATGCTTGAACTTCGGCAGCGTCCACTTCCGACTGTACCGGCATCAGGAGATCATGCATACGAGACAGAGGTGTTAGGCTCCACTTCTTCAGCAGACGCCGAATCAGCTTCTCCACAATCTTCTGGTGACGGCCAGGTCAAAACACAAAAAAGCAGAGAACCCCCAAGCGTAACTCAAGCACAAGCGACGTTGCCGTCAAACGGTCGGGCAAGTTTTTCGACGATGCACAGCGTTTGTTTCTTGCAGCGCAGCTAAACGAAGTTCTGAAATATCTGAAATCACTTCCAGGTGATTCCACCCGACAAAAATACATGCAAATGCAGAACCTGAAAGCGGTGATTAGCGCTTTGAAAGGATCAGATGAGTTGGATTCTACTTCACGCAAGGCAAACGCGTGCAGTTCGTCAGCTTAAATGCCGCTGAGGGTATGAACGCTTCGTTAGTCGGAGAAAATTAATCTCTTCCCCAGAGAGAAATCATTGCAAATTATGTTTGCGATTACGCCTGAAAATCTATCGTAACCACTGTGGTCTTTCAAAAATTTTGCAGGAAAAGAGTTTTTGCAGTACAAATCTGAAATACTTTTCCAGTGCCCCACAAGAGACACAATTTTGGAAACTTAGCACTTTAAATGTATTTTTTAACTGCACTGTCGGAGGCTGGTTATTAGCAATATACGACCATAGGCAGCGCCAGATCCAGAATTCGTTTGTAGAGGGGAAGTCTGAAAAGAGAGCGACAGCTGGAATACAAGAAGAGTAAAGCAAGGCTCCTGTTTGAAGTACATATAAAATTGCACTTGACTTTTTGGAGCGATCCCTGTCTGACGCCATATCACTTTTAAGCAGAAGGATTTTGTGGCGTTTTGCAACAACGATGGAGGGCTAAAGTACATCGTGTCGTTACAAAAATGTTCAAGGTTTGTCAACCACAATGCCTGCCTTAAATTGCAAACACTTGATATCGCATTGTTTTCGACCAGTGGTTCTTAACCTGGGGTAAATTTACCCCTGGGGGTAAATTTCATCTTCGAAGGGGGTAAATTTCATCTTCAAAGGAGGTAAATTTACTGAACAATAAATTGCAGCCAACGTAAATTTTTATCAATCATTCTGAACTGAAAGAATTTGTTAATTTCGTATTTTTAATAAATGAGCACCACTGAGTGTGATAGGGGTAAATCTGATAATCTTCTTCGATAAAAGGTAAGATATGTAAAAAAGGCTAAGAACCACTGTTTTCGACCATATACAATTTATCAGTCACATGTTTTGGAACATGCAATCATTGCCAGCATTAATCACAATGTGAAAATATTTGCATAAGGCCTTGTAGTAACTTTCTGTAATGTATATACATGATCCAGAACTTTCGTGGATTTAACTGCTGCATCGAATTTAGGTTGCATCAACAGTAGACATATAAAACCTTTTAAAAATGCCTAACAGCGACAGCCTTAACAAAAAAGATGTTTACAGCACAATCAAAGACGATTTGTTTCCACATTAGAGTAGAGAAATTGTCTTATAAATTATAGAACAGCGTACCAGAGCGCTGTTCGCCAAAACATTACATTATGTTGTGCGGTTTTGTAGCCTACTGTAGATACCTGGGTATTGCAGCAATTTCAGAGGGTTAAGCTATGAAGAACTTGTCGATGTGTCTGCGCCGCTAAAATCTTTTATTGTTATTCAGAAATTTAGACGGGAACCTGACAGAACTTGTTTTTTGGCAAACACTATAGAGTTGTTGATTCCACAGTTGTATTGCTACCATTTAAGCTTTAATTTTTGCAGCTTGAAAATGTCCTAACATTCACGAAAACTTGTATATGCTGATCTAGAGCGTATTGCAAAGTTTTTGTCTATGTTTTCAGGAACAAGCGTCACTTTTTATGATCACAATTTAAGCAAGAAACTATTTGTTCGGAACTAGTAACTAATTCCGTGCTAGTATTATATTCATTCACGCTATCAAACTCTCGCATTAATATCTCGTCAAAGTCATAACTGCATTTTTAGTGTGCTTTGCTTCACGGAACGCAAGCGATGTCATACGTTAACATAAGGCAATTAAAGTATATACAGTAGACACACGACCTGTGTAAACTTTTGTTGCGGGTTTTCGTATCATGAATCGAAAATCAGTGACTCGTGGGTGATTAAAAACAAACAAGAGTTTATCACCATGCATGTCCAAGCTTTACAGTTTGTCTGAAAACGGACGCTTGTGCTTCGTTTACCCTGCTGCTCATTTGCACGACTCGGAATGGAACGTCTGATTTCAGCCTCTGGATTTTATTGCACTGCATATCCTTCTGGGGATGAGGAGCTCAAAAGTCAAAATTAAGTGTATTGCTGAACCTGCAGACCTTGGATAAACGCAGTTAACTGTTTGTTAATTTCAAGAGCACTACTTCACATTCAGTCGCTATACTCAATGGTTTTATAACGTTCGAAATCAAACAGAACACTAACTTAAGAAATACGAAATCAAACAGAGCAGTTCGTTTCGTTCAGAGGAAAGCAACGAGCTGTGACCTTATAATCCTAGGGAATTCGTTGCAATGCGCCACGTTGTGACAAAGGTGAGAGGGGGTAAAAATTTATCGGAAGTAGCGTGACGTCGTTCATGGACGACCCCTCTCTTACCATCAACACTATCCAGACGAAACTAATTATGTGGCAGTTGCCCTGATTGTGTATTCACGTTTTCATCTACTGGATCATTCTCAGGTTTTGATAATCATGAGATTGTGGCTCGTGCTAATAATCACCAAAATCTGTTAATCTAAGAAACGACATCAATTAATCCGAAAACCGAGGGTAAAGTAGGCAACCCTGCATTTATGTAACGATCATGATTTTTCAGGTAATTGCCATTCATATTGCATTTTGAATTATTACGCGTTAGTGAGGAGTTGTTTCAACACGTATTGAATACAATTTTACCTTCTGCGTTGTATTTTTTTGTGTTGCATTACGTCTACCACGATAACAAATTTTGTGATTTTGTTTTAGTTCAAAACATGAAATATTTTCGCACATGGCTTAATCTTTGTGAAGCATATATGCAGGCCCCGCAACCAAGGTGGAAAACCGGGCAATTGACCCACCTAAATTTTGAAAAAGATGTTTAGTTGTTAGGTACGAGTTACAATCATTCTACACCCCTAAAATAGTACAAGTTACAATCATTTTGCACCCCCCGAAAATATCAGCTGGTTGCGGCCCTGCACATGACTCCCGTTTCATGGTCCAAAAGGATACCCCTACAAACGTTACCCGAATTTGTTTTATCTCCGTACACAGGCTAAACGTTTGTGCTACGAACGCTCTGTTTAACAAAAAAACATATTACTTTAAAATATCATGAAGTCCTTTTTAAAACATATTATAGTCAAAAGACACTGGTATGCTTGGAAGCATAGAATCTTTGTCTTCTGCATTAAAAATGGACAGTTAATTAACATTTGGATATAACATCCCTTGTTGGGGTCTGCATGTGTACGTGATTGATTAAAAAGTTATTTTGTTTGGACTGTGTATGTTGAAAAAAACTGAATCAATTTTTTCATTTATAGATATCACGTCTTTGTACCGGAACGTTGAGTCCCATGCATGTGTTGCCGGACAGTCAACGTTAATACTTTCCCACATTTTCACTGAAATACCGTATACCATCTTAAAGTTCGCTCCATTGAAAGTTACCTGACAAATGAGATTGGCGTTACATATTGTTTACATTTAGTTGATGTTTTTAACGACAACATTTTGTTTGAAAGATGTTGATATTGCTATTGTTGCGATCGGAAAGCCTGAGCGGCAACTGCGCAAAGCTTCACACTATGGCAGTAAGCAACAATAGAGATCACATGCCACGATCAACCATTGCTTTTTCGCGCCACATGTATATGGGTGCTGTTCTTCGCGCACATTCCGTTCATGGTGAATCGCACATTCAACGCAACGAGGTTGGAACACTATCTGCGTCTGTCTCTAGTCAGTTGTACATTTAAAAGAACATTGCTTTGATTTTCATAGAACTGACTGTTTTACGTTTTTTTCCCACCCATTTCAACTCTGTCCTTCCAAATGGAACAGGCTTCCTCGTCAAGTGTAAAGAGTATACCTAAAATGCTTTACGCAAATTAATGTGGAACGTAAAGACGCTCAGCATCAACCCAGAGAAGCAAAAGCAATTAGCTGTTTATACCTAAATTTCAGTGCAAATTCATTATATCCAATGAAGATTTGTTTATTGATGTCCCAGAGAAACTGAAACAGTCAAAAATAGCCTCTGGTCAGGATTGGTAGCGTCTCCTGCGGATCGCTTGACACTGCATCCATTCTATTGTGGTTACGTTTGATATAGCTTAGGCAAGATATAGCTGTTAGACATAGCTGAGCATGTTAAAATTCGACTTGCCAATCAAAACTGGTTTGATGCATGGCTTCAAACTTCTCACTCAAGCTATTTCGCTTTGTCGGGAATTAAAAGTCAAATTCAATGGGTGTAGTTATTCAGATTTGAAACAATAGTTGAAGTTGCTTTTTTTATTTATTTAATTCGTACTTTTTATTTGTGTGCGAATGTTGATTCAGCTCAAAAACTATTTATCAACAAGAGCGCATGGCTTGTGCATTACAAAAGTCTGTTTTTATAGTCTGTACTGCAGCCAATCAACGGACGCTATCAAGCTGTTTTTAATTTTTTTGATAAAAAAAGTACAAAAGATTATCATCTTTGTGTCCACAACTTATTCCCGCAGACTTTATTGAAACGGTTACAATAACTCACTTACCGAGTCAACAAGATTTTCACCTTGTAACCACATAGTCACTGTCACACACGTTATCATGTTTACTGTAACGCTAAATATATAAAAATTTCTGGCATGTCTATAATTCAAGTAACAGATCGCTGTCGATTAGGTGTTTCTTATTTATCGCCATTCACGGAAACGTTAAAAAGTTGTTATCAGATGCATGAAACAAGTTATATTGTTGCATCAAGCAACATACCTTCAATGTCGGACAAATTTCATGAGTTTATTAGCACCTTTCAACCTCCAGAAAGCTCTCTCGAATACAAAATTTTTCTTTAGTTCGGTGGCTCTTAACCTTTTCCCTACAAGGCCCCCTTTAAGTAACTGTCCTGTGTTTCAAGCCCCCTGACTTTAAACGAGTAAATTGGACAGAGCGCTTTCCTATTCAAAAACGTCCCATGTTGTAGAGAACGTTAAGGCTCGCCCCTCCTGAAACTTGGTTGAAGCCCCCTGGGGAGGCGTGACCAGGTTAGGAACCACTGCTTTATTAAATTATGCATGAAATGCTTGAGCACTACAACCTTTTTTTCTTCTATAGAATCTACAGAGTGTAGCAATTTTTATTATAAATTTGCTGATTTGCTTTACCTAGAGCAGTGCTCTTCAACCTTTTTCGTTAAGGTGCACCTTTAAAGATGTTTTGACCAACTCATGCATGCCATTTACTTGAGCACTTAAACTTATGCACCCTGTTTACTGACACTTCCCCCGTGTCCCCCACGTAATTGCACCCATGTCTGTAAGTACCCTGGTCTAAATCAGCAAGTACCCTAATTCAATAACTCAGCTACATATTCATTTGATAATGGCTCATTGTCTGTTGCTTATGAATGACAAAATCATCTAGATACAACAATTAGCTTGATGTGGTGTGATGCATATGCATGTTGCAGTTGACTGCATCGCCTTGAACTACTACGGCAAGCACAAGCGAAAGATGGCAATTCGGGGCATCAACTAACAGGAAAGCAACCAGCAGCAATAGAGCTCCCTCACTGAGTTCACTCTTCTACAGTACTACTAGGTTACACTATCATTATATAGGGATAAGTGAACTACGATAATTCGCTTGTGGTGACTATCACAGTGACTTGTTACTCATGGGCACCATCTAGCGATGACCATTTATTGACATGTGGCGCCATCTCCTGGCCGCTTGCACACAGTAAACTGTAGAATCTGTAGAAACACACTGTAAAAACTGTAGAAACACACTTTAGAATCTGCAAAGTCTCGGTTAAATCTTCAAAGTCATTGGTTGGTCAATGGTTCTTTTTTGCTAACAGAAAGATTTTGTAAAAATTATCTGTTTAGTATAAGAAGTTTGTGATGCACCTTTGTGAACCCTTTCTTAGTGGTGCACCCCACGCATATTTTGGTGTACCCTAGGGTGCACCGTGCACACCGGTTGAAGAGCGCTGGTCTAGAGAAATAGGATAGAATCCGTTGTGTACAAGGAAATTCCGTACAAATCTGCCACCGAAAAGTATACATTTGCATATGCAAGATAACTATGAACACAATTCATGAGAACTTAAGCACTGTCTGTGCGCACTGCACCAGTAACAAAAATCAGCACGCATTGATGTTATTTAATGGAAATCGATTTCGCCATACGGCATCTTCAGTCCAAGTTAATTAAAAATTAAAACGAGTGGAAGTACGCAAAGCAGTGATTATTACGAAACAAAGACAAAGGTTGCGTGAAAAACATTTTGAGCTAGCGTTGACAGTACCGTACTGTAAATAAGCATTGAGAGTAAGCACAAACAAAACAAGACCAACTAGTAACAATAAGTTAAAACAATAAGTTAAAACACACAGCGGGAGGAAAGAGCAATAAAT
>JGI24021J15306_10013553_pt1 | contig 10128 bp, 5 predicted proteins | sample Ectturendosymbi1_FD_15306 | JGI IMG/M metagenome (IMG submission 15306) | reverse complement strand
ATGAGCTGTCTAGGGTTGGCGTTTGAAGATGTACGGCAGTAGTTGATGGATATCATTCTTGGACAACAAAAGGTGTGACTGATTTAAAAATTGATATGTGAAAATTTTGAAGCNTGAGAAATTTAGCAAGCCTATAAGCATTCAAGTACTATGAGTAGACCTTTAATTTTTTGGTAACGTGAATACTGCAGCTGCAATTGATTCAGGATACAAACGTTTACTGGAAAAGCATAACAATCCAGTTAAAAATGACAGAAATTTTGTGTAAAATCATAAACTGTTTGAAATTTTTTGGCAAATTTAAACTTCATTTGAAAGACCATGATTGTACCAGCTCAAAGAAAGTGGCTCTAGCCTATGTCTTCTGCCATCACACGGTTTGAATAAAATGCTAAGCTTTGTCTTGTTAACAATAACGCCTTAACAGTCGAGCGGAATGTTCCAAGTTTAGCATGCGAGTGGTGCTGGGTTCGAATTTCGCTTTTGCAGATTTGGTGGCTGTGGTGATGCGTCATACTTTTGATGGGACCGGTTTAAATCTTTTGTGTTCGTGTTTACGCTTTAGGGTTTGGTTTCATTAAACAGAAGTGAATGTTTTCTATGTATCAATAAGGACAACTGAAAATTACGAGTTTGATGCGATTAGGACTGCTGGATTGACCGGATAAGCCACTAATTGTAAAAACAGCCAGGGCGACAATCCTATATGTTCAATCAGAAATAAAATTTCGCAGCCCTCTCGGCGATTTTCACCACGAGGCGCCATTGTACACAACTGTTTTATATTTGCTTTATGGTCGTTGGGTTATGGTGGGTTGCTATAATGGGTCGCGGTACAAAAAGGGTGAAAACCACTGATCAATATCCTTCTTCAGCCATACGCCAGCAGTAATGAGGAGGTACCGAGTTGGGAAAGAAGGAACGAACAACCGCTCAACATAAAGATCTTAAAAGAAGGGCCATTACTTGATGCCTCGTTCGGCGTATAGACGTCAAAGCTGAATTGGACGCAAAATGCATTTCTGAGCTTTGAAAAATTAGAATAAAAATTTATTGAAATCGTGATTTTTCAACAAGTTTTGAGATTTTGCGTAAATGACAGAAAGTTCAATACTTGTTTGTGACACTTTGCTTCTATCAGCAAAACCAAGCCCTTTTGCTTATTTTCCAAGACCTTGATCTCTGCAAGGTGACATATAGCGGGGAAACCCAGCAAACGAAAATGTAACAAACTAACGCCAGCATTGACCAGTACTGCATGTTTAAGTAAGCTGTCGTGAACAACTACATTGACGAATTAAAGAGAGTGTTGGTGATAAGTCAGCAGTTTATCACCTTTTGAGTGTCTCATTCTGTTTTTGCTTGGGTTGCTTTCCTTTAGGCCGACACCAGAGGCAACCTGATGTTTACGGCAGCCCTTAATGCAGATGCTATGGTAGGCCATAAACCGTAGTCTGTGAATCTATGCCTTTTCAAGCGGCTGAGGAACTTTTGATTCCATGTTGTCGACATATATGCTTTTTCATTTTTACGTGTTTCAAGTGAACAAACTACAACCTAAAAAAGTGATGTGAAACTTTAGATTTAATTTAGTTTTCTGAAAACTAAGGAGTTCTTCCAAAGGCTGGCAAGTCGGCTGGCAAAACCCAGTTGATAGGTACGATTTAGCACATCGACTGTTATGTTAATACCAGTGAATATCGTTAATTGTAAATTCATATTGCTCAGACTTTGCACGAACCAGCAATCCTGAAAGCATTGGCGATTTATCAGAGAGTTTTAGGAAAAATAAGAAATGAAATGTGAAGAGCGCAACTTTTAGTTTCCACAAACATGCAGGTGCTCTACCAAAATCAGAAAAAACAATGAGTTCTAAACCAAAATTCATTTTGCAATGCAGAAGACCAGTAGTTTTGCGTAACTGAATTTGAGAAGAACCATATATTAAAAGATAACGATTCATTTCAAGTGTATTGTAGTCTTTCATGAGTGACTCTTGTATAACGGAGATCACTGTACTCGCACGTACCCATTAACCAGTAGATTATTCCTTCATGTTATGCTGATTTCGAATAATGATAAGCTTCTCGCACTGCCACCAGTTGCCACGACTGTCAATGTGTATCATAATGGAGAGGGGAAAAAAGGTGTAAAATTAAGAGAAACAACAAAAAAATGGACAGATGTGAAAAGCAAGAAACAGAAAACAATGAAAACGTAAACAGAAAGACACAAAGAAGCAGGAAATGTAAGAGAAAATAAAAGGAAAAGTAAGGTAGAAAAGATTTGATTTATGTTAATAGCAACGATTACTAAAACCTGTGGCAACAACAAAATTTATTGCAACATAATGGCTCATGTGACGTGAGGACTCGTCAGGTGTCGGGTTTTCTGTGTCATTGCGCTGACAGTTTTGTAAAACATGACTTCTCCCTATGGCCAAGAACATATAATATTACACAGACAGCACACTTAGTTTGGCACATTTTGATTTTTGCTGCTTAACCTTACTCAGAAGAGCCTAGGGTTTGCTTTAATAACGCAAATCGGTTGAGGCCTTTAAACACCAAACGTTTCATGCTTCAGCACTCAATTTGTGAAGCAAAAAATCTGTTATCAATTTTTTTCTGAATTCTCTCTTTCTTCAAAAATAGTGGACACTTTTTCATGATAATAACAAATAGTAGGCCTTGAGGTACAAGGACAAAAAAGGACAACAGTTAGTGGCCACCTGTCCTTGTGCATGCGGCAAGAAATGTAGTTACCGCTGTTTCCAGACAAACTATACAAAGTATTTTGTTGTGCCAATAGTTCGTAAAAATAGATATAAATTTAGTTGACACTGCAAGTTGAGATCAAGTCTCGCATCGCTGGTTGAGACCGTTCAAACCCTCTATCGTTATGCATCTCTCTTAATGCAAAACCATTGCAATGAGTTCTTTTGTAGGTACATTGGACGGCTGGACGTAGTCACCGAGACTTTTGACCGAAATCGCCGAGGAAAGCTCGACATGCGGCGTACTGAGCAAATGTGCGGAAAGGTTCCTTGTGTTGAATGGATCAAGTTTGACCCCTCATCACAAAATCTCACCCTTTCTATTCGACCACAAGACGTTCTGGATAGAGAGGTACATAGATGAACCGCGCGTTTCACAGTACGGTCAGCTCATCCTTTCAGCTCGAAACATTCCTTTCAGAATTAGAGCAGTCTTTAGTGATTAACGCAAAGCTTTAACTTTGGTTTGAAAACTTCATGTTTTTCCTCAATTTCGCTGCGTTTCTTCAGCCGAAGTTAGAAATATTGAAGCTGCAGCTGAAGAAAGGTTTATTTCACTGGCAAACTGCACAAATTCTCCAGTAATTACGCAAAATTGCCTAATGCTTTACACTTCCACCAACAGCGCCTTGAGAGTGCAAGGCTTACCAACAACATACTGGCCACAGATCTGTTGGGTGGATCCGTGGGAGTGGATTTTAGGTCGTCTTTTTTCCCAAAAATCATAGCAAATTTTTGAAGAGTTTCGTTTCCTGGATTCTCGCTTTCTGTCAAACAACATATGCTGTAAATGTCGTTGCCTTTATAGAGCCCCTTTTGGTCAGACACTTAATATCTTATTTTAATTTGATCCTTTCAACAAAAATCCAGAGCCTGTAAAGCGTTTTGTTTGGCGAAATCACGATCACACAAAAACATCATTTAACATGAATCCAGTTATACGTACAGGTACAGAACGCAGTTTGTCCAACTTTCAGTGACAATCGACTGCAGTCTGTATGTCCGGAAAAAACTTACCCATTACTCATTCAGTTTTTACTCTCTTGTAGAAACACGAGGTTCACATGTGGAATACTGTCTCTTGGCAAAATCACACAAACGTTGAAAACAACTGAACTTAAAGTCGAGTAAGTTTTCCTTTAAAGGAAGGTCATTCTATACTATTATTAGAAAGTAAAACACAGGCAGTGAGTTCAAATTCAAGTTTATTATCGTTTCATATGACTTAGCTATTGAAGGTTACGAAAGCCTGTTTATTGAAATCCTAATCTGTAGAAGGATCTTTCTCTACATTAAATCCATAGCATGCAAAACGCTTTAATATTCGGTTGAAACGTTGCAGAAATGTCCCACTCTCATTAGAGTATCTGGGCCTGCAAATGCCATTTGATGACACTTTCCAGGTCAAAGCAATAGAGTAATCGCTAATCAGTCGTATCTGTCTGGACGATTTTACCTTATTAAATTCGACCACGTCGTTAAAATATATGTTCCCCACGCCGCAGGTTGTTCTTAGCAGACGTAACCTAAGCCTTTCTCTCCATCAAACCACTTGCAAGCAAATTTTTCCAGAAAGCCACAACAAAATATGGCAACAGCTACATGCAGCCGCCAGCTGAGTCTTATCTGTTGCAGTTTGTTCCTTCGAAACAGTGACAGAATTTAAGTATTGTAAAATTGGCGGAGAGCTGACGACAAATGAAAAAAATTCGGTCGCCAGTTCTTAACCTGATGCTTTTTTGCAACACGTCACGTGATGTGAAGGTCACGTGACGAATGTCTTTCTCAACAACGTGCATCAAAGCCTTCAGGTGGCGCATTGCGTGTGTACATGAGGTAAAAATAACCGATGGCAATATCAGCACAATGATAAGTTTACACAATGAAAACGGTGTTCCCTGTCGTTGATTCGCATGCAAGCAAAGGATTGTTCTTCTTGCTATTTGCGTTTACAGATGCATGGAAAAATACTCGTCAATAAACACTTTGCTTTGGAAACAAGCGAATTCACAGATTTACCTGTTGCACAAGTTTCAAACATTTCTCAACTCTTGTGGTAATGACTGCAGCTCTGTAGCTGACAATAATTACATTACTGCAGCACTGATATTGACGGAGGGGGCAGTATACAGTAGAATAGACAGAATAGACGATGCATTTGTAACACGAACACAACGATTACAATTCATTTTAAATTTATGAACAAAGTGTTGTGTTTCAATATGTGATACATATTGCTAAATTTACTTGCTGTTAGAACGCCATTAATCACATCTGAGCAAAACATAGCTGCACTTCATTGGCAGTTACACTTGAAATTTCCCTGTGAGATGTGTTGTGCAAATTTTTGATGCCAAATAAAGGCAGCCAGAAAGCTAAAAAGCTAAAAATATACTGCCGTGCGATGCGCAGGTCAGGAACATGGAGATCTTCTTCCCTAGGCTATGTGTCCTGAATTGCTTGATCATCGCTTCAGCAGTAAAGAAATGTTGTAATAAAAAGTCTTCCTTGATTGGAAAGGACAGGAAGCATGGAGGGTCTCTGCGGAATCAAAATCCGCTATGAATTATAGAAAGCTTGAAATCGACGTCGGGGTATGGGTGTGGTGCGAAACCACGTTGCTTGTTAAGTGCCGCTCGTGAGCTTCCTCGCCCACAATTCGCCTGTGCCGACAGGCGAGGTTGCTGTGCAAGGAATGTGTTTCGGGTTGTTAAAGGCACTGTGAAACGTTTATTCAGTGACAGAAACACACAATTACCGAAAACGATTTTTGCAAAAACAATGTTTTTTCAACCATTCCGGACCAATCCAAAGGGAACACTTGCATGACTGCATTTAACATGAATAGACAGTGAAGCCTTATCCGGAAATACTTTTGCACGAAAATGTTTTTGAAACTAGTCAAGATATTCGAAGATTTTCATTTGATTTTAATTCAGCTGTTTGGATTATTGATTCACGCAGTGAAAATATGTGTTTGCAAAAAGTTATTTGCCTGAAAAGATGAAGTGCTCGAGAAGGTATTGCAGAGCGGGGGAAAGATAAGTCAGTTTTGCAGAAAAACATCATGACAGTTTGCACATTACAGGTGAAAACGTACGCGTTTCGAAAAAATATCTTTAGAAATAACTTATATTTTTCAAAAAATCTTCAAATGTGTGCCATTCTTGAAGACGCGCAAAATCCACGGAGTGTATTTCAACACTGAAAAGCAATGAACTCTCATGCCAGGTTGCTTTGAGATCAAATGTAAGTGATGCATAATGTAAAATGAATTTGCAACGCACAAAATTTTCAAAACTGGTCAAGAGTTTGCCACTATTGAAAAAGCAGGCAACGTGAGAACGTGAGAAAGAATTTATTCGTTTAACATGAATAGCAAGCAAAACACGGTGCGACATAATTGTGTTTCCAATCCAGGGAGAGATGAAATGCATTGGGTCAGTGCTGACTAAATTGTTTTGAAACAAATGACAGTTTTTCACGATGAAAAGGTGGTGTTTTGAAAAGCGTTACAAAAAACGATTCGGAGTGTTTTTTGTTTGCAGAAAAGCTGTTCGTGACGTCGAGACGCAGGCTTAGAATTTTTTACCATGATGCATACATGAAAAAATATTAAGTTAAATGACTTTTGTTCCAAATGGAATGCTTGCTGATTGATCATGCTGCAAAATCTGAAAACAAATGTAAGCGAGCTGCCTCACGTCAATAATGCTGATCGTCAGTGATGCTGAAAATTATTGTGTTATATTACAGCGGTGCACGGGAAAGTATAAAAGCGATTGCGCAATTGCAGTGGTTAATGATGAATGATTTAAAAAACCTTCAAAAAATGTTATTACTCTCATGGTTATTTTCTGTGGTTTCTTTTGCAGGGCGAATGGGGTGTCGAGCACATCGACTTGGTCTTCGTTTGCAGAGTGATCTCAAACGAACAAGAAGCGTCCTATTCGGTCACCATCACCGCTTCAATAAACGTGGCCGACATTGACGACAACGACCCGGTGTTCGTAGGTGAACCCTACCGCGTAGGGGTCAGTGAGGTGAGTGTCGGTGCATCGAATAAACGAAACGTCGAGAAAGAGCTTTCATTAAGTCTTTTCGTAGCTTTCTGCACACAGGCCCGTAGCCAGGTTTTGAAGTTTGGGGATGCAAAATACATTTTTAGGGAGGTAAAAGTTTTGTTTTGGTTATATGCGTGAAAAACATTTTTCCGCGCACAACCAAAAGTGGGAAGCGGCGCAAAAATTTTTGGAGGTACATTTCCCCAAGCGCCCCGCCCGTGGCGACCGACCTTTCTGCACGTACATACTAAGCAGGAATCGATGCAAATTAAATAAAGCGCTGACGAAGACGCAAGAAGAACTTTACACTTGCCATGAACCTCATACTGGTGATCATGTCCTAAACCATGGTTTCTCAAACGGGGCCCTCGACCCCCCCTTGGGGGCCACGAGCGAAGGCCTTCACTAGGTAGCTTTGCCGTGATATTGCATAACCGAAGTGTCACGATATGTTAAGTATTCGCCAGTTAAACTTGAAAGAGGGCCACGGCTCATGAAAGTTTGAGGACCACTGCGCTAAGCATTGATAAATACTCGATCCCTAACGTTGATATTGAAAACAACGAGTGACTCTGGAGGCGAGAAAGTCGATGCAGTAGAAGCGAGAGACAGAGAAAATTAGCACAGTTGCAGTAAAGCTACCGCGCAGTTACGACCAGTTTCGACGAAAGCGTGAATTGCTTGAATTGCATCATATTGCAGCATACAGCTGTAGACCCTTGGCACCTTACGTGACTATCTGATTTTTAAACATGCTTGTGCAGCCCCTGCCCGATTACAATCCATAGATGTATTCTGCTGTGTGCCGAGCTATTTTTGCCTATCTCCCACAGTATCTTCAGACAAACTGGCGTCACAAGTATGCGCTAAAGCGATTAGAATCTCTATGCGTCGTGCGTTTTCGAGTACCTATCTTGATATTGTGCTTGCTCTTCAATATTCTCTGTTTTCCGCGCACGGTTGTTCGACTGCTTCTGTTGTATTGGCTTGTGACACAAAGCAGGTCATGCCAAGTTTAAACCCAACTAACGCAAAGGGCGTAACACTCTCAAGTTTGCGCTGATGACAAATTCAAACCTCGGCGCGACTTCGTCGGTAACCAAGCGATGACATTGATGAACAATGTGATGGGTAGGGCAATCAATTTTTTAACCTAAAAATTTAAAATTTTGACTTTATATTTTAAACATTTTGACTTTATTCTGACCTATAAATTTTCTACGTTTGCAATTACAAAATAATTCAACCTGAGGTGTTGTACTGAAGTTAACCCAGAAGCATATTCATGCATGCACTACACTTCAACAATGAAAAAAATTGGTTGTTTAACTTTAAGAATAATACATTGGCAAGTACCTTAATAACTACAGTAGTGTTAAAGCTAAGAACATCATAAAGTTGAAAAATTATATGCATAATGGATTGAGCATTTCCAAACCAAGTAGGCTTCTCCAAGACCACGTTTCTTGCCTTACCACACCTGTCCTACATAGCATTCAATCGTCCAATAGTAGGCAAAACAACATTATTACGTCAGAAATGGCAACAAATCCATTATTATTACAGAATTGCAACTAAACGTGCAAAAGCATGTCAATATCTATTGTTGTAGTTTCAATAAAATATTGATAAAGAGAAAACAACTCTGTTGCAAGAAAAATTTGACCCAACAACACCTTATAACTTGGGATTCCCTCATAGCATGAGCGTGAAATTTGGTTTGTGGACGTTTCATAAGCTTTAAAAAAAAGCAGAAAAATGTAGGCTATATTGACTTTTGGTTGCCCTAGTGATGGGTTTAGATGAAATTTTTAATCACCAGTCTCTTGTAGCTGAAATGCAGCGTTTTTCTGCATGATTGAGATAACCATGACTACATGAGACTTTGAGGAGCCGCAAAGCATGTTGTGATGTTTTTCTTTTTTGCCTGAACCTATTTCATGTAGCTGTCGTTGAAAGCAAGCTGGCTCAGTAGACTTTGGAACAATATTGCTGTTTCAACTCTCCAAGTGTGTTTTCTGTCAAAATGCCAGCTGTCGTAGTATTCGCGACAATTGCCAAATGCGACCTAAAATGGTTTTCACTCTCACCTTAACGTTATTAGAGTGTGATTTGTGTACTTTTTAGACCATGGGTGCACAACCTTTTTGCAATTGCCGGGCGCATTACGTTTATTTTTTGTGAATTACGGCCGCCAGTGAGTTCAAGTATGTATATTTTTTGCACTGCTTCCGCTCGGCTTCCACAAACTGTGCCTACACTGCTTCCACATTCCAGCTTGGCCGTCTTTCTGCTACGTAGCCGCATACAATCGACAAAGAGGTTTTATTAATGCACGGTCGCCACAACATATGTTTTAAATTACATTGTGTACGGCTGCATGATTAATGCACGGTCGCCACAACATATGTTTTAAATTACATTGTGTACGGCTGCATGAATGTTTATTGAAGACCGCATGTGGCCGCAGCTCGTGCGCCCCTCTTTCAGATGATTCCAGACATTTTTTCTGCAAATTAATTAATAGTTTATTAAACTTATTCGTAGATCGTAGTTTTGAATTCAGATGAAATTCAGAGCAAGAACAATTGAACTCAGCTGAGCAGGAACAAATCCAGTTTGTGATTTATTGGTGCGTAGCGATGAGTTGTTTTAAGGGTTCGAAGGCTCCGATAAAACAAACAGCAGTTTAAGCTTCTTCATTTATGCAACCCGTGATTCTGACACATAAAGCGACCAAGCGTTCAACTATTCAGTGCATATTGAAAGCGGAGGCATGCCTCAAACCTTTTTTGTGGAACGATTCTTTGTCACCAGCAGCTCAAAGCGAATCAATTGGATGCCCTTGCGTGACCTTACGACCTTAAGCTTGGTGGGTCACCCATTGGTCTAATGGCTGTGACAGTGAAAATCGCTCCAAAGATTATAGTTTTCACAAGAAAAGATAAAAGGTATATAGTTTCCGACCGAGCGTCAGTTCTTCGTTTATTTGCCGTCTCTGACAAACCTTCCTACAACGCGCTCCAATTGCCCTGACTTGGTGGAATCGTTGGTTGCTTGTGCTGCTTTGAATTGTTATTTGCGCAAGTCTTCAAAAATAAACTATACGAAGGTTTCCAGACAAACGCGAGTTTAATGTATTTTTGTTCAGTTCACCGCCATTGGACGCAGCATCATCAACATCACGGCAACCGATCCCGATCGTTTCTCTCATCTCTCCTACCGGGTTCTTCCCAATCAGGTCAGACCGCTAAGTAGGCAGTGTTTGGTCAGCTGAGTAAATTATCA
>JGI24021J15306_10013551_pt1 | contig 10129 bp, 7 predicted proteins | sample Ectturendosymbi1_FD_15306 | JGI IMG/M metagenome (IMG submission 15306) | reverse complement strand
TGCATACATCCAATATTTTATTTAAAAATGTGCCCCCCCCTTGTGGCTTTTGGCCCCCCTGCTGCGAAAACCTGCTGACGGGCCTGCAGTGATCACGGTTCTATCTTTTAAAGTATTGCATAATAAAACTTACTTGTTTGTTGTTGTCTCGTTGATATCCACTTTGTTGATATTTCGTCAACCCACAAATATCAAAAAAGGCTTGCTTTCTGCAAAAATATCATTTACTTACAATGAAAACATCTCTGTGTCAGCTCTCTGTACATCAGCCCAAAAATATGGTCTGATATATTTCTGAAAATTTGAAATCTCGTCTTATTCCTTTGGAAAAGAATACAAAAACTTCCCGCTATCTTGCTAAAATTCCTGTTGATTTTCGTTTCATATGCTTGAAACGTAATATTGTCACTCTTGCGTAATATTGCTTTTAGTGCCCCTATTTTTTTAAATGTTTTATCTCTACAGTTGCTCACACCCACGGCTCAGGGCGACGTAGCATATTGTGGCTGCAACGAACTCGATAGGTGAACTCCATTGTTGGCCTACCTGAAACCGTGGTTGGCTGATGAGTTGTCTGCTAAGTTTCGATTCTTGGCAACGCAGTCAGACTGTGACAGGAGGCTTGGTCCCTCGAAAACGGTTAATTGCCAAAAGAAATGCTCATACAGTGTTGTACGCAGAAAATTTTCATGGGGGTTTTCATGCAGTAGCATGTGTAGGTCATTTGTATTGGGTGTGCGTTGTTTGTGACGTCACATTCCTGTTCAGCGGCGATTCTAGAAATAAAAAAGTGGGGGGACAACATAAATGTCTTTCCTGCATGGTGGCTTTCCGCTGTAATGAAGATTAATTTGCTATGATTAAAGCTATCGAACTCAACATAGGCTTGCGTCTATCATTAGAACCGTCAGCAGAAAGTCTTCAATATGCGGGCTTTGCGTTTGCGCAGAGGTGCTTGACATTCTAAAAATTGACAAAAACTGCACTGATTTACAGTGATTCATATTTCAATTTAGGTAGGCTTGTAGCTATGTTTGGGGGCGCTAAGCCCACCAAAGCCCCTCCCGTCGCGACGGGCCTGAATATCGTTAACTGTGACCAACGTTATTGTTCAGTAGAGACACCTAACTGTAGCCTATATGTCAATCAAACGAACTTGATTATGAAATCAAGCACAAAACTGGGAGGTCAAGCAGGGGGTCAGGGCCCACCCAGCCCTCCCTTAGAATCGCCACTGTTCCTTGTTTCCAAACGACCGTTTTGGCGAAATTTGTTGACATAATATGCATATTCTTCCACGCACACTCCCTTTTATTTACGTGACATTGCACTGAATATAAATTATCAGCGCTCTAGGTTAGGATATCGGAGGAAAATAAACTCAACGCTACGACACAGCAGTTCATAACTGCAAAAATATCAGGCTGCGTGTTAAAACAGGACAGTGTCTTGTCGAATACGAGCAGTGGAGCATAAAAAGTGTGGCTGGACTGTCTGATGCACACCACGATTTGAAAGGTCCAGTGCCGGAATGAACACGCGTAGTGGACGAAAGGTCTGCAAAAAGTGGTGAGATGGTTTCTGCGTGCAGACATTAACTTAGATTCTCAAGACGTAATTATTACTTTTTAGCCTATTTACAATGTTCCTTGAAATTTGCATGCAAATTAATTCCGTGGTATTTGCATTAAGTCGACAAATTTACACGCAAAAAGTATGCGAAAACAATAATCTCCTTTACGCAGGTAAAAACGTTTTCGTAAAATGTCAAGCTCAAGGGGGGGGGTTACCCCAGCCCCCCGTTGCGTTTGCTCATACAGACCGCGTTTAGGACGACGGAAGAAGCATGACCAAACCAAAGGAAGAGGGAAAATGGAGAGACAAGGAGTGTTGTTAAGCCACAGGTAACAATTTGCGCTGTGAACTTCGCTGAAGGATCTGTCCTAACAAGATTAACCGCTAGAGTTATTATAATTTGAGAAGTTCTGCGTTAGATTTTCAAAATACCGCCCTCCGCTAAATTAGCAGTAAAATACAGGCCATCTGGCAACCCTATTCGCAACAGCTACTCCCATGATTTTATAGCATTGAATTACTGCAACCGCCGCGGTGTTTTCGTGTTCCCAAAGTGGGCCACACGAACGAACACTTTCCCTCGAAACCCATCCGTCTGAGCATTCGGTACAATCGACCACACCCAGTTTTATAGATCCGGAAGAAACTTGTTTTTGCAACGCGGTTTTGTCGGCTTGCTAACATACCATCGTCTCGAAATTACAAACTACGTGTCGAAAATGATTCCGGATGTAGTTGAACTTCCCACACCCAAAAAAGTTGTAAAGCACGCCTAGCTTCAAACCCGTGCGTTTTTCACTTAGTGACTCGTCTACCTGACGCATAAGGTTGCATACTGCGTCACATCCTGTTTCACACGAGGTGACGATAGGCCCTTTTGCTCACCCGCGCATAACAATGTTTTGGAAGACGGAACACTGCGCAATCAAAGAGTACTTCGAAAGTTTGATCGTCTTGCTGCACCACGATAACAAGCAACTGTTTGATTTCGAAGGCGATAACTTGATCTTGCACAGCGTGGTGGCGCCTGATTTCAGCGACGAAGCTTTGGGACAAATCAGACGGTTTTCTTTATACAGGTGACGTCTTCACAAATTGTCACGCTGCTGGCAGGACGCTCGTAACTGTTTCCGCTTGCCCGCATTGGGTGTTTCATGCAAATCCACGACTTGCGATAGCGCCTTTTCCGAGCAAGCCATCGAGTGCGTGAAGCTTCAGTTGATAAAAAATGGATAAAAGCGTAGAAAGCCAGTCCATTATTAGGCAAATCTGAGCGCATGTTGCAATAGAAAAAAACAACAATTATTAACCCCGATACGTACAGCATTGCTAAGCCGAGCGGGTAAATAAGCTGACCATTCATAACATTAATTTTGCATCATGAGGAACAAGCCGACCTTAAATCGAGACACAATAGGGCAAAACTGGATGTGGAATTTCACAATGACTGGAACGCGGGGGCGATAAAGAGGTTTTTATAGATTGCTTCAAGAATGCGATTGCGACAGAGCTTTCAAAATAACAAAAAGCTTTACTGCGTTTCACACTAGCGCACGAGTACTAAACATATTTCAATCCTCTCATGACACTTTGGTTTTGCGCTTGGTGCTGCACTACGAGCATAATTGAAACATCACTCACAATACTTCCACAGCGTGTCAACCCGTTGCAACAGATTGCAAGCAGTGGTGTCCGATTCGAAGACGGAGGCTGTGAAAATTCGTACGTGGAGTGCAACAAGCTTAAAGCGTGCACCGTACTGGCTAACACCGGAGTTACTGGTCAATCAAGACCAAGCACGGAAATTTGGAGCCGAGATTTCACTGTTTTAGTGTTGCAGGATGCTGATAAATCTCTGTCTCGAGTCCTACAGCACCAACCTTTTGTTTCAATTTTCAATCGGATGACGCCATGGCACATTTCTGGTACCACCGTTAAGTTTCAACGGTGACAATACAAGTCGATAGTTAACGGCTGGAATGAACTGGTTGCCAAGTGGGAAACGATTCCCTTACCTTGTTCAAAGCAACAGGTAAAAATAATAGGATTTCTATATGCACCTGGGCAGTAGGCCTATCGTGAAGCATACAACTGACTCGTGACTGAGTTGCATTCCGCGAAAGTAAGATGTTCATTCACCGATGAAAACTGTATACGACAGTATGGTAAGGCAAAAGACCAGACCCAAAGCGAGCCTTGTAATCGTTGCTGTATCCCGCAAAAATGTGTTGAGGCGCCTGGGGGGGAAGTTGTTTTGCTCACAGCTGTGTGGCGATTTGAGCTGGAATGCTCGCCAAAGTGACCTTAAAGCTTCGCCGTGAAGTCGAGTCTACAGAAGGTTTTAAACATGCAGACCAACTTTGTTTCGTTAAAAAAATAGATAGCCTTACACTGCCTAAAAATATGTCAGTTCCACTTCTAAAACGCAACATGAAACAGATACGAAGAAACCTTCGAAGGTTTTACTTGTATGTTTTCGTACAAGACGAACAGGTTTACGCAGCCGGTGGAAGCAAGCACTGCCGCCAGTGAAAGATTGCAATGTCTGACAGCAAAGACGCAACGACAATGCACAGCCTCACATACGAAAATCGACACCATGAAAACGGACAATCCGACCAGCGATTAACGAACGGTTAGCGCGGCCGAAACTCCGCGTTGAGTGCTAGAAAGCTACAGGTCAGTTTTTTTTCTTGTCCAGATCTGTCGTTGACTAAAGCCACCAAACGATAAATATTTACACGGTTCCGAATCTGCGTCCGGCAGGATGAAGCGATCTACCCAAGAAAACCTTGTGCGGGGTGCGCCATACGTACACCTGTACAATATCTCACGACAATAATCGGCTACGATGCGGAAACACTTCGACAACTCGACTTGCAGGTGGTTAATCTTTGTATTACAAACAATAAATTAGGACCCGTGCGCGGTTGTTAAGCGTCGAAAGCTTTACGCCTTGGACACATTGATATGTACAACCTATAATACGAGCACGGTCAGCCCGATTACCGGCATCCTTCAGGGGGTAACAGGCAGGTACCATTCACACGCCAACGACCGAAATGCGCCAGCGAGGGAGTGAGGAAGGAAAATAAATTTCTTGTATTAACTACCGACCAAGGCAAGCCTCATGCTTTCAAGGCTTGCTTACAAGCTCCATATAATTCTGCGTGTTCTGCTGATGACAATAGCATCCGTGCGCTAGCGCACAATAGCTTCGTGCAGCAACGGTCACAGCAGTATGCCTGGTCGTCAGTTTTTGTGCGTGTGCTTTGGTGTTGATGCACCACGATTAAAACCAGTCACAATTGGAATAGAAGTTCGTATGAATAAAAATATTTGAAGCGCAGATGTTTCTTCTAGTTGGGTTGGAATCTCCGCGGAACGTCTTTTCTTCCGGTGCGAGCAGGTGTGAACTTTACGCCAAGAAGCAAATTGCTGATACTTGCAACTGTGTCCGGCTAAGACTTCGTGAATATTGCCTAACGTGGTCAGGCAGAAAAGCATACACTACAAATACATGCGTTGATTAAATAAGTCCAATGAGGAAAATTATTAACAAGAAATGACGGTCATTGATTACCACATCCAAATATCAAGTCAAAGTTGTAAATCACACAAACACCGTTAACAACTACTGAAAATATTATTTTATTCTTGAGCAGACCCATGGTCTTGCTGTTCATGTTTTGAGGAATGTCGGTCTCCTCTTCTGCCATTTTCACGATTCTTCTGCAACAAAAGACAACACAAACTGACAGCTTGCACAAGTTTGGCGACGTTGCATTGCGCTGGTTCGTTGCAGAAACCGTAACAATATGAGTTTGTTGGCGACAATATGTTTAAAATCTTGCCAATTTGGAGTTACGATCAGGTTGCGATAGCAGCAGCAATTGATTTTAATGGAACTAGCACAAGTACACTTGGATCGTGTCAATATGTGAAGGGCACTAGTCCATTTCGGTGATGCTGCTGGCATAAATTTATATAATTTAAATATTTTATGCAAGGCTTAATGTTAGTTCATTTTGTGCAGTTTCTTGACAATATTCAGCGATCACAGACAGTGCTACACGCAGTACTTGCAGCTGTACATAGCATAAGAGATGAAAACGTGAGTAAAATTGCTCGCTAGTGACAGCATTCCTGTATCGATTTCACTGTGACAACACAGACACTACATAATTTTTAAAGACTGACAGTATTCCAGGGCAACTGCTTCGTACCAAAACACACACACTTTTATTGCAACCACACAAGCTCATCTTCTTGTTAGCAAAAGAATAACCAAACACTTTCTAGCATTCGTTTGTTTTGAAGCAATATCCATCCCTTTATTTTTTGCTAATGGGTTTGAAGAGAATACTACATTCAGAGATTTATTTCGCAGAAATAAAACTTACATAGATGGAAATCTGGACACTTAATTTTCTCTAGTCGCCTCTGTGAGAAAATTTACGCACGGTCTAGTTATACTGATGGATCACCCACGGCTAGAAACTGATTTGTAAACATGCAAACAGCAAAACTTCACCCACCGCATAGCACTTTATGGCCATGCATATTGTTCCCACCATAGCCGAGGGTTACGCAAACGTTTTAGAAGCACAGGCGCGTTTTTCAACAGCTGAGCAATTATTCTTAAGCTCATCTGACCCGAAAAAACGAGCTTGTTGTATTTCGAATTTTTTTTATATTCTCAAACTCAAACATAAAATCTCCCAAAAATATGGTGGAGGTAGGCATATTGAAGGCACCAATACGGCAGGAAAAACCGGAAATTCCGCCATCAGCCTTTAGTGGCAGTCGGCTGAAGATCAAAATGGTATTCTGCTCGAAGCTTGCGATTCTACATGCAACAGAATAATTTATATTGAGACATGAAGTGAGATTACCACAAATCATGAGCTGGCATTCTATTTTTTTGTCCCAATTGGAAAATTCATCACTTGTACTGCCAAAACAGATTTTGAATTTGTATGCCTAACAGTCAAAATGTCATAATACAATTTCAAATTTGAAATAAAATAGTAGCTTACATTCTTCAATTTCTACTATTGTTCTCGATAAACCATCATTTTTTCTCAAACACTTGTGAGGCGGATGTCTTGAACTAAAAATTGAAGTGTAACTACACCATTGCATAATGTGAAGTACACATTCTTTCATTCCGAGTAGGAGTTGATTTAAAGGTCCAAGCTTTGCTAGTGATATTTTCACCAACTTGTATAATCACAGTTTGCATCTTTGTTGGAAGAATAAGACAATATCAAAATATTATTGGCAAACCTTCATAAGAAATCAGTCCACACCATTATGTACACAGCCAATAAATAAAAAACATATGATGGCTAACAATGCCACTGAATTATACACCTAAGGGTGATTCCAATCAGACCCAGAAGGATAGGAAAAACAACTACTTTGGTTCAACAAAACATGACTTCTAAGCTCTTACAAATGTAACATGAAAATATTTTTCAATCCCATGCGCATATAGTTTGCAAAGCAGTGCTGGTAAGTCTGTGGGCTCCTAAACCACAAAAGAAATTGTAAATATATATATCTGAATTTGTAATTAAACTGCACTGATGCTAATAAAAGTATTATTCCTCTATTTTTGCATTGCATTGCATGCATTCTACTACTAAATCTTCACTTTAAAACATTTTTGTGAAGACCATACTGACAGTCAGATACCACTGTAGTTTTCACACTGCAAAGTACAAACAGTCTGTACACACAATTTATGCCATAATGTAAGAATAGAGTAAGTTTTCAACATTTCAGTTACTCATAATATATCAACTTAGTCAACATAATTAAAATAAATGCACATATTTACCATCTGTTCATTTCGTTTTTGACGAGCAAGCTCTTCTTCTTGTTCACGACGCTCATAGTGAGCAAAATCATCAAAAATGCTGGTTGTATGCTTATAATTGCTAATGATTTTGAGCACTTGGCGTCCTTTCTCAGCTGGAACTTCCTGAGTGTCTCTAGAGTTAGTGACTGGTTTGTTTTCATTGTTTTCCAGACGAATATGACGCAGCATATTGTTTGGAACATCTTTTGCATATATCCAGCGCACTTGAAACTTCCCTTTCCACTTGTCTTGAGACCATACACCAGCTCGTTTGCTGTAATCTATCGGACTAGTCATTTCAGCCACACCACAAAAATGGCCTGAACCGTTCACCGAGTACAAAAAGATGACAGGACCACGTCCCTGCTGGGCACGATATGCTGCATCCAATCTTTTGTTACCATGCTCGGTAGAACACCAAATGTTGTACTTGATTGAACGATGAATATCATCTTCTGAGTATGATTTGATGACAAAAAATCGTGCATTGCGTACATCAAGAGTCAGACGTTTGGGATTATAATCATTTTCAGCTTTTAATCTTTCCAGCACTTTATTCACTTTATCATCAATGTCAGACTGTGGTTTAGATGAATCATTTGGAGCATCACCGCCGCCACCACCACTGCTCTGAGAGACCAGTCCACTACCATTTTGTTGACTATCCCCACCAGCTCTGCAACAGGAATGATTACATTGACATAATACAAATATATATAGTGCATTGCAAAAATAAAATAACACACCCTACTACAGTATCGACATTACACAGCTATGCAGAGATTCTTAAAAAGGAGTAGAAACTACAACATACAGTTACATTTGAGGAAAGTACTGTTTATCTCACAGAGCAAAATACTTTGTCATAGACAGAAGTGATTTTTTGTTCATTTCTGAAAAGAGTAATATGTTGCTGTTTCAAAATATTAATGGCAGAAATCAAATTGCTACCTGCAGCAATAACAGTGTTTCATGTTGTTATCATTGGTGTGTCACTGTTGACTCAGTATGCTCTCTATTTGTGGAGAAATAAACATTTCTTCCAGCTGAACAGCCTGACATACTTCACTTCTGACCATACTTGGAGAACTAAAATTTTTTCAGCTTTTCCAAATCACATTTAAATTAAAATGAGGACTAAGTTTCTCCAAATTAGATTAGAATACCTAATTTGCAAAAACATGATTACTCTTTGAACTACAAGTGCATTTAATGAAATCAAATTCAGTTCATACCAATCAGTATTCATTTGCATAAGCATGAGAATGACAACATCAAATATTGTTGCGTTTCATGCTATAAAATTCATCTGCATGGCTGAAAACTTGTTCCGCTGGAACATACTTGCTGTCATATCTAGTAGTTCAAGTAGCAGCCTTAAAATGAGAAAACTACTAGGCAGTATGCATTAGCTACTGTTTTTCACAATGTCTAAATGACTGTAGGTAATTGAAGTGATGTGATGGTGGCATGAAACTTTGATCTTTGGTAAAAAATACATGGAGGAGCTGGTTCAAATTTTTGCTATGAATAGTATAGCCACAAATATAAAAAATGTTATTATTTTACTTGATGTTTCGACTTAGTAACAAGCTGCCTTCAGGAAAAAATACGAAACACCAGTGGTACATTAAAGTGAAGCAACAGTTTCCAAGCATTTGTGCTACATTACATAAGATCATCACAAATTACATAACATTAACAACAGAATTTATTGATCAGCATCCAGGTTGTGATCTGATTGAGGTTTTTAAAAGGAAGACTTAAGCAGCAGAAGTTGATTTTTGACTAGCAAATGCTTGCCAATATTTCTGTTCATAAAATTGCAAGCATATTCATGCTGCCAATTATTGTGAATGCTTGCAAATTGAAAGTATGTTGATCAAAAACAAATACCCCAAAGCATACCTGGACCACTATAAGTTAAAATACCTAATCAAAACGAAACACGAAACCCCCATTCATTCTTTTACAAAAAAATACACCTATGACAGAAACACCAACATACATCTTTCTCACCTAGCTGAGGTTGCTTATGAAGTTTATTGGGAAATGCAAAGATTTGTACACCGCTACTTGATCATTCCTGTTCAGTATCAGTTTACACATAGAACCAACAAGCTGGAGAAATATTTTTCAAATAACGCCAAACAAAATGACCTTGGTAGTTCATACACAGTTTATGCACTTTTACATAGGAATGCCAACTGGATCTAAACATTCTGTTGCTGTTATTTAACACAATCTTTACAGACATAATATTAGCACAAATACCACCAAACTAACTGCTCATTTACTTTTCCATATCACCAGTGTATTTTATCTTTTACTTTTCCGAATTATTAGTGTATTTTATTATTTATTCAAATGGCTTACGATTAACACTGAGAGCTGGCATACGATATATTCGTACTTCGATTTCGGCCTAAAAACAGCAGTTTTCGGTTGCCTTACCAAAGCCCTAAGCTCCTCCGCCAATTATGCTAGCGAGCTGTCCAAGGGCTCAAACGGATCGGCCAGTCTTCTAGTCTGCGCTCCAAAAAAAATTTTTTGGTTGGGGGTTGCGGATTTTTTGTGAGTGACGTCATAAGTGAAGTAGTTTTGGGGTCATTTTGGCTCATGTTGCCTGGCTTAGGGCCCAACCGCTAGGCCAAAGTGTTTCGCTGAAGTTTTCATTGGAAACTAGGC
>JGI24021J15306_10013550_pt1 | contig 10129 bp, 7 predicted proteins | sample Ectturendosymbi1_FD_15306 | JGI IMG/M metagenome (IMG submission 15306) | reverse complement strand
CTCCAGTGCACTGGACATAATAACATCACGAGTTGTACACCAGGTGACGTTTGGATCAGCGGGTAAGTTTGGATCAGATGGCACTGTCCAGTTCAAAAGATAGCACCTGTTGAACGTGCTGATTGCGGAGAGAGTCGCGTGCAGAGGAGACGTCTACAAGGGGCAAAGGCTTCGGTAGGGTTTGATAGAAATTTTTTGGTGTGATTTGGAGCTTGTGGCGAACCGGGGCATGATTAGTTCCGCAGTCTGTGGAGTGCATGCTGCGGCACTGCTTGAGGCCGCGTAGCTGATGTTTTCGAATGACAACACGATCTAATTGATATTAGATGCCATCGACGAGAGCGTGGGTGCATCCAGATTACCTTGGACCGCAACGAGCCTCCGAAAAACTGCTCGCAACGGAAGGATTGAATAATGAGCACAGCTCAAGCAGGCGCTGCACGTTTTCATTAATTTTGCCCACCTACACCAAAGCGTCCTATAACGGAGTACCATGAATCAGCACCGATACGTGCGTTGACGTCTCCCAATAGAGCGATATCGTGGACAGCGGAAATGCTTGAGGGGAGATCACTGAGTTGCTTATAGAAATCGTTCTTATCTTCGTCAGACGCCAGCAACGTTGGCGCGTATGCAGAAATAACTGTGATGTATCTGGCTCTAGTGTGCATTCTGATCGACATAAGATGGGGGAGACAAATGATGGCTGTTCCACGCAAGACATAAGTGTGTTGCGGCAGCTGTATTCACTCCCTGCTTGGGTTTTTCACCTTTCTCAAAACCGTTCCAAAATATGGTGTGATGTTCTTCTTTGATCCAGATGAATACCACCAAGTTTCGCTAAGGGATGCTAACTAGATGTCGAGGCGGTCCAGTTCCAGGTTAATTAAAGCTGTCTTCGGGGAGGAGGATGGCGTGACCTCTGTCTGAGGTCCAAGGGAACGGACGTTCCAACAAATAAGTTTTAGTGAGGCAGTAGCAGGCTAACGACCCAGCCGCGCCTGCTTCACACACGAGCCGGGCAGCAGCGGCCACATTGAGAGGTCCCCGATCTGCCAGTGCCTTAAACAGGCTTCTTGTGTTATTTATATTTGTAATGGATGACATCGGGCGCCGGGGCAAATTACGGTGAGGACAGATGCTTGCCCAGGACAAATGCCCTCCTCTGGGCCTACCAACATCATATCCAGCGGAATGCCATAGCATGAGACAGCTGTGATGAGGGCAGGCTGCCCCGCAGTGGCACATTCATTAGCCTAGTGATTTCAACATGGAGGTTACTGAAATCTGCCTCAGCCGACCGGAAGCCAAGGAATACTTTGGAGGGCGCCCGGACTGAGACTTCCAACCCCTGCTGCAGAACTGACATAGGAGAAGAGAGGTTGGCGAACCTGCCTACCTGCGACTACTTTAGTCAGACCTCTATCCTTTGAACTGTCTGGTATGGGTGGTCCTGCTGGGGGCTTGATCTCCCGTCAGCATAGCTCTAAGGGTCACAGAGGAAGGCAAGCCCCTCCGTTGCGACAAGGCAGTAGTCAAGAGGAGAAAGCTTATTTGCCATCACCATCATAAGCTTAGTTGCCATCACAGTCAATGGCAAATAAGCTTATCCAAGCACATTAATATCATGTTGGAGTCTCTCCCTGGGTCCTAATATAAGCAAGTGGTTTTTCCTGTTAGGACCCCTAATATCCTAAATGGTAAAAAGAGTGAGGAATACACAATATAAGGCTTATTTAAGCTAATACGGCCAGTTTGAGTAGGTAACTTGTATTTCTTTTTGAAAGTGCAATGAAAAGGTTGTACGTTTTGCAAACAACAATGATCGACTTGCATTTAGAATTTTGTCGCGTGGCCAAACAGGTAAAGCATTTTAATAGAACAGTCTTGTTGCATTCAGCAACATATCACTCATGTATTAGGTTCAGCAGCACGCTAGATGTCTTAGGAAGGTGACGATTAGACTCCGTTGTTTTCGCTTTGTATGGTACGATTTACGAAACACCGGCTCCTCAACACTGCAGCAGGCCAACAAAAATTAAAAGTAGAGAATACACACTTTGCTGCAGAGTTGTAAGTCAGGTAGGGCTCTTCGGGGCGGNCCAGGTTCGGGATGAAGTTTGTCAATTTTTCAGGTCGATTTCGAGTATTCATATAATTTTTTTTGCAACGGCGGACACTTTTGTTGCCAGTTTCTGTTGAAGCGATCAAGCTGATTAAATCTTCAATAAAATGATTAACTGTGAATTATTCAGCCATGTTTATTTTGCTACGCCACCAACACCCGCTGTTGCGCATATCTTGACTCACTCAGTAAATTTGATTTTCGGGCCTAAATCGGGCTTTAAAAATAAATGTCGGGCTGGAGCCGGGTTCGGGCTTGTGCTTTTAGGCTTGGGCTGGGTTCAGGTTTTAAAATGAGGCCGTTTGCAACTCTGCGTAGCTGTTTAGCAAGAGGCAATCGCCTGTAATAAGGCGGCACTTTACAATGTTTACCGTGATACGCCTGGCGGTTGCATTCGCTGGATAAAGCCGCACTCCTGAGAGGCCATAACAATAAACACAATGGAGTAGGCTATCTACTGTATATCTCAGTATATGTGCTTGCACACTGTTGCTCACATGACAAGCAATCGGCCACCTAAGCCCTATGCTTGGCTCAAATTAGCCTTGTCATAATGGAAATAATTTGCCCTTTGGCTGTAGAGTAATCAATGACATTTAAAACTGCGCATTCTTACTTTTACCTGAAACACCGTGCTAAGCTTAAAGTGTGCATTTATCTGAGTGTCTTCGTTGCTGACTCAATGATTCTTTGCATGCAGCGGCTGTTATTGGTAACTTTTAATGTGGAACAACACCTATAGAGCTGATACAACAAGGTTTCGGATATGAATTGTAACCTACTCTCAGGATTCGTGCCACTCATACCCAGAAGGTTTTTCTGCCTCACAGGTCGCCTTCGGACAGAAAAGATTTTGTTTCACACTTTTTTCTGCGTGGCTAGAATATATTTTATACCCAAAACATTTTGTATGAGGTATGCAAAAGATAAGCAGTGATATATTGCACGCGAAAAATGCATTACGAAAGACGAAGAAATTTTTCCAAGTTAAAAATCCTGAAAATGTTTTAAAACTTCGTTTCTTTTCTGTGATGCAAAGTCGTAAGTCCTACAAAAATCTTGACATATTTTTCCATTTTTTATTAGGGACGAATTTTCATCAAGTCCAAAAATGTATGTAAAATTTAACAGGGCTTCTCAAAAATGTAATGCTTTAATTTTAACGGGACAGCCACAATCACGCGGGATTGTAATATGTTAGTTCTCAAACAAAATCCAAGATAAACCAACATCCGTGAAGTCATTTGGAAAAACGTCATCTCTTATGGCGGTAAAAAGAGTGATCAGCAAGCTTTCGTTAAGATGGGCCAAACCTCCCTTCAAGTCGCAACCAAAGGCCCATGCTTGTTTTTGAAGCCCCAGTTTCAAGCTTAAGCTGTATTCAGTTGCTTTCTACATATTTAAGTAACTACTCTCCACATATGAGACAAGCAAGGAATCTATCGCAAATTTTTAGAAAATCGATTTCGCGTAACACTGGTACGCATCGTCACTCCTTAAAATCTGATCAAATAGAATGTGGAGTGAAGGTACTTGAATGTAGATATGCGCAAGTTTGAATCACCGCAAAAGATGAAAGCAGATCCCAGTGGGCTGATTCCTCGAAAGCCTGCAGAAAACCTAGAGCTTTTAATTACTGTTACATATTATGCTATGTTAATGTCATAAACCCTGTAATGACAGCAACGATGCCTCTAACGCCAACCAATCAATGTTCCATAGTTGTTACAATAGGCCATGTTTCATCCCACGCAAACAGCGTAGCACTTTAGTTCTTAAATACCACGCTGTCCATAACAGTAAGTGTTGCGCGGTCCAATAAAAAGCGCTAAAATGCCCACAATTGCGCTGAGGCCCACAGTTTGCCGACCACTGCTTTGAAGGTTTTCGGGTTTCAGAGGGAAGCTTCTCGATGAAAAATGCACAAGGCACATCAAAATAAAATAAAGAAATAGACAAGGAAAATCGCACGCGCGCACAAGGCAAATTTCCTGAATGGTCAATTTACAGAGCTGCACAACTAATGTTAGCCTGCAGGTTTACTGTGATTGGTTACTTTCACATATTGATGACTTTCGAAACGTGTACACATACCCAAATATATATAAAGAAGCAAACGCATCGCGTGATATTCAAAGAAACAACCATTCGTGCGTACGTTTCAGTAGCACATCTGCAAATGCAGTTGCATGCGGTAATACCGAAAGCAGCTTCGATGTTATAAGACAAACTATGTGACAAAATGCATTCAAGCTTTTACGTGATCATTGCTTAGTGCCACACGAGGACAAAGTCATAATTTTCGTTAAATTGGATTCCAATCAACGTGAGGAGATTAACATCGTCTTTTCTGTGTAACTCTAACACAATGTTACACACATAAATGCGCTCGGATAATTTCTGAATTTTTCCACCAGAGCTGTTCTCCGTAATCGGAAAACGTATGCCTGTTTACAAGAACCTCCTTATCAACTATCTTATGATGTTTGCACATGGTTTCAGTTGTAATGAATGGTTATTGAAACCTCTGGATCGTTTGTTGCGTTAAAACGTATTTTTGTACGTTTTGAATCTATGTTAAACAATTATGTAACAACTTCACGCTTAAACGTATTGACCCCTTAATGTATTCCATCCTGAAATGCAGACATGTTTATTAAAGAGTTGTTATTTCGTTAGAATCTTCTGCGAATATTCTTACGATAACAGTTACAGCTAAACCATTCTCATTATTGTAGTTGCCAAAACAGGGTGCAATAAATTTGTTTGAAGCCGCCATGAAATTGAACGATGTTTTGCTTGAACAAGGGGAACTTTCCCGCTACGGTCTTTGTCCCGTCGTAAAAACGCAGGAGAACAGTGCCTCTTGTTCCGGCGGCCCATACTCGTTTTCACTACTTTTTCTGGAGTAAAATTGTGTTGCTTTAGTTTAGAGTGATTCAACTTTTATTAAGTAAATGCTTGATAAAAAAGGAATGGGTTCCTCAATGAAAGCATTGCGAATGAACCAACAGGGTTCGTTGAAATCAATTTTTCTATCCAATATTGGATTTTTTGCAGACCATCTTCTTACTGTAATGAAGATGGTAAAAGATGAAGTGGAAACTGGAAAAATCAGTAAGGAAGTCTACAAAACCTTGGCTAAATGCAAAAAAACACAATTTATAGAACGTAAGTTTAGTTGTTGAACTGTGCAACTTCACGTGCTTCACAAAGCGTCACGTGCCTCTGGCACTGGGAAAGTAACTGCGTGGCCCATGGCGCAAATTAAGTGGGCATGGATGACCACAGGTCAGACGTGGCTTTCAAACGCAAGTTCAAAGCAAGTATGATAAAACTGTCGCTTAACCCTATTTAATTCTTCATATATTTCCAGAAAACATGGGGATTTTGAAACAAAATTTATTGCGTACAGTTAGTTTTACAATATCAAGCAACAATGCACAATGTTGGTCAAACCATTCAAATATAGATTGACTACAAAAGTCATTCGAACTTTAAAGCTATACAAAAATTGACATAAAAGGGAATTCACAAGAATGCAATGCTTTTCAGCTTAAACTGTCATTTTCATATTGGAACTTCATCCCAATGCAACTAAGAAAATATTTATTCAAGAAATATCCAGCCGTTGCGAATAAAAAACTATAATCTGCGGGATTTCTTCAGCTTTTTTCATTTAAACTCAATCCATAGAATAAAAAAACAAAAAATATTGGATATCAACATCCTTTTCTCCAAAGTACTTTGAACCATGAATCTTTCGAGTCCACAATATTTTTCAATCATTGTGCAAAGTAGACGCATCAAATGTTATATTGCTTCTAGATTTTCGTGGAAAAACGTTACAAATAGAACAAACAAATTTACCACCTTATTGTCCTCTATCTATAACATAGTCTACGGCATGAAAGCGTTGATCAGTATTGTCCGCGTATGTGCTGGTTTTATTATATTAATTGTTTTTTTTTCAATATCTGTGAATTTGTCACTTTAGTTTTATGTACTGCACGTTCCTCATAACAAATTGCAAAAGAACATTGTGAACAACTTTAGTTTTCATTTTATACGTTCGAAAATTGAAAGTTTTAATGCCTCATTGCAATTTCTAGGTCGTCGTAAAGCTGTGCTGATGTATTCAGTGATGCAAAAACACCCCTACATTGACAGATGGAAAAAATTTGTCAGAGTTACGTTAAATGTTTCCGAGTATAATATTGATAATTGTTGCAAAAACCATCCAAGGAATGTAGAAGAACAACGTTATCGAATGTTCCGGACTTGGATGAAGCAAGAAAAACTTGGTGAGTCCCTGCTTGGTCAAATAGCCTCAACTGTATTTTGCAGAATAGCAACAAAATCTTTAAAAGCGTTTGAGTAAGCGATTTAAACGAACTATCAGTTTACATTTTCTTTTGAATGATCCGACATCTCCAATTTATGGCAAAGCTTGTTTCGCTAAAGCCGAAAATATTAGGGTTTTGTTGACCTTGAAATATAGCTTTTAATGTGGCTTTTTCCATCAAAGCCTCTCTCATGCACAAGTTTCAGCATCTACTGAAGATCTGCTGCTTGATACAAACATTTTGATTACAGGAAGCTATGAAGAAATCGTAAGCCGACTTCAAGCACTTGGAGTCGAAGTTTCTGAGAGGGAGGTCACTAATGGAATTCATTTATTTGAAGAAAACAGTTTAGGTTAGGTGAAGCCATCAGATCCTTTTTTGGTATTTTGACTAAACAACTATTACACTTACCGGTTTCCTGAAAGTCGGTCAAGTATCTGAACCTCTTCTAGTGAATGTAAGGCCAAGGGAAAGCCACATTAGTTTACGTCTCTACTCATTACTGTCAGATTTTGCGTCTGCCTTAACTCAGATTTGCCCAGGTTACATATGAGTACCATTGTTAAGTAAGGCTACCATACGTCTTCTTTCTGGAGAAAATGTCCTCCTATTTCATAAAAAGGAAATCTTCTACGAGGAATGTGAAAATCCTTTTTGCGTTTCTTATTTTACGTACAGTAGCTATAGTATATTGTATTCACGAATGGTAAGCTGTCCCTACTCAACTGCAATTTATATAGGAGCTGGCGTCGTAACTTGGTTTATGGGACGTGCAAGTTGTCAAATCAATCTATGTTTTAGTTGAGTTAATTTGTGTGCTGGCAAGGCGGGAATGCTTTCACATTCATCGTTACATAACAACAGGGGCGGATCCAGGCAGTACGGTTAGTGGGGCGATTTCAGTAACATTTGTTAATCAAGTCTCATAACGGCTTTGTTGCTGTAAGAGAGGAATTATACTTCGCAACACTGCTGTGACAAAACAATGGACGACAAAATGGCCTTATATCACGAATGTTGTTTTCCAAATTGTACAATATTGTGGTGAAAAAGTTACTTTTGCAGGTTTTTGGGGGGCGATCGCCCCCCTGGATCCGCACCTGCATAACAGTGGTAAATCATATTTCAGTACCTCAATTAGTTTGACATTAAAGTGCAGACGACTGACTCCATTATGCTGTGCTAGTTATGCTGATAAACCGTGATACGGTGAAACAGTGCATTGTCCACAGCTTAGGGCAGTGTTTTTCAACCGGATTTCCAGGAGTAGCTGCCAGGGGTTCCGCCGAAACAAACCGTAATTGTCTGGGACAAAATTCGCAACCACATTTCTATGCGGTCTTGCAATATAGACACTTGGATCATTGCACAAGGTTGCTCGAGAACGCAAACATTCGCGGAAGGTTCCGCTGCAGCAAAAAGGTTGAAAAACACTGGCTTAGTGTAACAGTTTCTAGTAATTACATCTATTATCAGTAATGCCAAAAAATCACAGTTTAATGAAGAACTACGTCAGAAGTATGCCCTTTTCAGAAAAGGAGTAAATGAATGGTTTTGAAGCTGAGTGCATTATCTGTGTGTGGTTGCATTTGCACAGTACACAAAGAAGAGCGATAAGACTGTTGTGAATTTATTGATAACACCATGCAACAAAAAAAAATTTTTCTTTGTCCTTGAGAAATAGTGATTATATCCTGTTTGCTTATGCCGTAAAACTATGGAAAACCTTTACTATGCCACCTAAACTTTGAGTTTGTGTTCCTGAGACTACTTTTAATTTTTCCTACCTCTCATGCTTTGTCACCATTGTTATAATAGTATGCTATGTCAGGTCGTGGTTGCAAGTACTCAGGAGACTGCTTCGGCTATGTGTATGGCGAATTAATTGAAAAAAGCACTGTCTGGAGAGCTGTATCTATGCAAAAGAAGCGTATCATGCATACTTTGGCATGCTAGTCGGTGACCAAGATAAGCCTTGGGCACCACACATCATACAGTATGTGAATATTGCAGTCGTACTCTAGACGGTTGGTTCAGAAGAGAGAAAAATGCTATGCGTTTTCCTATCCCCCATGTCTGCCATGAGTCCTCAAACCATCTCACAGACTGTTACTTCAATATGATAGATCCAAGCAAAGAATGCACTTTCCATCAAATACCCTGGTATTGCATCATCCATTGAACCTGCACCCCATAACACGACTAACATGCCTTTGCCACAACCATAATTGAGAGATGGATCTTTCATAACAGACGCAAGCTCTACAGATTTTGAAACGGAGCAATCTTCTGCTGCATGTGTTCGACGACAGTTGTTGAAAAAAGGTGCCCCTACTACCTCAACCAAGAAAATACTAATGATCTTATCACGGAGTTTTCATCGACAAAGTTGCATACTGAACTTCTCATTGCCAGACTTAAGCAGTGTGACTTACTGGATCGCAGTGTTCAAATTACTTCACAGAAAAAGCGAAATCTTGGCTTCTCGGTGTTCTACATGTTTAAAGATGGGTTTTGTTATTGCCATGATTTATAAGGGTTCTTTCAGGTTATGTAAAATTCGTGTAATCCCCCTGAGTGGAGACTCGTCATCGACAGCTCATTTAGAAGTCTCAAAGTTGTTTTGCTGCACAATACAAATAAATGTCTTTGTTCCTTTGGCTCATTCAGCTCACATGGAAGATGATATCAGATCAGAACATCAAAATCCTCTCGAGTGCAATTTCAAGATGGTGGCTTTCTTGGTGGGGCTTCAGGGTGGTTTTATCAAGTTCCAATGCTGTCTATGTCTCTTGGAAAGCAGAAATACAGCTCTTCACTGCAAAAAGAGCAGTTGGCCTCCACGAACCAGCTATGAGAATAGAAGTTACAACATGAAACAACAACCACTAGTAGATGCAGCAAAAATACTGATGCCACCTCTGAACATTAAATTAGGTCTAATCAAGCAGTTTGTTAAACAAGTTGACACAGAGGGCGAGGCATTTAAGCAGATTCAAGAGCTGTATCCAAAATTGTCAGAGGCAAAAATAAAAGCTGGAGTATTTGTAGCACCTGAAGTGAAACGAATGATCGCTTTTTCCGAGATGCTGTCTAAGGTTGAACAGACAGCTTGAGCGTGTTTTGTGTGTGGGTTCTTGGGAAGTCAATGGGTTCCTGGGAAAGCACAAGGCAGAGAACTACAGAGAACTTGTTGATGGACTTGTGGATGCACATCACAAGATAGGCTGCAGCATGTCGCTGAAAGTCCACGTACTACGTGCTCACCTTGATAAACTCAAAGATAACATGGGAGACTACTCAGAAGAACAAGGTGAAAGATTTCACCAGAATGTCAGGTCTTTGGAGGAACACTTTAACGGACAGTACAATTAAATTATGGTGGGGGATTACACAAAGAATCTTTCATGTGAAAGTGAACTGACTTCATCGCCAATCTCGAAAAAATATTTCCTTTTAATTACCTTAAGCCAGGGTTTCCCAACTTTTTTAGACTTGCGGCAACCTACAGAAGTGAAATGCAATTTTCTGCACCATTTAGCGAACCCATAGCACTTTGCTTCAAGGTTTGATAATACAGGGTGACCCAAAAAGATGTGTACCCATGAAAATTTCAATTGTGACTTTGATTAAAAAGCTATTTATTTCAAATTACAAC
>JGI24021J15306_10013549_pt1 | contig 10130 bp, 4 predicted proteins | sample Ectturendosymbi1_FD_15306 | JGI IMG/M metagenome (IMG submission 15306) | reverse complement strand
TTCCGAAATTTGGCAAAATTGCAAAATTCCTCGGTCGATTTCTAGTCTTAAAAGAAAATGTGGTTTTATGCTGAAAAGTGATATCAAAAGCTGCCCTTCCGCGATAGACCCCTTTTTTCCAGGCTAGATGCGCCCCTGCCATCAGTCAAGTTTGTGCCATATCCAATTGAAAACTGATAAGTGGTTATCAATATAAATTGCATGAATCAATAGAAAACAGTAATGGTAGTAGACATGCTCGTCAGAGCGCGCTTGGAAAAGTGTTGGTAGTGTACATTTTCCATAGAGATTCGTGTATTTTGTAAGGCATTTATGCACAGGATGGTTTTCGATGTGATGGAAGAGCCTGTGAAGATTATCGTAAGCTGGATCTTAAAACCGGCATACTTTCAAACGCTAATGGATCATCAAAACTACGATTGGTAAGTACTTCGCCTGCATAAAAAATTAGAAATAAAAAACTGCAAACATTAAATAAAAGGTTTGGTCATGGACAGCAAGCTAAAATTTCAAGTTGAAAAATCCTCAAATTGAGTTAAATAGATCAATTTTCCCTGAAGTTCACATGCCTGAGAACAGTTGTTAAATGTACGCACATGCTCTGCAAAAGTTAAACTCCGAAAATTTTGGTATGAAGTATTGGTTCTGCTTTCAAACTTTGTTTTGTCAAGTCTAATGTGTTCAAAATAAATGTAGCTTTTCATTTTATAGAGACGCAAGAAAATTTATATTTGCAGCTGATGACAAAGCAAGACCAAACGTTCCTTGGCTAAGCACTAGATCCCGCGAAAGTTTGAGGTCAAGGCTGAAATCAGTTGATCATTAGGGGCTCAGACAACCTAATGCTAGTTTTGGTTAAAGAGAAGGCAGAAAACAAATGAATTCAAAAAACGCAACAACACTTAAAAAATTTTTATGCTAAGTTGATAAGCCCCACAATTTATCAAATATTTGCTTTGAATTTTTGGTTCGGACGTCACTTTCAGTGTCGCCAAAGCTTTGAAATTTTCTGTGGATTTGGCATTTCCAGCAAAAGAAGTTAATTCAAACGAGAGCTAAGGCCAGGTCTATATGTTAAGAAAAATTCCCCTAACAACAAAAGAACCAGAGCTTGACTTGAAGTCTCCACCTCTACCTGTAGCAAGGTTGGCACTGCACAGAATTTGTCATAAAATACGCTCGAACAGTAGATTGTTTTGCAGGGAAACAGTGAGCTTCTGGTCGGCGTGAAGGTCGAGTTGACTAAAGTACAACCATTAGTTCCCAACGAAGGTCTCATAAAGTTTCACGTCGACTGGTAAGAAAGTTTCCTGACTATTATATAGTTTCAAGTCTTCTGTGGACGAAAGTGCTTTATCGGTGCAGTTAGTTGACTGCCTCAAGTTAGTCCATGTACTTTAACCAGTTTTTTTGTGTGACAGTTCACCCAATGCCAGTCTTACGCTACAAGGCAGGAAAGCAAAAGAACGAAGCGATGTGATTGCAAGCATGTTAACGAGGATCTACAAAAATAAAAGTGCCATTGACCTTAAATCGCTTTGTGTTATCCCAGGCAAGCTGTGCTGGGTTGTACACGTTGATGTCTTGGTAAGTTGGCTATTAAAATTATATTTTTCGCCTTGAAAGGCGCGTGCATGATCGAGCAAAGTTCGTACTGCAAGTAACTTCATTCGAAGTGGAAAACTGTCCGGTTCAGAAAAGCGCTCAATTTTCTTGTTCATTTCAACAGCAGTTTTTAGTGTCTGTGTTATTGGATTGTTTAGTTGGGAAAAAATACGCATTTCTTGATGCATTTTCTTGTTCGCGCAGTTTCTGCTTTTTCCCATTCACACACGTTTTTACTGCTTTTCCAATTGATGTGCATTTTTCACAAGCAATCTCCGCATTCACGTTTTGCAGTACGCTCTGTCAGAATTAAGATTATGCCATCGACCTGAAACCAGAGCTATGGAGCCGGAGCCAAAAAGTTTGGGATGGTGGAGCCGGAAATTTGGGTTCCGGTTCCAAAGACATGGTTTGTTGGGCAAGCGAGTTGTGCAAATAAATACAATGTTTTTTTAGTTTTCAATGCACCAAATTGTTCTAGGGCCGCAGCCAAAGAAATTTAGATGACGGAGTCTGAAATTTTAAGTTCCGGCTCCGCAGCTCTGCTTGAAACTCTACCTAGAAATAATCTTCTCTTAATTGTTGGTGAGGTTGCATGGCAAACGATACGAAAGGTCGGAGCACGCTACTGGTGTTGAAAAATATGTTTATAAAATATAAAATAAATATATTTATAAAATATTTAAAAAAATATATTTATAAAATATAAAATAAATATATTTCAAGTTCGCCTTCAGGATATTTGCTGAGAAGTTCGCTTTCAGGACATTTGCTGAGAAGTTCGCTTTCAGGACATTTGCTTGCTGAGAAGTTAATGAAAAACAAACTCGGGCGAACATTTTTCTAGCAAAGTTCACAGAACAAGTCATTTGCAGAAACTTGTGTCCTCGTAAAAGCTCCACGCGATTTGCGAACGCAACGATTTAATGACTGGGTCGTGGACAACTGCCCTGACTTTGTCTAAACCAGTGTGGATTTTAACCGAGGGGTACGCCTCCCCAGGGGGCATGAACAAATTTCCAGGGGGGGGGGCGGCGCGAGACCTTGCGCGCTCTACAACATGGTTTTTGAACTAGAAAATGTTTAGTCCAATTTACTTATTTAAAGTCAGGAGGCTTGAAACAAAGGACAATTACTTAGGGAGGCGTGTTAAAGAAAAGGTTTAAGAACCAATGGTCTAAAACTGTAAGCCAGGGCTACTCAAATGGCGGACCGCGGTCCGAATCCGGACCTTGAGATGGTGAAGTCCGGACCTCATCAGGCTCTCAAAACAGTATTCTTTTCACAAAAGTTTTTTTATCCCAAGATCTAGCGCTCATAGCCGTGCTTCTCAGGCATTAACTTCTCATTAGCTCTATAACTGTCGACCAAGCTGATGTTTAGCTATATTGCGGAGCACACGTACGTTGTCCTTGTAATTCTGGCTCACAGTAATTGTTTCGTCACAATTATTTAATATAATCGCTGGTAATTACAGTGACCATTCTGGTAAAAACAGTAAAACTAAAGGCATGGAAACGGCCATGAAGCCAGGTTAATATCAACAATGAACTACGCAGTTGCTGGTTTAGTGAAACGTTTGTGCATTACTGTCAACACATAGCGTGCTCTAGCAATTGATAGAGTGGCTGGAAACTGTTGGATATTTGGCTGACATAGCCACACCAGATGGGCAACTGCGCTGTGAACCAAATCATTTGCGCAATGAAATCTCATTCTCGCGCACTTGCAACATTCCAAAACATTGGAAAAGCGTGAAAACAAGGAGAAACTTTTAAATTAAAAGTGTACCTTACTACCTTGTTCGTATTTGTATAAAATTTTATACTCCTAATAATTTAAAAAGTTTATAATCCATGTAGAATTCTGCCAGCTAAAGTATTCATGCTCACTAAAACAAATATATTTGATCATTACAAATTTTCTTAGAAAGAACACTGGAGATAACTGAGTTCCAGGAAAACGTAGCAGTAAAACATATATTTTGTGATTGCGCACCTGACAATAACTTTTGGTGAAAAAAAGGATCTCAAAAAATTTTCCTAATCTTTGCAAATTATCAGTGCAAATGCTCATTATGTTTGGGTCTACCTGCTGCGTGCATATGCGTTTTCAAATATGAACTTCTTAAAGAACAAGTTATTCATCTGTATGATAAATGAAAACCTTCACCACTGCGTTTGACTCGCTATCAGTACCTTGGAACTAAAATTCAAGGAACTGGCAAGAAGCAGAAAATATCAATAATCCCACCAGCAGAAAAATGAATAAGGCTGACAACTTCTCTAAATAACCACATCCATTTACTTGACTTTATGTATATAAATATACAATCGCATTATATACTCATTTCATGCTTTTGTTAGAAAAATCCAAGACATGTTACATTTGTATGATTTCACGGGAGTGACCGGACCTCAAAAAATTTTGACTTTTGTAATTGGACGTTTGCATAAATTAATTGAGTAGCCCTGCTCTAAGCCTTTCACCAAGTAAAATGCGTTTTTCTGTCTTGTATTTTGATCAACATTTGATCCACAGATTCTCGAATGCGGTGGGAATTTGTTGGACGCCACTTCATTTGCAGTTAAAGCCGCTCTCTACAACACCGGGTAAGACCTGAAAGTTATGTGTCGTGCGTTGTACCGAAGATGTGTTTTCCACCAACTTTCTGATGCAACACATTTACGCACGGCTGCACAGCCAGCTGGTTATTTCGGTGAGGGGGACAAAATGGTTGTAATTTGATGTTGCATCTAACAACTAAACATGTTTGTGAAAATTTCGGGGGAAATTGCCTGGTTACCCCCATGCATTTACGTGTAGTTCATGAACAAACTATCAACTGCAGTGATAACTAGGTCGCGCTTCTTGAATGCGAAGCAAAAGAACACGCCAGGAAACAAGATGAATATTTTTATTTATCGCGCTGTTTGAAAAGTGTATGTTAAAACAATCGGGATTTCTCGTGTAAATAAAAGTATCTGGAACATTTTATCTTTGTTCGAAATACTTCAACGAGCTTCAGAAAAAACTGATGCTTGTTTCTCTAAGCATCATCTTTTCCGGTGCGCCTGTATCGCAAAGATTGCAGTAATGTCAGATTTTAACGTCGTGAACGCCTAAATCGGTTTGGCCACAAGACTTCACCATATGTAGTTGATGGTGGAAAAACTCCACGAAAAGCCACAATGCCATTCTAAAGATATTTGACCACTTTTTACGCCTGACCAATTGGCAACAGAAGCCAAGCAGCTGCAAATCTGCAGCGAGTTGATTCGCTGGTATTGCAGTTGGGTTTGCATTGCACAGGCGCAAGTTGACTTTGTGGTGTTTTTTTGTTAAATAGCATTAAATGCAAGCTGCAAGCTGTTTTTTTTACGGTCATAGACCGAAATTTTTTGAAATGACCAAAGAAAATTATGTCAGTTCGGTCATATTGTCCGGCAATATAAACTAGCGAATACTGTTACGGCGCGTCTCAATATTATTGTGGGACAAATGAACGAAATGCGAAAAAAAGAACCCAGTTTACAAGTAAAGCTGTTATAGGTCATTTGCACATACCTGCGAGCAATCTGCACGTTCTTGTTGCAGGATTCCGAACTTGGAAGTGAAACCCGGCGACGAGGGAGAGGACGAGATAGTCCTCTCCGACGATCCCCTTGACGTGACATTCCTGGACACGAGCACCGTCCCCATCCTTATTACTGTTTGCAAAGTGAGGATCGTCCGCGTTCGGAACACTTCGTCGTTTTTCGCCGCACTTTCCTATCGTCAGACAAGCAGCGAAACCAGTCGAAACTTGCGCCGAGCAGCAAACTGCATAATTTTGATCTGATCTGCCAACAGACCAGGGTTTCTCGACCTTTTTTACCTAGTCCCATACTAAGGGGGGAACAATTCCCAGGGCCGTACTAAGGGGGGCACAATCCCACGGGTGCCGAAAATTCCCAACAGTGTTGCAAGTACTTTCTTCAATACAGTAGATTAGCTCCCATGGGACGCCATACTTTGTTTCTTGTCCCGGGCGCCATCTGACCTCGGTACGCCACTGTCTGGCCCAGACAACTTTTGGTAAAAATCGCATGGCCTACTACCTTGTAAGCATAGGCCGTGTTTTTACACGCATAAAGAAAAACACATCGTTCTAAAGTAGCGAATTTATTCTTGTATGAAATTCAGTGAGAAACTTGCTCCTGAATAGAATCAATGTGTTCCCACCCTGTAGTGCTGGAGGCCAAGGATCGGCAAACACCGGGCCGCGGCCTGGTGCCGGTCTGTGAAGAAATTGTTATCTGGCCGTGCGGAACCAAGGCCAAATTGGTCCAAAAGTGACCGGAACGACTGACACAAGGAACACACTGCGGGTGCTATTGACTACCATAATACCTACAGGTCGGAGCATCTTATTACGGCAAAGCAAGCCCAGATCTCTCACTGAATCAGTGCCATGATGACTTACGAGTTGTAATAAATTTGCATGAGCCAAACATCCATTATTTTATGGCCGGCCTGTTCGCAAAATAATGCCAGGCTGGAACCGGCCCGCAGTGCGAAAAAGATTGCCGACCCTGGTCTAAACAACTGTCTTCTAACAACATTTTGCTCTAACTCCGTTGCCCACTTGAAAAATGCGCTATGGCCCACACGTTGAGAAACACTGCAATGGACCGACCCGCGATTCAGAAATTCCATCGTACTATTGCCGTACAAACGCGATCTGGCCAGATGTTCGTGCAGAGCAGGCCCGTAACTAAGGGGCGCACACGCCCCTCCTAAAATCCGTCGACCCCCTGTAAAGATGTGTTGGACAAAGTTCAAAATTGTGGACCCCCTCCCAGAAGACTTTTCGCCCACTCTGGTGTCCCAAGCTGGTTACGGGCCTGGTGCAGAATTAGATTTTTATCCGGCAAGCTCCCAAATGCACGTCTGTTACTGGCCCTTACCGGAATTAACTGGTCCTTACCGGAATTATCCAAGTAGTTCAAACTACCGATGTGGTCCTACCTCTCGTTGGCATACTTTATAACAAAGAAGGCGAAAGGTAGATTTCGAATGTCTTGCTATGGCATTTTTGTTGGTTGGTATGTATGACATGTAACGGGAGAAACCTGAAAATCACTGTCGTTTCAACCAGAGCTCGGCCGAATATAACGCTCACGTTCCGCGATTAACGCACGAATTCCAAAACCAACTGGCAGAAACGTATTTTATGCTTTTTCATGCGTTTGACGGCGAAGTGGTCTCTGCTGTTCTTGTTGCGATCGGCCATGCGTGACCATGACTGTGACGCGCAAATACATACATTTCGTTGCGAAATTTCTGATGACCTCACACCAGGTCGGTAACAGACATATCGTCGACGCGACTGTGGAGGAGGAAATGTGCACTGCGACGTCGATGGCCCTGGGGGTGACCAACCGTGGACATGTTCTCGGGTCCAGGAAGCAGGGAGTCGGAAGTTTGGATCCGGAAACGTTGCAGGAAATGATTCAGGTTTGATTTGTTCTTGTTACAATTTTGTGCTTGCCTATTATCTTCTGCGCAGTGGGGCCAATTTTTGAAGTGGCAAACAAACTTGTCACTCTGCTCGGTTTCGTACCAGTGATGGCGACAGGTTGTATTTTGCTCCTCGCTTCGTCTTGTTTTTATTCATTTGTTTTTTTGTTGTTTTATCACTTGTTTCTTTTATTATTTACGTTTGATTTGAATGGCTATAGAGCTGTGCACACGAGTACAGATGTGGGCCGAATACACGTAATCCAAAAAATCGTGTATTTTTGCAATTTCTTGTGTTTCTGGAAATGTTCTAAATAGCGTTACAACGCAGCACAGCNACTCTTCAGACTTTACGAACNTGACCTGAACCGTAACGTCTCAAACGCGTGTTGTTTGCTCGTGCTCCTACCTGCAGAACTGCTGCTGGNCTTAGTCCACCAAAAATCTCATCATTCCAGCATATTTTAGTACCTTTTCGTGTGCTCTCCAATAGCCTGGGCTGTTANCAGCAATTAAAGGTTTCAGTTCCTGCAAACCAGACGTTTTTTTCCGATTCCAGTTCGGAACCCGGAGCGGCAAACAACTCCACATCACCCTGGATGCACTTTTGAAGTCGCAGCCGAATATCGATCTTACGTTGAGCAGTTAAAGCTGAAGAATCCTCGTCGTAAAGCGCAGTGGAAAAGACAAGCATTCCCGAGGTTCGATGAGTTTGGCGGGATGATCGGTGGACAATGGACCGCGCAACTTCTGCAATGGATCGTGTGGCGGCTTTGGTGTTTTTTGTTATTTTTCACATACTGCAGTGCTGCTATTAATGTGCTCGAACTTACATGACCACACTACGTTTCTAACCGTTGTGGTGATTTGAGGCTGAGCCAGGGCGTTGTGAAAGTAATTCACTAAGTCTCAAAAGACCAATGTAAGGAAAGTGTGTTGGACGCACAGCTCGTCGGAAGTTTAAGTAAAGCCTAGCCCTAGAGCCTGGAGCTCATGCGAATTGCGAGGTCTCTACAATCCGATCTGGAACAGTTTGGCGACACGGCTTCGGCGATGGTGGTCACAAACGTTTATACGAAAAAATGGGTGTTACAAGGTTAGACTACAAGGGATGTTTGCTTGATCAGTGCTTTTGTTGTCATCCTGAGGGCCAGGGGTTAGTGTGGTTTTCCTTTCGCCGGGAGAAAGTGTCCATGTGTGTAAGGAAATATGGCTTGTGACGTTTATTTTTGCTGGCATGAAGCGTTTATGAGTTTAAGGAAAAATTAAGCCGGGACAGTGATTGTAGCTTGAGCTTTCGCGTAGTTATCATCCTGATTGCATTTCGCGGCTAATGTAAGAGTGAATTGGAAAAGCTTACTTGTTTTTGAAAACAAGTAGAACTTGAAAATCAACAATGGCAAAAAAAACGTCATTGCACAACACCATTGCCTTTAATCATTGTAACAGCGTGTTTTGTAACATGCACCTTTTGATGCTGATACAGCACCAAACATAGGACATATTAAGAAAGAACAATGCGATGGCCGATGGGCTTTTTCTTTATGATATATAATGCTCCAGGCTGATGTTCAGATAAACTTAATGCAATTATGATAGTGCATTTGTTTTTAATAAGTCTGAGACCGCCACCGTAAGTGAGGTCATGTGATCGTCACACCACATCAAAATCAACCATCTGTCAAAATCGCTAGCGTATTGCAACGCCATAACTGTTGTGAGCAAGTTTTGTGCACAACACGTTTTGACCAAAATTCCAATAAAAAGCGACACAGAACAAAAAGCCTATGATACATATGCAGCAAATGACAAAGGAGAACGTAGTGAGCAATTCTTATGAGACAATATGCACGTTAAGCAGCAAGGCAATGACCTTATGATAAACCCGTGATGCAACGAACGCCAGAATGCACAAATGCTGCAAGACGAACTGAAATGCAAACAAGTCTGTGCAAGGACCTGGAAAACAAGATATGAAGCACGATTAACTGGGAAGCTAAATTAGCGAGCTGAATGAAACCGACCAGAGAGCATCAAGAGTGAAAGCACGAAGAGGAAAGTACCGGGAGGTACAAGACTGACAGGAGATTAGGGAACGGAGCCCTCAACCCAACACTAATTAAGGAAGTGGGTGGTTCTAGGTTGCGATGCACACAGTGAATGATATGACAAATTTTGGAGGCACCGGCAATTGCGAAACGCGCCAGAACAGTCTAGAACCGAAGCAGGGGCGGAGCCAGACATTTTCATTTGGGGGGGCCAGTTTTGCAACAAGGGGAGCTGTCAATGGTCTGTGTAGCACTTTCAGAAAGAGACCTGAAAAATTTTGGGGGGGCAGTGGCACCCCCCTAGCTCCGCCCCTGAACCGAAGCTATAATAAGTAAACCAAGAAATTAAAATTCCCGTTACGAACATCTTGGGTTCACAGACATAAAGAATAAACTAAGATAAGAAATGATGCACTTTCCTGGTGGGAGCAATACAAGAGAGAACCTTCTACCCTATAAATATACCAGGAAAAAGCGTACTGAAGGGGACTACCTCGTGGTCTCGAAGATGGATCTCAGCGATGGAACTGAAGAAACGTACGATGCTCTGTTCGTTCGTTCTACAAACTCTACGACATTCTGTTCGTTCGTTCTGCAAACTCTACGACGTTCTGTGCGTTCTTTCTACAAACTCTACGAAGTTCTGTTCGTTCGTTCTGCAACTCTACGATGCTCTGTTCGCTTGCTCAACAAAAATGAACGTTTGTTCTGTACTTTTGATCTTCAACTGAACGTGGTTATGACCAGTACGATCGACATAAGTACGATTGTTCTTCGAACTGATGGTTCAAGCACCCGTGTTACTCGAACGGACCTTGTATACTGAAAAGGTACTTTACTTAGCCATATCATCAGTGTGCTTTCGACAGCGTTAATTTTATGATACTATTGTTTGTGAAATGCTTAACGTTCTAAATGAAATATCATATTTACAAAACAATATTCTCTTGTGTTGACTACCGGGTAAAATATAGG
>JGI24021J15306_10013548_pt1 | contig 10130 bp, 7 predicted proteins | sample Ectturendosymbi1_FD_15306 | JGI IMG/M metagenome (IMG submission 15306) | reverse complement strand
GGAGACCCTCGACAGTTTCATAAACTCCTATCGTGGTTTAAAGTTGATGGCCGAATTATTGCGAATTTAATAAGGTTATTATTTTGAAGAGGTTGCAGTCTGCTGGATGATCAACACAGTTGCGCGGGAGTGCTGGGTCGCAACGGTATCTATCATGGTTTGCTCAGTTCCGCAAGGAGCTGAGCATGGCAGAGAAAGTGTAAATCCAGCTAAAATGAACCTCTGCCCAGGTTTCTATAACCCTTTCGCATCCAAGCAGACAATTGTTGCTCTGTAGCAGTTCGCAGTTTTGTGCCAAGAAGTCAAATCTTCAACTTCTGTAAAAACCAGCCGCATGAGGAGCCACGCGCACTGTTGTGTACAAGCTTCACAAGTTGTCCAGAAGCATTTCATGATGGTGAAGAAATCCTCCAAGGCGCCGGCCCGCTGCATATGATGGAGAAGAACCTTCTCGGTGAATCGTCCCCGTAAAAGAAACAAAGAGACCACAGCAGCAAAAAGAAAAACAACGAAAACAACAACAACAAAAATGAAACAGCAATAAACAGTCAATTCATGCACGCAAATCAAACTAGAATCTGAAACTGATGTTGAAGAGGAAACGATATCCAATCCAAATCCAAAAAATTCCTAATATCCGGCCGGATTGAACTCCAAACCGGATTCTGTACACCACTGCTTGACACTCCCGTTTTGAAACGGAGTGGTTTGAAGTCCAGGATTGTGTCACAGTGATTATGATACTGGGAGTAGTGTGACAACATTGTGGTTGAGGTGTGGTGTAGTGAAGGTGCAGGCTACAGTCACTCCATCACAGGAGGAATTATGATGAACACAAGAGTTTTAATAACAAGCATGATCACCGGGGTTGCCAATTAAACACAAAACGTGCTAGTTTATGAAAGTATCATTCATATAGGCTCAGGTAACCTGTTCAAGTATGGCTTATAATCAAGGGCGGCTTATTAATTTTTAACACCATTTTGTGTGGCTTATAAATAATCAAATAAATATGGTAGTCTTGTATGGATGCTTTTGCTGTTGATAGTTATTTCAATTCCACGCTTCAGTCTAGTTTTTCTTTTGTCACAGAGCTTTTTGATTTTTAATTGCGTAGTGTTACTTCATTTTTGACTGAAGATGGATTAGACATAATCCAAAACGTCTCAAAATGAAATATCTAGAGCAGTGGTTCTTAACCATTTCTCTACCAGCCTCCCTCAAAGAATAGTTGTTTGTTTAAGTAGGTGTGTTGACTTTAAATAAGTAAATTAGATGGAACACTTTGCACTTCAAAATTTTTTCATGTTGTAGAGTGCTCAAGGGCTCACGTACCTCTAGAAATTTATTGATGCTCCCTTGGGGAAGCATGCCAACATTGTTAAGAACCACTGGTCTATATTTATTTGAAATATTTTTTAGTGTTAACACTTTGAGAGCCGGGGTCCAATGTATTCGTACTTTGAAATTGGCCAAAAACCAGCAGTTGTCAGTTGCCTTACCAATGCCCTAGCTCCTCCGCCGATTGTGCTAGAGAACTGTTCAAGGGTTTAAATGGATCGGACAGTCTTCTAGACTGCACTCAAAAAAAATTTTTTGGTTGGGGTTTCTGGATGTTTATGTGAGTGACATCATAAGTGAAGTAGTTTTTGGGCCATTTTGGCTCATGTTGCCTGGCCTAGGGCCCAACTGCTAGGCCAAAGTGTTTCGCTGAAGTTTGCATTGGAAACTAGGCTTGAGTCCGAGTCTTTTGAGCCTTGATTGACTTTCTATCGTTTCTGGTTCAAAAGTTATGATCTAAAATAAACAAATTAATTAATTATTTAATTGGCTCATTAGTCAAATATTTTTATTAACTTAGATCATAATGTTTTAACCTAAATCCCCAGCAGGTCATCCAAAGTATCAAAACATTTGGATTGTAGCCTAGTTTCCAGTAAAAACCTTAGCGAAATACTACCATCTAACGGTTGGTGCCCAGGGCCAGGTGAAGGTGGCCAAAAAGTTCTCCACTTATGATGTCACTCACAAAAAAACCCGCAACCCCCAACCAAAAAATTTTTTTTTCGAGTTCAAACTACTAGACTTGCTGTGTCTTTTGACACTTTGACCAGGTCCGTAAGCCATACAGAGCGGAAATATTCCTGCGCAAAGCCACGTGCGAATCGGCTATTTTTTGCGAACTGCTTGAATTAACCCGGACGTCAAAATGATATGGAAATATTTTTCCATTTGACAATATTTCCATGTGCACTGTGCAGAATTTAGACTTTTGATTTCCAAGATGTTTTGCATCTTGCACTATGCTATATAGGTGTTTTTATATAGGTTTTTTTCCCTTAACTTGATATTGACATTGTTGGCATAGCTATAAATGTGTTGTCTCTGCAATAGTCTTTGCAATATATTTTATATTGTTCATCCATTATTCTGATGCAAATGCAATGGTACCATTTTGCACACCCTCCATCACATTCTACATTGTTAACATGGCTGTGGAGTTGGAGTTGAGGAGTTGGAAAGATTTTCAACCTGAACAGTCAGAGTTGGTAGAAAATTTTAACGACTCCTATTCTGCGATGACCTTTTGCTTGCCAATTGTGATTGTGCCACAAAACATGCATAAGCATTACACTTTGCAATTTTTCAAATGAGTCCTATAAAACAAATATCAGGAAATAATAATGAATCAAGCTCTTTGTTGTCTTGCAATGAAAATAAATTGACTGGAATCAGAGACTTTGCAGATTGAAATTGCTGACCAACAGAATATTGACGCTGATCATCATTCTTTTGCATCCAGCAAGTATTACAAATTCAGCAAATATCTGAATAAGGTGGAGAAAGACCAACTGAAAAAAAGGCATCTTGATGTAAACAAGCATTTGAACATGAAGTTGAAGAACTTCAAACAGCATTTCATTCAGACTGTTGAAGACATAGAAGAAAAGTACAACTGTTCTTGTAAACTGCCACTGGAAGAATTTATTCCACTTTTATCACTGAAATCATTCGAGATGCAGTTTGTACAGCTACAGCTCTTCTTCTGACCCAGGTCAGTGTGAAAAGACTTTTCTCTGCTTTAAAAATAACAAAATCTGACCTTAGAGCTTCAGTGAAGGAAGACATTGCAGATGCTACTGTACATTATTCCTTAAATAGTACAAATGAGTTTCAGTTCTTTTGTCATACAATTCCAATCGCAGTTACTTTGAAGTTGAACTGTAGTGTTTTTCATGACAGTAATTCATGTTAAGTTCTGCCGTTCTATCAGAACTTGTTTGTATTAAAAAGTCTGTTGACTGATTCCAGTAGTGCATCCAGCCTTGAAAAAAGGTGTCTGTCGCGGAAGGGGAGCTTTTGAGGTGCCCTGTAAAAGGCGGAGCTTGGTTGCGGAGGTTTGATGACGTACCTGGAGTCGCAAAAACTGATATTTTGCGTTGAGCAATGAGAACTAAATGGTTGTAAAAATAATTTTACTGCAAAAGGTGATACTACTCTATGGTAAAAGAAGTCTATCCTGAAGTTTGATACTTTTTGGTTATCTGAGTTTCACAACGGTTCGGAGACAAAAAATAGGTTTCAACAGTTGTGAATGTATAAAATTTTTAAACATCGCAAACATCCATGCATTAGATGTTTGGGGGAAGCACATATTCATTTGCAGTAACAAAGTATTTTTCCTTTGCTTTTTTTCTATTTATTCCATTTGCAACGCAACTTTTTCCACTCCGGTTACGTCATCAAAACCCGCAACCAAGCTTCGCTACTTACGGAGTTCCGCCTTTTACAGTGCACCAGCTTTTGATATCACTTTTCAGCATGAAACTGCATTTTCTCTTAAGTCTAGAAATTGACCGATGAATTTTGCAATTTTTTCAAATTTCAGAAACCCAAGTTGCTACTTTGTCTCTGATTAATTAACGCAAATTCTTTTTACTCGTCCTTAGGATGCACAGCCTTCCGACTGCATCAAGTAGTGCCAGGGTTGCCAGACATCTTTTGAGAAAAAAAAGCGAGACCATGTCCAAAAAAGCCAAACGGCGTAAAAAAAGCCAAATTGTTAAAATCCATGAAATTTCTGCCTTTTCCATGTGTTACCATGTTTTCTCCAAGGTGGTCAACAAAGCGAATAGCACTATGACAGATTATGCTCACGGCAATCTGAAATTCAGCCATTTTCAGTGCATCACTTTTGCTGCTTGAAGTCTTAACAACTTTGAAGGCAGTTTGTCCTGTTGGTGGAACTTTCCTCCTATGTTTTTAGGTTTTTTCATGATTCATCAACTTACTGACTACTGTGCCTTGGTATAACTGTAGTGTGGCATAACTTGCAATGTGCATTTTCTGAACAATCACCAGCCTTCTTCAACCAAAGAAAAGTCTTTTACCATTACTTAACTGCTCTTCTACTTTGAGGATGTGACGTACCAATGAACTGCATTGGTTTATGATGTGTAAGGGCAAGGCAACATGCTTGAACATTAATCACAATGACAACAACTGGATTGAACGAATCCTGTGTTTGGAAGATATGGGTTGCCAGATAAAGTTTGAGAAAATACACAAAGCACTGTCTAAGAAAGGTTAATAATAACACTTTTCAGCAAGATCTTTATTAAAAAGCCAAGACACCAGTCTGATAGCATGTGCAAACTGCCTCCAAAAAAGCCAAATATTGAAGAAAAAAAGCCAAACCATTTTTTTGATGCCAACAACCTTTAAAAAAAGCCAAATTTGTGAAATTTGGTGTCAAAAAAGCCAATCTGGCAACCCTGAGCAGTGCGCAATGCTCATACCACTCCACAATTGTCCCCATAAACCACTCTATAACGTTACATTCGCCCACAGGTTTTTGCGTGCGCGGTAAGCAGATGATTGCCTGCAAACAAATCTGGGCAACTATGATAACTACAGTCAGACCTCGTTTATCCGAATACTTTGTTTCGTCAAAGAATGCCAGTTTAGCGAGGTATGTGGAAAATCAGAATCAAACCTGTAGCCACGGGTGGCATTCGGGGGTAATCCCTCCTATATTTTTTGAGCTCCTCCAAATTTTGTTTTGCCAAGAAAATTTTTTATTAAAAAATATAATAAAAACAAAAGTCTTGATCCCCTAAAAATGTTTTGTGCCCCCCCAAACCTTTAGACCTAGGCTATGGGTCTGGCCTAAGCGAACGTTCAAAGGGGAAACAGACACAAACTGTAGAGGAGTCTCAGACGAACTGTCAAGCAAATATGTAGACTGCATGTGAAACATGACTAAATGAAACTCTCATAGTTGTTTTTGTTTATTTGCACATCCATATGCATAAGCAAGTATGCATTCAGAATGAGATTTAAATGCGAAAAAACTGTACAGGAGACCTATAACTGCGTCCTGCAGGGTCTGCCACTGTTACATGCATTGTGCGCAGAAAATTGATTTTCACCCTTCCATTGTGATTCAATAAACAACTAAGTAACAGTTGGCGTAATCCGATTTAGCGTTTTCTTTCTATTGATATGACATACCCATTCTTACATTTCCGAGTCGGTGTCGGACAACAAGGTTTGCGGATTAAAGGGGTGAAATTCGTTGGGAGAAATATGTTCCTAGCAATTTGTTTTGGATAGCGGAGATTCCGGTTGATCGGAGTTCAGACAAACAGGTCTGACTGTATTTGTAAGTGGTATTGATCTCATTGTCAAAACACATAAAAAAAATTCGAAGTTATCATTGCTTTCGGGACACAGCGCATTTATTACATCACAATCGCTGTTTGTTCCTAGGAATATGGTGCTGAAAAGATAGGCTACTTATCTTGTCAAGCATTCAGCAAATGTCAATCGTACAGCCATAAGAGCTGTTTATCCAAATGTACATAGGCTACACTTATAAACTCGATGCTGACAATCAGCTGTACAACTGTGTCTGTGGAGCGCTGTCTATCAAAGATGGCGGTGTTATAAATATACTTGCAAAATCACTGCGAAGAACGATTGAATTGCAGTTGCTCTGATTACATTGCATCGTAATGGAAAAGTGAATTACTCGATATAAATATAGGACTTCTTGTGCAGCAAACAACATCGTCAACTGCTTAATTCTAAAAAGGCTATTTTCGAAATATGACGCTTGACTGACATTTTGTTCAGATAATGCGGCCACAATTTTTTAGGCTAACTGTCGCGTTTTTCAATATGAGAAGTTGCTTATAGAAATATAGTTTCAGTGGAAACGAACCCACGTTACTTGGCGTGACGTTGAGGAAAGCCTAAACTTACTTAATTTTTTCATAATCTAGTAGGTGTAAACAACTGATAAAATTAGCCCGAACCGAAACTGCAAAATGAAACAATCGTGATTGGAAACGAATGAAGCGAAATATCACAAAACAGCTTGTGCATTTGTGTGGCAGTGTACGAGATTCCAACAGCATTAAAGCTGGCACTGACAGAGGAGGAAATTCAGAAACACGTGTGTTCGGTGCAATAGCAATTTCGAGTGTTCAAAAAAGTGGATTGCTTCATGTCACTACGCAGGAGCTATTTAGACCAGGCAGTAATGTTGTTGTTTCGTAATAGTATTATGCAACGTTACAAGGGAAATGTAGGCTGTTGCCTCTTCCAAAATAGCCGCATTAGAGACCTTCAATGACAACGTTTGATATTTTATCAGCTTTAATTCTGAGCACCTGCTGTGCAAAGGGGTCTGTCATGACAGCCAAACAGACCCTCTAGATGCACAGATGCACCCCTGACTGATTCTTAAACCTTGCAAGTTTGTTTACGAAGTCAGGAAAGTATGAAGTGTTTAGATAATGAAGAGTGAGGTGAATGCTCCCAAGTGGTTAAGCTAAACTCCTAACTAATTTGTTTTACTGTGGTAGTTAGTGGATTTTAACCTGCATAAGAGCTTAGTTGCAGCATGTCAGTTGGCCATCTAAGGAAAAAGATAGTAACATATGTGCGTTCAGCAAAGCTGAATCTTGCCAGTGTTCGAGCATAACAAAGTTGTGCCAATAAACCATTTCAGATGGTATCATGAAACCCAAGCGCGTTTGTCAACCACATCACACAATATGTGCCCATGCACATCGATAAGATGCGTACATTTTTCAATTTTACTTCTCTATTGATATAATTTACAAGGTATCTGCTTTTAATCATTTACCAGCATTCTCTAATAATTTGAATTGTAGCTATTTTGGATGAGTATTTTCTTTCATATAAAAATAATTAAAACTAACCTTTGCAAAATTGAGAGATGAACGAGCATGTAATATTTCAAATCAAGTTTCTGCGTTCTTGGAAAGTGCAAGTAGGGTTTATGAATTCATCTACTAAGAATTATCACTTTAAATAACTAATACAGCTGAAGGTCGGAGTCGATCTGTAGTTGGAGGTATATGATTGAAATTGGCCAGATTCGGACTCAAATGTTGGGACTTCTAGATCCACAACCCTGATTGTTATGTTATGTACATTGGTGCAAATTTCTTTACATGCTCAATGTTCACTCAACCCAGAAGCCTCAGTGCCCTTTCAGAATTTTTGACAAAAACATTGAAACCTACTAAACCCTGAAACTTTTTGAAATAGAGTAGAACAAATTTTTAATCAAATATAATAGAAAAAGGTATTTTGGGTTATTTTGTATAGATGCTGATCTTCCTGTATTGTTATGAATTTCTTATTTTTGAGGTTATTTTTTGTTATATTTACATGTAACAGTCACGTTCTGAAAATGATTTTTTTGGTGTGTGGTTTACTATAAATAAATTATTTTTAACTTTTTGAAAACAGCGTTTACGATTATAGACTAATTACTGCTTGAAAGTTGACTATGAAAAAATTATGACAGATGTTGAAACAAAGTTCAAGGCAGCTTTGGATGTAATTCACAGGTTGCCTGATGATGGTAAGATCAAAAGTGTTATTTCAGTGGTTGTCTTCTGTTTTTACATGTAAAAAGTGGTGTAGCTGATTGGGGGTGAGAATGCAAAACATTTTCTTACCTGAAAAACAGAAAGGAACCATAATAAGAGGACCACCCATTGGAAACTGTTGTGACAAAAATAATTTTATAAGCCACAGTTTCTTTTTGTCGCAACTGGTGTTCTTGATGTCAGTCAATTCGTTATGCCGATACGATATCTGAGCTTGTGTTATGATATTTTGATTGAGTTTGGTTATTTTTGTCTGCTGTTACTTTGACCTTTTGACTTTTACCCATAAGATTTGCTTTCAGTTTTCAGGACTGAAGATGCGTAATTTTATGTGAAATCGTTTTCCTATTCAAAATTTGCTGATCAGTTCCTTAGTAGGTTAAATCACACAGTCACATTTCAAGAGACACTGCATTATCATGATCACTTCATTTCTATTAGCCACGTAACAGAGATTAGATTTTTGAACATAGTCTCAATCATGGGTCAGTAGCCCTTAGGACGTCCATAATGACATAAGGCCTTCTTTAAGGAGCCACGAGCACAGGCTGTACAGTTACCAAGGTAAATATTGGGATGAAATATATAGATCACTTGCAGATCAGCATGTGATAAATGAAACAATTAAATTATAAATATGCTAAAATATGTGTCCATTGATGGGCGGTGGCTTATGGGTGTTGAGGATCTTGATAATACAGTAGAACTTGTCTAATTTTTCATTGTTTAATTCGTCAATTTGCTTAATTCATTATTCCTATCTTTTGTGTACATTTGTTCGTCTATTTCCCCATCGTCTAATTTATCAACTTGCTAAATTTGTTACCTTTCCCTAAACCCTGAGAAGCATTATACGTCATTTGCAGTTTCTCTTTTGTTGTCTAAGCAGCTAGTACATGTGGGAATTCAAGCAACTTAAGGATCTTTATCTAAGAATTGTTGCACCTCGCAATTTGTTTAATGAATTTATACACGAGGTGTGAAGCGCAACCTGACTCCCCATTCAGAGAATGCAGGAAATGTTTGCATTTTGTTAAAGATTTAAAAGGTGCTAGAGTGAATGGAGGAGTCCAGATAGAGTAGAGCCAGGCCCGTAACCAGGGGGACAAAGCCATCCTTAAAAAAATTTTGCCCCCCTGGAAAAATATGTTGGACATAGTTTGAAAAATTTGGCCACTCTTAAAAAACTCTTTGTCCCCCCTGGTGTCCCATGCTGGTTACGAGCCTGATTAAAGGAATTAATTTTTGTATTCAACCATAACGTCATAAACTTGTATTTTACTGCAAATAAGAGCACTATGTATACAAGTTACTATGATAATGTATACAAGCTTCCATGATAGAGTTTTCACCTGTTTGCATAATTCATCACTTTGCCTAAATCGTCACTTTATTCTAATCCCCTTGAGGTGACGAATTAGGCAAATTCTACTGTTGAAAGGACGCAGCAATGAAATGTTGACAATCGCTGGGTGTAACATAGTTTTCATTTTACACAGTGTTCTGGTCACTCCCTGTATCTACAATCCAAGATCTATGTGAGGCAATGCACAGCTACGTAGTTGCTACCAAAAGGCTTCTAGTTGTCATCCTAAATAAATGATGCTGATAGACTTATTGTCATGCTATACAGGATCAGTTGGTAGTTTCATAACAGCTGGGCCAGGGGTGCAAAATATTGTGTAATTTTAGTAGAGCATGCATAAACTTTGCCATAATATTGCACTTAAAATTATAAACTAGGCATTGCTACGTCACTGCAAATCTCATTTGCGCACTCCAAGTTTGGGTCACAGAGCGACTGCATTTTTGCACCCTTGAGTTAGACTATGTTCATGGTCTTGATGCTGGGCTGGACGCATTAGTGAAACAAAATGCAAAACATTAACATAGGGAAGTTGTTGGTCCACTTTTAAGTGGTCATGGTAGCAAAATGAATAATCTGGGTGGTCATCAGCAGGTGTTCACTGCACTTTCTTGATGTATCTTAGCAATAATGACTTGTGTGAGTGATTTTTCNGATTTTCTCATCTCTTTTCATTGCTGAAAAACTCAAACTTACATCTTGAAATTTAGTTTGTTGAACGTGCTCCGTATCCACCCTTTGTTATTTTCCATAAACCCTTTGTTGTTTTTAGAAACTTATGCAATATTGGAAGCTATATATGTGTGTTATTTCAATTACCAACTTTTGTTTAA
>JGI24021J15306_10013547_pt1 | contig 10131 bp, 12 predicted proteins | sample Ectturendosymbi1_FD_15306 | JGI IMG/M metagenome (IMG submission 15306) | reverse complement strand
GTGTTGCGTTGATTGTGTGATTCACCACGAACGGGATGTGCGTGAAGAATAACACCATTATGTATGTGGCGCGAACAAGCAATAATAGAGTGATCTCGTCGTGTGATCTCTATTGTTGCTTGCTGCCACGGTGCGAAGCTCTGCGCACATGCCGCTCGGGATTTCCGTTCGCAACAGTACTATGGACTTCGTGTCTGCGGGCAAAAATACATTATTATTATTATATGTGACCGTTTGCAAAAAAGTTGTGCCACTGTTAAATAAGCACGATGACGTCATCGTGAAATTTTTCATGAAAATTGCCCCCCCCCGAAATGAAGAGCTGGTTGCGCCCCTGATTGTGATTACCGTTACAAGGCAGTTTTAATCGTAACAACTAAATATCTAAAAATAATGCTGTTGCTGATAAACAGTGTCTTGGGCAGAGATCTCAAACACGCAGCCCGCGATCCTTCTTGGGAATTTTGAAATAATTAACAATGAGGTTATTTAGTTTATTCATTGGTGTTTAAACATAGCAGGCCTGCTTTACTGTATGACTACCCTGGGCCGCATTATGACGCTGACGCAACAAAGGCGGTACCTGAGCCTTACTAAAAACAGTTTTACATCTTTTTTCCGGCGAATGGTATTGTGAGTTGTAGGTAATTTGTCTCTACCCCTTTCTACGTTCGTTTTAAATGAACTTGTTACTTTAAATCATAACTTTTGAACCCGAAACCCCAGCAAGTCATCCAAAGTATCAAAAGGCTCGGATTGCAGCCTAGTTTCTAATAAAAAATCCAGCGAAATACTACCATGAAACGGTTGGCGCCCAGGGCCAGGTGAAGTGGGCCAAGGTGGCCTAAAGGTGCTCCACTTATGTCGTCACTCACACAAAATCCGCACGCAAAAAATTATTTTCGAGTGCAGACTAGAAGACTTGCCGCGTCTTTTGAGCCTTTTACTAGGTCTGAAGCGCTGGCGGGACCTGAGAAATTCTCGCGCAAATCCACGTGCGATCCTGTTATTTTCGTGCGAGAATTCCCGATTTCGACCGGACGTGAAAGTGTTAAGTCCTCGTTTCGCCCTCGGAGCAATTTGAGTTTGAGACCCTTGTGCAGTTCCGTCGCCACGGGGGGGCTTTTGGGGGCTTATCCCCCCCAAACGAAGCTCCAGGTCACCCCAAATTGAAACATGAAACACCATAAATTAGTTGAGTTTTTGTTAATTTTTTGAGTGTCAAGCCCCCTCGACCAAACTTCCTGGCGACGGTTCTGCCCTGGTTTATGGCCTATTTGCGTAATAAAAAGACTTTTAAGCTAGATTTCTTCTCAACCGAAGTTAGAGCTTCAAGACATATAAAACGTACGTCACCGCTATTTAGTTTTAAAACTGTACAAAAACAAAAATATACGATTTACATTTAAGGCTGCGGCTGATGCTGCAGACAAGGGTAAGATGCGTAGTATTTGTGGCACGCCAGAGTTATCAAAGAGAAAGTTTTGTGATGGGCTTGAAACGTTTACATCACCATTAGGTCAGATTCAGCAAGCTTGTGCATCAGAAAAGCTGAGAAAAGTGTTACTCCTTGTTTTACTTTCGGTTATAGCAATTACAAGCGGTCAGATACAAGATCGTAGTTCATTATCACTAACTTCCACACGGAGCTTAAACCTCCTGAAAATGTAAGCCATGACATGAATTCGCCAACATTTACACTTATGCAACCATGGGCGTCGGAAGGAGATGGGCCCTCCCTGCATTTTGAAATTTGACATTTTCCTATTATAATTTTAGCAAAAAAAGTTGTTTACTTAGTTTCGAGTGGAAAAAATGAAATTTCACCATTTTTGCCCACCCTACGAAAATCCTTGGCTTCACCTGGAAAATTTTACTGCTGCTTCCCCTTCCTGGATAAAATTTTCCGACGCCCATGCACACAACGTTTGATTAATCACGGACAGTTGGTGCACCATAGTGCTTTGATCAGGTTCGACTAAATTATGCAACAGGTTCTTCAAGCAATTTCGGTGATTTGCGCTGAAATATTTCTTTGGCTTACACATCAAAAGCTTGATTGCCCTGAAAATTTTTGGTGCAACTCTCGGAATTAGGGGGTAATTGCCCCCATTGCCTCCCCTCGCTACGCGCCTGCCTCCTTTGGCCATCACGAATCGTTCATTTTTACTGTAGCAGGACTCGGCACAGCTAACCTTAAGTAAATAGGTAAGCGTTCCACAGAGTTAGCGATTGTTTTTTTGCAAGACCCTGTGGCAGAAAAAAACAAAGCGGTGTTGTTTTTGTGAAGCATGTCGAAACGATGAACTCTAAACAGATTCTTATCAGAAATCTTTTTGCAGATACAGCAAAATTCCCCACAAACTGGCCTCCAACATTTGAAGAGATCGCCATCAAATACCGCAAAGTCGAACTTGGTGGTTACTACCCTGGACCTGGAAACTGTAGCGCTAGACAGACCATTGCTGTTATCGTGCCGTTTCGCGATCGGGAAGAACATCTAAGGTAAACTAAGATTCAGTTTATCGCCTGTTCGAATTTGGCACAGCAGCCGACAAAGGCAAGGAAAAGTTGTTGTTTCTTTTATGTCTGCAATGCAACAAATACATAGTTTGTATGGTGGTGCTACACTTGTTCTGGCAAATACGTTTAAAGAAAAATTTGAAATCTATTTTGAAATGAAATCGCAGGTGTTCCTAGATCTTTCGAGGTTCAGTGTAAATCCGCCTTGAGGCTTTTTACCCGAAGGCATTATACCTCATGAACCGGTGCACAATCCTTTCTCACTTTACGTATTTATTGGCATTCCTAGTCGGAGTATAAGCAGCGCGATAATGTACAAGGATAAAAGAATTAAATGAAACCTGCTGGCGCATTTTAAAGCAAACTTGGTTTTCGATTGTTGATAAAAATACAGTTTGAAGAACCATTAACCTTTCCACAATCCAAATAGTTTCTTCAAACTGCAACTCCATTTAAGCACTACATTTTCCAACCCTGCCTTCGTTTATTCCTCAGGTTTTTTCTGCATTACATTCATCTGATCTTGCAGCGTCAACAAACACGTTATTTGATATTCGTTGTGGAACAAAATGATAACAAAGTGTTTAACAAAGGTCAATTGATGAACGCTGGTTTTCTGTACGCGATAAACAATACTACAGTGACGTTCGATTGCATCTTCTTTCACGACGTTGACACCATAAGCGAAGACGATCGAACTCTTTACAGATGTAAAGGTTTGTCTGACTAATAGTTATTGGCGTTTATGTTCTCAAATTTCAATGTTATATTTTGAGATGTCCAAGAAAATGCTGTGTTTGTTAAAAGCTTCTATTTTTTCTGTGGCTGAAAACCCCAAACTGCGAAATACAAACTAAGGACAAAATTCATTGACTGGATCGCATGCAATGCGACGAATTTATTTAAAGATAATTGGCGGCAGGTCGAGGCCTGATTGATGCCTCTTGTCTAATCAAGTTAGTGGGCACGATATAAACAGAAGTAATCGAATAAACAAAACGAACGGTTATAAACGAACATAAATAAATGGCAGCAAACAAGCAAAAAAAGGGGATTTAAAGCGTCTACTGTTCTTCAGGAATCGAGATAATGCTGAGAAGATAACTACTGTTGATTTAAATGATAATTTCGGGTGGCCAAACAGGAGAATGTGGATTAGAGTTTTGTTTGTGATAGTAGAATATTGTGGCTAATCATAAATTTTTTCATTAAGCAATGTATTTTTTAGTGTTAGAAGAAGTAAATTTCGATGGTGTGAGGTCAAATTGCACTGCAGGAGAAAGTGTTCGAGTGTTTCTGTAGACCCACAACTACACTGTCTAAAGGATTTCATATCAGTATTTAAAGGGCTGTGACCAAGGCAAAATATACAGCGTAATGAGGTAGCGGATGAATTTGGCCCTTGCAAGTGCCAAATATTGCGATTCTTGCCATGGTAAAAGAGGGTGATGCGGTTTTTAAATGCTGCAAAACTAGAAGATAATTTGATGTATTGTGGTAGGGAGTTCCAAAGGACGGGAGCTTTGTAAAAAAATGAATTATGTACTAGTGAACGTTTGGAGAGGGGAAGCTGAAAGTTATTGGCATGACGAAACGAATAGGCTGAGATTTCTCCTAGGGTCCGCGGTAAAAACGAGTGGAGGACAGGATAGGTAAGACCAGTTCTTATTTTATAAAAGAACAAGAGCATATGGAGTTCTCTCCTGTTAGATAACGGAATGAGGTTGTTTTCATTTGACGACAAAAATATTTTGTGGAATGTATCAAATCAATTTTTCAAAGCTGCGCAACAGAAAAGTAATTTATAGAACTGAAACAATTTGCAATGCACTGATGATGATAACAGGTGTTATCGAAACGTTTGCAATAAGTCGTTGATATCGTTCTCATTGGCCCTGATCTTCATTGCAAGAACTGAAACTACCCTTATAAATTTAAATGCATCAGACAGCAAAACATGCACTGGTAATTCATCAAACGCTTCCTTTCTAAATCTAGGGAAAGAAATCTGAAACTGCTGGATTTGTCAAAACCACATGTGGCCCGCAAGACCCTCTGCAGTGGCCCGCGAAGCAATTTTCATTGGAAAGAAAACTTAAAACTTTAATCATTTAAGAGAATTTTTTTAAGAATTTTTATTAAGATTATTAAAACGTTCTATTTTGTCTGTTTTTATCGATCTGCGTTATGCAGAGTGTGTGTGTTTATACCATGGACTTTGTGTCTGCTGACAAATCAAATCAAATTTTCTTTTCTTGGTGTACGTTCGTCACTTTCTGAACCACGTAGCTATATTTTTTGCCCCTTTGGCCCAGCGCTCTAGTCAGTCTCCTAGTTCACCTAATGGTAGCGCCGGCACTGCCTACAAACGGGTCTCTTCAAAAAGCTTTGGGAAGTATTGCGGGACTATGGTGTTGACGGCCGCCTGTTGCTGGATGTCAAGTCACTGTATTCCAGCTAAGAAGATTGTGTCCGTGTCAGCGAAGTTGAACCACAACCGTTCGCGTGGGTGCTAAGGGTGTGTGTTGTCATTACTCATCTTCATAGTCTAGATCAGTGCTTTTCAACCTGTGCTGTGCGACGGCACGCACTGGTGCGGATGAGAAAATCGTGCTGTGCGGATGACAAACACCGTGCGGACGAGTGCGGATGAGAAAAAAGGTTGTTGTAAACGTATTTTTAAAAATCCTCTGTTTGATTGGAGAACGGATTATCATGATTAACGGCGTTAAAATCGCGCAGTTCACTATGATTTACAATGGCAACAGGCCCCGCCGCTTAAAAAAAAACTGTGGGCCCCGTGCCGGCACTACACAAGCAGTTTCAATAGAAAGTGTTAAGTTTGCGTGGGGTAGTGGGAGGCGTAGCGTGGGGCCACTTTGGCGCGGGGTCCGATTGGAAGCAATCGGTCCAATCGGCTAGAGGCCAGCTCTTACTGTGAGTATCCAATGTGTCATAAACCGTGAAGCACTGGAGGACAAGAAGCTAGGTAATGAAAAAGAAAATTACCAACTAGCTGATGTCATTTCTGATGTCATCAAAATTGTGAATGCAATACTGAACAGTCCTAAGAAAAGTCGTGAGTTTGATGAACTTGTCATAGAAACGTGAAGCGATGGGCATCTTTATCATTCTCAAGTGTTGTGGATCTCTCGTGAAACAGTAATGGAGACAGTGGGGAATTTGGGATAGAAATTTCTTGTGTGATTTGATCGACGAGAGGATCGTAAAACTCTTTTCTTTTGTTATTTGTTTTAACGTGCTGGACTAGTCATTCTGGTGACATATTTAACTACCTGAAACTTACTATTTAAAGTTGTGGAATTGACATATTCAAAGCGACCTCCAAAATCACATTGTAATTCACAAGGTCGAAGAAGAAATCTTCAATAACAACCTGATGAGTTTGAATACCCTACAGACGTTCAAATATCCACGTGTAAGTGGGAAGAAACAGAATCTAGAGCAGAGTATCACTGAAACAGCCAGCTCCAATATACACAGTCTGATTGATAATTTCGAAGCTTACTTCCCCTGTCAGCAGGCTATAGAATTACAATCAAAGCTATGGATTTTCAATGTTTTCTGCGAACAGCATCCACCGGAGCATTTGGGCACAAATCTAAAAGACGACCTATGCTATCAAGCTTTTATTAGCCGTATGAAACACGCTGAATTCTGTGTAAGAGCCCTCGATGGCCTTGGCAAAGACCTCAAAATCTAAATGCTCTAAGTTCTTGCACAAAATCCAACCATCTACTTGGCCGAAAAAGGATTTAGTGCTCTAGGAATTCATTGATATCAAGACAGGAAGGTGGAGTTGTCTTCTTAGGGGGACACTAGATGACCTAATGTGACGAGCGTTGGGGCAAGTTGTTGCACCAAACTGGTCTAAAATTGCAAGAAGCAATCAGCAACACCAAGTCATTAATACAAGTGCATACTTTGAATAAATAAATGATGATGTTCTCTGCACATTTTTGTGCTTATTATTTTGCAATAGGTATTCGTTATTTTGGTTATTTAAACAAAATTTCTACGTTATTTTTTAGATTTTAATCCGACTTTACGGCTATTCTTCAGCAACCCTAGTGTTCAAGGACGTACGCAAGGGCGAAGGGGTTAAAAAAACTCTTGAGTTTGATAAGTTACAAAAATTTTATTACCTGCGCAAAGGAGATTAATTATTTTCGCATACTTTTGCTTGTTAATATGTCGACTTAATGCAAATACCACAGAATGAATTTGCATGCAAATTTCAAGGAACATTGTAAATGGGCCAAAAAGTAATAATTCGGTTTTGGTGGGGATCTGGGTTATCGTCTGCATTCAGGAACCATCTCACCACTTTTTGCAGACCTTTCGTCCATTACGCATGTTCAAGATTGTGTTTCGCGATAGGTCACTTTATCCAAAACAATTGTCTTTATTTTGTCGGCTATTGCTGATCAGTGCCTGCGCTGACCGCATTGGCTACATCACCAGTTTCTGTAGCATAATAGAACTGTTGCTCGAGCTCAAAAACAGCAGTTGTTAAAATAGAAGCATTTAGTCATTTGATAATGTCTCAAAAGGGGAAAAGCAAAACTACTGTAAAAGTTTCCTGGACGTCTATATATTGTACACAGAAAAAACGAAAGTTTTCTTGCGTACGTTATGCGCATTCTCAATTCTTGTGAAGTTTAGCAAGATCACGGAATGTGTGCAAGCCAATCCAGCCGCACACCTATGCTCGACTGCTCGTATTCGACGAGACATTAACGAAGCTTGGCTTAGCAGTTGTAAATTGTTCTGACGTAGTGATGAATGTGTTTTACTCCCCTGTTTTGCAGCCTGATATTTTGCAGTTTTGGACTGCTGTGTCGTAGCGTTGAGTATATTTTCTTCCCATATCCTAACTTGGAGCGCTGATAGTTTATATTACGTGCAATGACACATGAAATAAGGAGAGTGTATGTAGAAGAACATGCATATAGCAGGTTTTTTAAGGCGTTTTCAGGGACCCGAATCGGGTCCCTAGTATTGAAAATCAGGTTCCTAGAATCAGCAAAAATTAGCATCGGGTCCCTAGAATCAGAGAAATCGAGTCCATACCGGGTACCTAACATTTTCCTTTAAAAAACCCTGCATATAGTGTCAACAAACTTCGCCAAAACGTTGCTTTGGAAACAAGAATATGGTGTCCAATTGTGACGTCACAAACAACGGACAAAAAATAGAAATGACCACCATTTGCCACTGAATGAACCCCTCCCCCATGAAAATTTTCTGTGCACGTCACTGCGGGTGTTGGTTGTACGAATGAAATTTTCGTTGAACAAAAGAGTGCGAACAGTCTTTCTAAAGGTTGAAAAGTACTGGTCTAGATGAATTGGATAGACAGCAACAGCCAAGTTGACGAGGGTGTCACTGTTGGAAGCTGCAGGATCAACCGTTTGCTTTTGCGGACCATTTCGTGCTGCTTGTAACCTCTGAAATTCGAGCAGGGCCTTCAACATACACTTGATCGGTTTTCAGCTGCATGCGATCAAGCTCCGACGAAAATAGCACTAAAAGGACTGAGGTACTATGTCTCTCCAGAAACCCAAGTCAGTATGTGCAACAAGATTGCGACAATACATACAGTTGAGAAGTTCAAGTACCTTGGGGTAACATTCACGAGTGATGGAAAGCAAGGAGCTTGATACGCGTATTGGTAAAGTAAATACAATATTGCATGAGTTTTATATCCTCGTAGTTACAAAGTGGGAGCTTTCAAACACCGCAAAGCGTTCAGTTTTTAAATCAGTTTTTGTTCCGATCCACACCGATCGTCATGAATCTTGGGTAATGACCGAAAGAGTGCAATCTCAAGTACATGCGGCAGAGATGGGATTTTTGAAAACAGTTCACAGCGTGGCACTTTGCGGCGAGAAACGTAGCTTTTAAATTCATAAAGCTCTGAGTGTCGAACCGCTTCTCCGCATAGCGAGATCCAGTTGGGAAGGGTAAGCAGCGCGACCGAAATGTCCCAAGAAGGTTGTGTAAACGAGTCCTGCTGGTTACACCCACGGCAAAGCGGCCCAGTCTTGGTGGAAGGGAAGCCAGTAGAGCATGCTGAAACTGTGACGTATTTCGAGATGTCCTAGCTGTTGCGATTCACCCGATTGCAAAAGGGGTGTGAAAAGTGAGTGAGACAGCAAAACATCTGAAATCTTTCAGGTTTGACAAACAAATGAGTTAAAACGGGACCGTTCATATTTCACTTTCAACTCATAATTCTGTTCGTTGAAGAAAAACAGGATGTTTGTCATCATTGAAGAAAAAACAGGATGTTTGTGCATCAATTTGGTTTACACTGCTAAAGCTTTGTTTGCTCGTTAGCTAAACACCATGAGCTCAACGTTTGAAGGAATAATTTTTTGCAAAACTCCTTTGTATTTTTTAGGCGGAAAAGATGTTGTCCACCTTGCCCATCGAATAGACCGCTACAATTACAGGTTTTGTTGCGGAGTTACGGTTGGTGGGGTTGTTGGGTTCACCAAGGAGCAGTTTCAAAAAGTCAACGGCTTTTCCAACATGTTTAATGTAAGTTCGCATTAAATATGTATGACTCTAGTTGAGATGTATAACGCAGAAAAAGAACTTAAAGCAGGATTTTGGCCAGTAATTCCTAGCATCAAATGAATCACGATTTTTGTTGTTTTCATTGCTGTGCAAAAAACGTACAAATTAAGAAATTTTCAGGTACAGGTATCGTTTGTACAATATTGTTAAACAAACTTGGTTTTAAAGCAGTTGCCTTTGCACTGACAGAGACAAAATCACCAATACTTGACGCATTCATACTGATTACTTCAGATTCTATTTGAATACGTTTTGAGGATTGCGGATGTGTAGTGTTACGTGAAATCTATTTCCAATCTTAAAGATTTGCTGATGGATTCAAACCCTTCATCTTTTTGGTGACTAGTTGCTTGAGTACAGATATGTGCAAGTTTGAATCATCGTAAAAAGAAGAAAGCAGAGCCCTGTCCGGATGAATCCTCGAAAGCGTACAGCAAAACTAGAGCTTTACTTTAAATCACCTGGTTACAATTTGCCATGATTAGTTATAATTTTAGCTTGTTGCAGCATACGCTATTCATATTCAGCAAGATACTACCCGTGATGTTTTAGTTTCCATGCGGATATTTCATATTATTAGAAAATGCAGCAGGCTACACAGCTTTAGTTTTCCGTATTATGCGGCAAGGCACTTGAATAACACGAATGAAGAGACGCTTTTTACCACCCCATTAATAACATGTAGTAAGGAAGCAAAGTGCATGTTTGCTTCACAGAAGTAATCATCTGCATTACCCACTTTCACGTTTTTGCTCTTTTTATTGGACATGTTGCTTTACAACATCATGCAGGTGCTGCTTGACTTGCTTGACCTTTTATAAGGTTGTTTGCAGCTTCTTGTGCCAAATAAACAAAACACGAACTGTTTTGAGTGCAGGAGATTTTTGTCAAATCGTAGTTTGCAAATCATGTGTCGAGCCGAGTCCCAAAGCCCTGAATCTCAGTAAATAAAACATTTTGAGTCGACTTATTCACGTTATTCAAACCAAGTCTTATTATATT
>JGI24021J15306_10013546_pt1 | contig 10131 bp, 6 predicted proteins | sample Ectturendosymbi1_FD_15306 | JGI IMG/M metagenome (IMG submission 15306) | reverse complement strand
GCAGTATCGTCCTCGGCATCCATATCTTTCCATAACCAGTCGTCCAAGAAAGGGGGTCGACTTATACGGCGAGTATAGCTTGAAAGTCTAGTTTTTAGGCCTAGAAATTTAGGTCGACTTATCTCCCGGATAGACTTATACCCCGGAAAATACGGTAACAAGTTTCAGTAAAAAAGTGTGTTATTCGCGTAGCACACCAACACTAAATTTGGTTGATGTACGCGTAGGGACAAAGCGGACGATTTCATTGAACTATTCAAGGAACTTACTAGAAATTGCTGAAGTTGGATGTACTACCAATGGTGGTACAGAATACAGTCAACAGTAACAGTGGAATAGAATTGCTGCCAAACAATCGCACAGGTCACAGCTAACGAATAACACAGTACAGCTTGGTCGAGCTTGTCTTTCCCTGACAAACTGTTTCGCCATTCCACACGCGCCTCAGCTTGTTAGCAATTTCGCAGACATAAAAATAGTATCTCACCTTTGCATACAAACGAAAAGATATTAAACCTTGTGGCGTATTTTTCTTTGACCGGCACTCCCCAGAAACGAGCTTTTTGCGTCAGGTCGGGGCGGACGAAACTTGGAAGAGACTTTGGATTGAATTTCTTGGGATCGAGATGAGTAAATCCCAGGCGAATGCAACCACGCCAGTCCGGACGTACCTGAACATCCTTTTTGTAAGTCTATTTTGCAGCAGGACACTCTCGCTACGCATATTATTGCAAGTAAGGCTCGAAATACCGAAACAGGACATTCGGCGAAGCATGCTGTTTTAGAACCTTCTATTTCTTTATAGCTTGTCTGCTTCGTTTTAGCCTTGCATTGCAAGGTAGCGATCAAAGTTTCCTTTTTGCGTTGAGAATTTGCTCCGAAAAACCCATGAAGCAGAATATAAGCTTAATGAGCGTCAGAAGAAGAAACAACGACCCTCAAAATAGCAACAGCATTTGGGTTTATCGATCATGCTTAAGGAACAGCTTTAAAATAATGATAACAAGATCTACTTTTCGGACATGAGTGCTTGACAGAGTCAAGACGACGTACTTTGTTAAACCTTAGATGGATAGTTTCTCCCATTCTCACAGGTCTATGCCCAAAGACCAGGCCGTCGCAAAACGTATTTGGTAGACGAGACGCGGTACGTCTGTCCTTGGACAACTCAATGCTCAAGCCGCAGATGTGGTGAAAGCGCATAGTGTCGTAACTGCGAAAAGAAAAAATCGGATTTAGAGAGATTGGAAGCTTGTTTGCAAACCTTTCGCGAAACACTTAACTGGGCGTTAGATTGATTGCTCTCATAGGACAAAAACTCACATGAATCTTTGGATCGCATAGTTTAATTTGGACTCATCCATTTTGTGACTATTTTTCCTGAGTGAACTATATCTAAACAGACAAGATTCTCTGCTACAAAATCCTCTTTACTTCTTTAATTTTTCGCTAGTGTTTTCACACAGGCAATGAAATATTGTCGAAAAACATGTCAAGTAACTAGCCTCCACACATTCCATTTTGAATAAGGTTGGAGGATTGACGATGCGTAGTGTTACGTGAAATCAATTTCCTATTGAAAATTTGTTGATTGATTCAAACTCTTCATCTGTGTGCAGACTGTTTACTTGAATACAGATATGTGTAAGTTTGAATCATCGTAAACAGATGAAAGCTGGGCCCATTCCGCTGATTCCTCGAAAGCTTACAGCAAGCTCAAAGCTTTTAATAGAAAAACCTGTCATTATACCTTTTGTGCTCGTTAGCATCTGGAACTGACGAGGATCTAGTTAGCCCTTGTTCCCACCATACTTCTTTGCGCTGTGATTTTTGGTGTCCTCTGCGAGAAGATCTGGAAAATTCAAAGAGTTACACACGAATGGCTATGAACGTGATATCTACTTCCAGTGATTGAGAACACTTAGTATAAGATTTGCGATTACGTTGGTCAGATAGCATATGGGTACTATGACGTTTGCATCACATACTTATACTTTGACATGAACAACAACAACAACGACACATTTTACAGCCAAACAGGTGTTCAACTTCAACGACGATAAGGAATTTCGTCAGAAGAGACTAATTTTGATCCGTGGAAGAAGCGCTAAGCTTCTTATTGTGTAGGTAGATCAATTTTGTGGTATTTGCCATCAAGCATGAATTCAAGGATGTGGCAAACGTATACACAAAAATTCCTTGGAAAAGGTCGTCAGTTTGCATTTTTTTATTTTGAAAGTTTTTCAACATTATAGTTTTTATGAAACCGTGATCAAGAAACCAATTTTTCTGCACTATGGCGTAAAACCTATCTCAATCTTTTTAATTGCCTTTATTTGTTTGTATTAGGTATTTTATAGTGAATTGTTCTTTGGTTGTTTAAAGAAATAAACAAATAAAATATTCATTTTATATTTATAAACTACCAACCAACAAATTTGCCTCCTCTAATTGCTGTTTAACTACTTTTCGTCCAGACACCACACAGGTCTTACAACTAGCAGATTTTGGAAGATCCAAGTGATAGATATCCTAGATTGCCCTCTTGCAAAGCCGTCATTGCCAAGGCTACATGTGCACATGTGGGAACGACAATGCATTTTAAGTTAAAGTTTCTGCAATCACCAGATATGATTAATGGCCCCGGTATGATCAAACGTCCAGACAGAAGGGCGCCCGAAGTTGAGAATACTGAAAGCGGCGACGCAACGTCTTCACACGGCGCTTTACACTGATATCTTTTTGAGTTCCTCCAAACTAAGTATCCGGGTCATTGACCTTCATATCCGTTTCCCTATCAGTCTACAGTAGAGTATTGTTTGTAAAGTAATAGGCTTTATCGTTTCTGTTTTTTAGCACCGAAGTCCTTCAGTTAACAAATAGCTGCTATATATAAAATTGAGATTTATTACAAATCCTCAAAAACATTAAGAACTAAGTTCTACAAATTAGTAACAACACATAATATTCATAACTCGCATGACTAAAAAGCTTCCATACACACGTAGATTTTTTAAAAACGTCGTAATTGTCTTCCAAGACCATAACAGTTACACTTTACAGCAAAGATAACGTCGCTCAAAGCAAGTTTTAAATTAAATTAAATTAACTCTGTTGTGTGGAGCCAATGATGGTATGAAAAACTAAAAAGCAGAAACAACTGCTGTACTTGAAAGTAGTGGTTGAAGCAGACGAGGAAATAGTTGCTATTGATGAACGATTCGAAGATTTAGTTGATGCTGTTCCAGTTCTGCATGAATGAACAGAACAGCTTTCGAAAAGAGAAGCCACCTCTGACGCAGTGCACTCTGCGAGAAAACCTTCCCTCGTGTGAAGCCTCGGTCGGCATTTTCGAGCATCTGAAATATTTCAACCCAAAACGTAAGTTCAGCGATACATGGTAAGAACGTTGAAAACACTAGGCTGAATGACTCCGAGACAAAATTTTGATTAAGCAGCTGTGGGACCGCGACGTACCTTGCACCAGGTCATGGATATTCCAACCAGCAACATACTGCAAACGCTTGTGAAGCGGCTTGCGCATGCGTTGTTCCTTCTCTGCAATGAGAGCATAGCCAAAGTCAAGAAAGAATAGACCAGTCTGATCAGATCAGATTGCTAACATAAGCTTACCGATAACATCTTCTTCATCGTCGACAACACTAAAATTCAACTTTTTGGACTGAGCTCCAATCATTACATTCAAAGCCATCATAGTGTTTTCGTGTAGTACCTAAAACTTGCACAATATAGAAACTAAGTCTTTTGAATCTGTTCAAAACAGGATAATTATTTTATAAACTTATTTACACTGTTTGCAGTCAGTGTTGTTCGAACTGGCAGTGATGTTTTCAGCTTCTCAAGCTTTACGATATGTAGACTTGTTTATCATTCATTTTCTTTTCCCATTCTAAAAATAATTGCCTATTTTCCTTCAACACGAATGCAAACAACATTTTGCCGTAAAGCCTAGAAAACCTTTTCGTTAAATGCCTACGCTTGGGATGAATGTAAGCAGTAGCTTATTCCCACTGGGTCGAAGTTTAAAACTCGCACGCAAAGGTTTTTGACTGTGAGCCGTGTTCTCATGCGACTACCAGTTTCTCGGGGAGGCAACTGCTGAAGATAAATCGCCACAATATATGTTTTTTCCTGAGCATCTCGCACGCAATGTGTACAAGCACTCGAAGAATAAACTCCGATCAATAGAGCGCGCGGTTTTATCCCTTTCCATTATGATCTCTCCTAGCGGGTGAGCATCAAGCCAAGTGTAAAGCTTTTAATAACCGTGCCCGAAAGTCCTGTTTCGACCTGTTCAGCCGCTTGTTTTCCTGTTGCCTTGCCAAACAATAGCCGACTACGGTGGAAGCTAGAATGTGTTGAGAGAAAACCTCAACTTGGACGGCAATTGAACTCCTAATTTCGACTTGTAATCTTGGGCAAGTCTGCGAAGCACGTCTTCCAGTCGTGACGTTTGTGGACAACCAAAAACATCTGCCTCGTTGTCAGCGGATGGTCACGCAGTGCTTGCTTTTTAGCTTATCATAGAGTTTGAACAACATTCTTCTCATGTTCCGAAACCTATTCTATCATCTGTCTTGCGACGGCAAAACAAGCCACACATGTTATTTGTCAAGCCTAGGTTGCGCACAACACCAATGTTTGCATCTAAAGCAGCTATGTCCAACCCAAATGGCTTACTGAGCCAAAAATTATGTTACTATCTTAACCAGGGCCGGACATTGAAAGACATATTAATGAGGGCTGTACATTGAATGGCTTACCTTGATCTTAGCAAACTAAATCAGCTTAAGGTATTGTCATGAAAGCGTTCGAATCCTAACTGCATTGGTAACAGACGTGAAAGTGGCATTGAGTACTACCTGCATCAAAAAAAAATTCAAGGTTATCAAAATAAGGACTGATTGACAGTATGTAGGGTGCTTTCACTGCAGTTGAAACCTAAACTGGGCCGCACAAACCTTTGACTGGGCGGCGGGTTGGACATGGCTCATCTAAAGCATCTCGAAATCACCGTGAAAAGTATTCTGTATTTTTTGCTCTTTCAGTTGCTTTACCTGAGTTTTGATCAGTACTGGTTCCCTGTTTCTTTGAATTGGTCTGGGTTTTGTTGGTGCAACCGATGGGAAGACTCAACTGTACATTGTGGGCAGTGTTTTCAATCTTATCGCGTTGGCGTTCTATATTTACTTTTGCGTGAGGTACTTTTAAAGCTGATGATCTTGACGAACGAAAATAAGTTCAAAATGCTTTCATTCTACCGAAAACAGACTTTGCTTGACTGCCGAAAAGCAGAGTCGCTTCCCTAAGAGGTTTTGCCTGCACAACGAAGAAACCGTGAAACAAACATCAACCAAAAGCCTCTCTTATCTGGTATGCATTACATTCCTCAATAAAAATATCCAAGTGACACTCAGCTGAAATCCCAAATCTAAACCAAGAAAGGTTTTTCATGTTGTAGCTTGTCCGTACTGTCTGTAAACTTGAGAACTCCGAGAGCTTTGCTAGTGTTTCGCCAGCACACTCGCAAGTTGCGATACAAAGCATAATGAAAAAGTTATTTGCGCTGGGGGCTGCTTTACTGATTGTTAAAAGGCAGGGTATCAGTCAACAGTCCTGAGGTATTTAATTGGCTGGGGTTCATTGTTTATTGTTTGGCTACCATTTATCTGCTCCGATAATGGCGAATACGCTGAAGATCAGTTTCAAGTTACCAGGGTTTTACGCTTGATCATAAGCCCAGCCCACAACAAGCACCGGCGAACACGGCCTTTAGAAGATCTGTCTCGTACACGGGCGTCGACAGTAATTGAAAAGAAAATTACTATTTATGAGGCGGGCTCAACACAGATTGCCTACATGCACTACACTATAGGCAGCGGAGAGATTGAAAGATTAGGTTAAATGGATTCTGAACGATTCTTCGTAAAACAAGTATGACAATTTTTGGCTTTTCATCGCTTTGGTGTCGCACGCTGACTTTAGGCCAGGGTTGCCAGATTTATTTTTTCAAAAAAGGCCAAACCTTCAGTAAAAAAGGCCAAAAACGGCCAACAAAATTGCTGAAAAAAGCCAAAAACTCAATTAAAAAAGGCCAAAAAAGAGCCAAACCTTTCACTTAACAAAGCCAAATTTATTAAAATTTTCCTGCTCACAACTTACATTCACATAAATATGCATCTTGTGTTCTCACTTCGCCTCCACAAAACGCAATTAATTCATAACTACTTTTAGAATTTTTCACTTATGACAGAAAAATGCCAAAGTTTTTTTCTTTTTCGAAAACACCTTAATAAAAGTACCTTAAACATCAACAGTTACTTCAGCATCATCACTGAAATTTTGAACATTTCAAAAGCAGAGCTTGCAGTTTACCGATAACAAGTCAAAATGCATTCAAATACAAGTTCATTTTCATTTTGCGCTGACACTGAATACAACAGCACTGGGGTGGCCAACCCGCGGCTCGCGAGCCACATGCGGCTATTTGCCCAATTTCACACGGCTCTTGCGTTTAATTATATACCAGACGTCCCACCAAATAACACGCATAACAATAAATGCCTTGTAAAGTTCTGTCATTTTCATGTTGGTGGTGTGTGAGTGATATTTACAATAAACCTAGCTAACCAAAAGTATATGTGTGAGAGAGGAAGAGATGGCGTTATGTTCATGTGTGCCCATGTGCACGATGTGGCTCTTTGCTGTAACACAGTAAGAAATGTGGCTCTTGCTGTCTGACTGGTTGGCCACCCCTGCAGATAACAAGACACATACTTCTAAACCAGTGGTTTTCAATCTTTTTAATGCAGCGGCCCATTTTGCAACCCAGTTTAACCTAACGACCCCCTTCCGAAAATTCCAGTCAGGCATACGCAATGCAATTGTGTTTGCACAATAGAAAATAATACTGACTAAAAAATATCTTAACGATGTCACTAGATTGAACAAAGACTTATTAAATTCATGCACATGGCAGCATCAGTGATAGAGACCCGTGCCGTATGCAAATCCCTCAACAGCACAACTCATTGAAAACTAGAATAATTCCCAAGTTAGCTAACGCATTCAGATATCTAATTTACAAACAGCACATCCTCACGTCACAAAGTTATTCGTGCGTTGCCAAACGCAACACTACTGCAGTGGTTATAATCACACTTTAAAAAAGTTTGAATGAAAACGTAGGCTATCATTTCTGCCAGGTGATCTTATTATTTTGGCTACAACAAAAAGTTGTTCTATATACAAAATATAAAATATAGAAGAAATCATTAATGTTTTGTTAGAAGCTCACGCGATTTCTAGAAAAAAGGCAAACAATCCCCAAGGGAGTCAAGCCCCCCAGGTTGAAAACCACTGTTAGAGGAATGAATCACCACTTCATTAAAAACACAGGGGTTGTGGACATAAGACACAATGCTAAATAAAATAGGCTAACACTTGAATGCACACGCAGCAAGAAAAGATTCACAGCAAGGTAGAAAGTAGTTGTGTGTTGCTACAAAATCCCACACTTAAAACTATAGGCATGGCATGTTTCCAAGACCATTCGGAAATGAAGAAACACTTAATTTCCAAAGGTTAATTTAATTTGCCCAAGTGTAATCACCACAAACGTAAATCCTCCCTGCACAAACGTAAAGCCCCTTGTTGACGACTTTCTGGTGACGGTTCCGAGTGTAATTACCACTTGGCAGTTAGCACAGAGTTTGTTGAAGACATAGTGGCAACATAAAAAGAACTGTGAACACGTAACACAGGCAGTTAGCAATATTAGGATAACCATATGAAGAGTATATTTGGTTACAAGCGATATCTCCAAACGAATTGTCACAGGCCATGCCAACCCTATTATATATATGGTCTGTTATAAGCCACATACACTACAGCAGCCACAAACAGGTATATGCGCACGCACAATGGATTGGCCTGGAAAGTGAAAGGTCTGCAAAACATGCCAAACACAACTGCACATTCACACTGCCTCGCTTTCACTTTTAATTCACTACACAAGGAGAAGCGTACGCACAGGGGCGAGACTTTCAAAAAAGGTGATGTCGTTGACAGCTTAGCCTTAAAGTAGCGGTCGGGAACCTACGGCTCGCGAGCCAGATGTGGCTCTTCTGATGATGGCATCTGGTTCGCTTGATATTTTCTTAACGCGATTGTTACGGATGAAACGTTTTCAGCAATTTTCCTACAAAGCCATCAGAAACACCATGCAGCACCAGAAGTCGCACTAACAGTCAGAAGCAGGTTATTAAAGATATAATTCAGACATTTACCGTTGTTTAAAACGGTTGATTTTGCTTAAAAATACACACGTTAGTTAAGTAAGTTAGTTGCATTAAGTGTTGAAAAATATTATAAGGCTCTCGCGGAAATACCAATTGAAAATAGGTAGGTTTCATGCCTCCCTTAGCCAAAAAGGTTCCTGACCCTGCCTTAAAGTACTGTATAGACATAATTTCAAAACTGGCCAACAGAAAAAATTTTCGGCCAAACGACATTTAAAAAACGGCCAGAAAAAGCCAAATGGCCAACTCAAAAATTGTACGGCCAACCAACTTGAAATACGGCCAAATTTCTGAAATTTGGCCGCAAAATGGCCAATCTGGCAACCCTGCTTTAGGCTGTCATTGTGCATAGTTATGAGGACTGTAGCTGTTTTTTTAAAGCAAAATAATGGTCTCCATCCATCTAGATTCAAAACACCTCTATTCATGACTTGTAGTGCATTTAATGTTTGAAAACATGGGGTGTGTTTTGCTTTTCTTTACCTATAACTGAACTGTATTTTGATCAAGGTCACGTACTTATGGGTTGTGACTCTGATCGTAATACAGTTGCAGGAAGGGCCGCAAATATCTGAGGCAGAAAAACAACTCTTAGCAAAAGTAGAGAAAAAAAACAATAGAATAAGAGTTCACGAAGTTCGTAGATCACAAAATTTTCCACAAAGAAGAAACTCGTTCGGAAATTTACGGGGTAATTCCGATCTGTTCGCAATCTCTCAACTTCCCTTGGTATGCAGCCCTGTGTGTTGGAGGCTCTCAGTCGAACTGTTTGACGTAGCTTTCTCATAACCGCCACTGGACATGAACTGGTTTTACTCCGGTGCGGAAAATCTGGTAATGTGAGCTTCAGGTCAAAAGGTTTCATCCTCTTGTGTCCATTAGCGCAGTTTGGAATAATTTAACACTCTCTGAGGCAACGCGATGTACGCTGTGTTTTTTTAATGAAAACCCGCTATAAATTGTTGTGTTGTGTCTAATATCATTAGTAACGTTTTCGGCGGTAAGTGCAACTCCAAAACGGAGCAATTCGAAACCGGCCTATCTGAAAACTACAAGCCTACCTCGGCGTAATGCGGGTTATTATTTATTTCGCTGAGACACGAGTTTCATAGGTAAGCAAAATAGCAAGATTCAACACACAGGTTAGTTAGAGGAACAAAAACAACAATAACAAAGGCTGTTAGTAGGGTCGGGTGAATGAGGAGCTTTTTCAGAACTTACAGAGAAGCCTCTGCCTTTTATGTGGCCAGCATTTTGGATGGTAAAATCCTATTTTGATAGTATTTTCGTTCTGCGACCACTTTTGAATGCTAATTTATGCGAAATGGTAGCTGAAATTAAGATTCATATTTTTAACATTTCCAAATTATTGTATTAGTCTAACCATGCAAACAGCACCAATTCAGATAATCCCAAACAAACTTAAAAATGATGATAAATTGTATTACAACCGAAACAACAACTTTTTCAAATAATATGCACAAGACTGTAAATCATACGCTTTATTTTTTGGCTGTGACGTTCGTCACATGACGGTAGAAGGGAAAATCCTCACCAGGTGCGCAACCAGGGGGGCATTTGCCCCCCGAAATTTTCAAAACATTGCATAGCAATTTTGACATTTGTAGAAACTTACAAAGAATAAAGATGAAATTTTATATTCTTATCATTTTTTAAGATATCTTTTTGGAATTTTTCTTTGTCTTTCTCGTTAATTATTATCTCCTTACGAGATTTATCTTGAGACAGGTTATCTGATCGAAAATTTCGTAAATGATTGGTATTCAACCACAAATATGCTGGAAGTGAA
>JGI24021J15306_10013543_pt1 | contig 10132 bp, 6 predicted proteins | sample Ectturendosymbi1_FD_15306 | JGI IMG/M metagenome (IMG submission 15306) | reverse complement strand
CACATTTTTTGAGCGCCAGTGAAACAAAGAGTTTTTGTAGTGCAGACTTGAAACTTTGGAGATGTCTGCTACACAGGCTTGACCTAATGTAGCTGAAATTTTGTGTCAATCTAAATGAAATTTTGGAAGTTATTCGATTTTTGGTGATGACCGTTTTCTTTGTGTCACCCTGTACGATATGTTCGTACGCCGCCAGGAAACGTGATGTACACACATAACAATGAAAACTTCAACTGGGCCGCGGTTGGACATAGCTGCCCTAGTGGGTAATCGGCCAAGTAACACAAAGAACCCCGTGGCTAGCCTCAAATATTCTCAGTCAAAAAGTGATTATTGCAGCAGTGAGCTCTTTCACTCATTTATTGTTGTGCTAAAATATTTCTGACAACTGAGCTTTGATTTTTCACCTTGCATATAGGGAAGTTAAGTTACTCTGATGAATATCGACATTTCTTTCTGCTTTTTTTACAGCGGCGAGTACGTTGAGCATGAAGTATTGGGACTTGCGAATATATTTCATAACCTAGTGAATACACCCTCAGTGATGGTTGTAAAAATGTTAATAAAGGAAAGTCAGTTGTTCCCTGCGTTCTTGCAAATGATTACGAAACTTGCCTGCAAGTTCGGAAAAGAAGCCTCAAACGAAGAGGAAGTGAGTAGAATTTAACGTCGTTTTTTGATTTGCATAATGTGATCCGATAGCAGTTCATCAACAATTACATATTTTATTTTTTACATCAGGCGTGTGAGGACGAGCAGATGTACGTCGAAGCCTACGAATCTCTTTTAGATGTATTTACAACCTTGGTTCAAAGGATGCAAGACGAGAGCCTTAATCATATCATGGGCCCATGTGCTGTGGAAATTGCTCAGAGTTACCTCCAGTGCCATCTTTCACCTCCAGAAGGCAGCAGAACAGCAGCTACTGCAGGTACTTATTCGGCTTAGTAATAGTAATGAGTACCTCAAATTATTTGATGCCCTTCTACCTACACCCCACCAACTCCTGTTGTCAAGGATACAAAAAATTTTTGTCCATGAAGGTGTCATCTCGTGTTCGGTGATTGAGCCCTTGAATTCCCAAGAACTAACCAATACTACCATTCGGGCATCTAGATTTTCCTAGGGACCCATCTGTGCTCATGTTTAAGCAGGCTCGTTTATTTTTCTCTAAATACCCTCAATTTAAAGAGACATTGCCAACTTTCATGGTTATCTGCTTCTTACGTGTGGGTTGCTTGTATACGTGGATATTATCATCCACTTCGTCCACTTAGTTCATTGTTTTGCGGCGTTGTATTTTGTTTCGGTTAGGATGTGTTTATCTCATTTATATTGTATTTGTCTCCTTGGGTTATATTGCGTTTATCTCTTAATGTAGGGTGGAAATCATCTGATGATAATTTCAGGCCTTGGCTTGCTATCACTGGTATTTTTTTCTAATAAACAAACAAACGTAGGTGACAGCGAATCAGATGTTGATGAACTAGAGGAGGACGATCGTGACAAGTTCATTTCTCAGTTGTTATCCATTGCTTGCCTGGCACGAACCATGCCATCTGCAACCATACCACTCTTTATCAAGTATGTAATCCATCTGATTTATAAATGTCAATCAACATAACGTGTCTTTATTTTGCTGAATCGAGTTCTGATGTAGATGTTTTGAAATGCTAAATGAACTGAATTACCAAGAATTGTTGGGTGCAAAACCGATTGCCAGAACTGAACTGAACTGTACAGATATGCTGTCATCAAATGAATTTTTGGCGCGCAGTGCTTGACAGACTATGTTTTTAGGGTCAGCACAGCTATCTTTATCAATAAGCCAAATTTGCTTCAGGGATCGCAATTTTAATTCATCACTTCGTGTCGTCGTATCAGACTGCTTTGTTTTCGAAGGCTGATAGAGGAGCGCACGAATCGACTGAAAGAGCAGTTACTGCGAACGCAACAGAATGCTGCGAATTACACTACGGAGAATTCCGACAGCTCGTTAAATGATGTCTTTGAAGATCTCCATTGGTTGATTCTGTTGGCAGGTATTTGTGAGCAGCTCACTGCATATTTTGACATGTAAACAGGTATGCGCTGGTCGATGCATCAGAGAGGAGCTGAAGGTAAATTCTTGAAGTCAATGGAGACAGACACCGGCTAAAGACCGACTTAAAATTTTTTGTAATTTTTGAGTGGCGAGTTGCGGATAGTTGGAGTCGGATTCGAAGACCTTTTGCATTAAAACTTCCTATATTCTGCTGATCTCGAAGCCGGAGTAGTTGCACTTAACCAGAGTTCGCTCAACTTCGATGCTGATGCTGAAAAATGGTTTGCAACCAGGCTGATTGTTTTGGGGTGATGGAAGTGCGTTTGCCCTGGATCATTCTGCACAGCGTCAAGTTGATTTCGAAGTTATTTCAATAGTGCAAATAATGCTATCTCTTCAGTAAAGTCACTGTGGCAGCTTTGGTATGAAAGTACTATGGTTTTGTAAAACTGTTCGACTGCGGCTCTTCACTAATCCATTTTTACTACAAAAACAAATTTTTCCTGGTTGACTCTGAAATCGGGAGATCTTGAATCGCGCTTTCTATTCGGGTAATGAAAGAGGTTTTCCACTCAATACAGACCTTGACTGTCGTACAAGGCATTCAGGGGCGCAAATGTTGCAAGCTGTGGTCATTCATTGTTTATTTGACAATGGTAAAACTAGCACCCGGATTTGAAAGGTCAGCAAAACCAACTTCATACAGGCAGCTTTTGGAAAATGTAAACGTAATCGATTTTCTTCTCACTTGAATATTAATAAATTCGCAGCGTGGGTTTTTCAACCTCCGTGTTTTGACTCTCAATGCGCCTATCGGAATTCAGTTAACGTTTTAGCGACTTCGCACACAAGACACTGAGGGTTACTAAAGTTATTTGGACCTTCAAGAAAGTTTCAGTCCCCATCGCAAATGGTTATCTTCAGTTCCATACTTTATGCCACCTACGTGAGACGTCTTCTATGCTGAAGTTGAAGTCCTAAGATGGGAGTGCACGTTGTAATCTTCGCAGCGAAAAATATATTTCGTTGATGAGAGTGCACGTTGTAATCTTCGCAGCGAAAAATATATTTCGTTGATCGCAGGACATATTTTGGCCGATGATGGCGATAAAGAAATTCCGTTGATCCCCAAAGAGATTATGGAGTATTCGATCGCACAGAAGTCCACGGTGAATGAAGATATGACGTTGCGGTTGTTGGTCACGCCGTTTGAGAACATTTCAGACATACCAAACTCGGAAAAGTCCACAGATGCGGTTATCAGGTAAATAGACAGTAGGGAAAATAGCTGTGCATTGTACATACTAGGTACCTTACTTCAAAATCGATCCACCTCTGTCCCTTACCAGACATGGGGTAATCGTCAATCGTAATCGATTACAATTTTTTGAGTAATCGTAATCGATTGAACTGACCAAAACTGAAATGTAATCGTAATCGACGATTGCTTTTGCGATTAAACTTGGAAATCTTCACCCTACATCGCTGTGCGATGAACCGCGGTTGTGGTGGCTGAGTTTCCTCCTTTATCATCGTTTGTTATTGTTATGTTTCAGGGAGGCTATTTGCTCGTCTGTGTGGGTTAAATCCAGATAGTCCAAGGGCAAGCACAGCGTTTGTACCTATTTCTCGCTTTGTTCCAGCTAGCCTTCCTGTTGGCCGCCAGAAGTAACGTAGTGATTCTAGTGAGGTGTAGCAATAAAAATAGGAGCTCGTCTTAAAAACGTGTTGACACATCGGCAACAGAATAGCGGGAAATTACGAGGAGAGGTGTTCGGTTTATTTATATATATTCAGATGAACTTATGAATGTAAGTGCTGGAGTAGGCTATGTATATAATTAGTACAGTAAAATTATATGCAGTAAATTTACTTTTTTTCAGAGGAATAAGGTACTTTAATCCAAGTCGAAAGTACCTTTCCATAACACTGATAACTAGCATGTCAACCGTGATCCACCAGATATTGGTAAAAAAATCTCAGCATAACCTATGGCGTTTTGTTGACCATTGATTTTAGGTCCAACAGACAGATACGCAGCTATATTGGCATCATTGTTTATTTCATTTCAAATTGAAAGCTGCACAATGCTGTATTGGCTTGCAGACGATCGTAACTTCGTAACCCGCAGTTAGAAGAAATAGTCAGCAATTTTGAAATTACTGACAAATGAATTTTCAGCGTTGCTGGACAAGTGTTCAAGCCTGATAGATGTCGTTTGCCTGATAAAATATTTGAAGCGTTGATGTTTGTCAACTGTAACAAATATTTTAAACATTGATTATTTTGTTTAATCAATATTTGAAAGTGTTTGTTGCAGTGGAGTAACTGACAGGAGGGAAGATTGGCGATTTGACTCCCCTGGACAGCTAAATGTAAAATCAGGCCCCCACTCAGCTTATATTTCGGTTTTAGTACCCTTTTTTAGGTTTTTAGTACGTTGTCGTCGTTCTGCATTTTCGGAGTATTTTCCGTCGGTTTGTTTTTTTATAGACATCCACACCCGGATTCACCATCATTTCTCAAGTTTTTTTTTCTGAGTGTTGACTAAGTAGGTCCTGTACAGAGACCAGTGGAACTCCTTCAGCTAAGTTTCTCCTCTAGCTCAAACTTCTAGTTATGAAGATCTCAGTAAAACAATAAATGTGTTTTTTTCCGGTACTTAATCCTTACAGATTAGTAATTTCGTTTATTGCATTGATTCATATCGCATGTTGTGTGAAACTACACTTCCATCAAGCCATACAAATGGGTTTTGTTTTCCATATACATGGGTTTTGTTTTCATCAAACCATACAAATGGGTTTTGTTTTCCATACACATGGGTTTTGTTTTCATCAAACCGTACAAATGGGTTTTGTTCTGAATATGTTTCAAGACAAATGTAATCGCGATTGTCATCGTGATAACTTTCAGTGTTATCGTAATCGGTTACATAATTATTTTTTTATTCGTAATCGTAATCGAGGAGGTGGCAAGTAATGTCGTAATCGATTACATTTGTGATATAATCGCCCCATGTCTGTCCCTTACACCCTTGAAGTTGCGAAGTTGTTTAGGTAAAGTGTGGCAGTGAAACAGAGTCATTGCCATTTTGGAACAAATGTTTTGTGGTTAATGTGATGTTGATCCAGTTTTTTGACAAACCCTGCATTGATTATATTATCACACCAAAGAACTCAGAAAAAGGTGTTAGTTTTCCGCTTGTGGAAAAAGTCTCTGTTTTGCAATAGTTTTTAGATGAAATCGACAGCAAGTAGTGGTTCATAAACATTTCTCAGATGAACTCTTATGAAACCATTGTCTTTTTTTCCTGCTTAGGTTATTTGCCGTAGTGATTCGTCTCAGCGAAGTGGAACTGCAAGCACTTAAGTCTGGCCTGATCGGTATACTCAGCCCACAGTTGTCACGTGATATTCTCTGGTTCTTCGCAGCCTGGACAGACACGTATTTACTCCACTGGGAAGAACAATTTTCTGAGGTGAGTAATCCACCGTGGGTTTGACTGCGCTTGTTACCATTAAGGCTGTCCACACAACTTTGTTTAAACTACTGCAAAGGCAGGGAAGTTTACTGTGATTAACCGTCCATTTGCAGCAAGCTAAATATAAATCCACTTTGTATGATAATGCAAATCAAGAACTTGCTTAAAGCATGCGACTTACTGTATGTTTCCAAAATAAGCGTGAAGGCCCACACGTTTTGAGATAGATGTCGCTTGTGAGCCTCCAGCCATCGAAGTGCTCAAACCAAGGGTGTGGCAAGAAACGAGGTCAGCGATGAGGTTTCCGATCTTGAAGTTTGGCGAAATTGTTGTGTTTCTTGCTTTGTGCAAAATGATCAGGTGGTGCTTATTTCTTCCAAGCAAACAGATGGAGTTATTTGAATGCGAAAACTCCAAAGAGAGGTGCCTTGCTCACGTAGCCGTGGATCAAGTGCGGATGAATGTTGAAACGAGGATTTTGTCGTTGCTAATGTACTTGAACTCAATCGAAGATTGTGTGCTGGTTTGAACGCGCCGCTTCTGTAGAAAGTTGCGTGATTTTAATTCAAGCACCACGCACTTGTTTCCTTGAAGTTTGATTTTTTGTTAACAAATTTCGTATCATATTTCTTCCTGCAACTCCATATGTAGGTTATAGACTGATTCCCCTTTTTGACTTTATCCAACACAACGATTGGGGAAAATCGAAGCATTCGGCTATTTCCAACTTAATGCGTCTAATGACAAATCGTGTTATCAGTTTCGCAAATGGTAGCGATTACGATTCAGTTTTGCTTTTAAAGGTCAGCCCCGTTATTTCGAGAGCATTCGGGCGAAATTCGGAAGGCGCAAAGTACATCACCAACTATCTCGTCTCAAAAGTTTGCTCAGCTTTGTCTTCCTGGAACTCTGAGATAAAAGTGCTTGAAGACTCAACCTGGCTGCTTCAAAAACTTGTCAAGACGGACGAACGGTGATTGCTTGTTGCAGATATTCTGCAAGATGAAAATCTTGCGAACTAAATGCTGTATATGCGACAAAGTTGTTTCGTGGTAGTCCTTATTGTAAATGTTTTGCACAACTTTACTGATTAAGTGTTTATACGAATGTCAAATGTATTTACCAATATTGTCTTCTTTTCTTTGTTTCCGTTGTTTTGTGTAGGTAGGTTAAGTCATTTTTCTTAATAAGCCAAAACCTTGGCACTTCATGTCTGTAAAGTGTAAATAGCAGCACTCCTTGACGTAGATCAGTTTATGCAGAATTTGTTTTCGTCCTAATTTCGTAAACACTTTTGTATGTGTTGTAGTGTACAGGTATGTGTGCCTATAGCTACTTTTTTTTCGCTGAAACATTTCAGTCATTTTTGCTGAGGCATTTTGGTCGCTGAAACATTTCGGTCGTATGTCTCACAGTTGTATTAAAACTCGCCATAACAGTGTTTTTAGCCTATATTTTCAAACATTCTGACCGAAATGACTTAATTTTTTTCTGTCATTTCAAAAACGTTTCGGTCTATGACCGAGAAAAACAAGGTCTATAGTATATTGTGCTTAATTTAGTGCTTTTATTAATGTAAAAGTTATACTTTCGATCTAAATGACGAGTTTCCATTGCTGTGCATAAACTGAATACCGATGGCTCTGTTTTTTGTCTTTTCAGTTAACCCGCTTCTCAATCCAGTTTGGCCAATTAACACCTTGGGCATTTTCCCGTAATTAGATACTCTTATACTCAATGCATTTGAGCATTTGCCTATTTATAGTGAGTCCACAACGTGACCGAGTTTGCACGTTCTAAGATTAAGCTTCGTTGGTAATTCGCGGTTTGTGTGTCGTCTATGTTTGCTTTCCTTTGCAGATGCAACCTCATTGTAGAGTGCCATGAGTTTTGGAACCTTGGCAACCACTTTTGCAACAACGCCTCTCCTTACAACTCTCTACCTCAAGAAATCAAGCAAAGTATCATGTCTGCGTTTGTTCGCGTGGGTTCAGCTAAGATGAACATCTACAAAGACAAATATTGGGAGCAGGTGTGTACTGTTGGTGTGAACTGTCCGAACCAGCCCCTATAAATTTTCAGCGAGTAGATCAAAATGTTGTTAAAAGGTGCAAAAAAGCGTGTAGTCTCTCGTGCTATTTGTGACCCTCAGCGATTTCGCTGCAATGTCAGGAGATAAACTTTAAAATCGCAGCGTGTTCCCGCAATGCAGAACTATATTTGCCGTTAAGAGCGTTTCGTCAGGACTTCTCGGGTTGCATATCTCCGCCAAAATTGTGGCTTCTGCGGGCATTCATTTTGATAAGACTTCCTTCCCTACTTTAGTCATGTTGTTACCTATCGGGAAATCTTGAGTAATTAACTTGTTATGGCAACAAACTGAAGTGATTTGTATATTGCGCAAATGTGACCTACTCAGGGGTGACGTACACCATGCTTTTTTTAAACACTACTGTATTCACAGACCTGATAAAATGTTGGTTCCAGTCGCTCTGATCCTCTAGTCTGGACAGTTCAGAATTTTTTTGAATGTTCCAAAATATAATTAAATTGTTTTGGCATGGGATGAACCTAAAAATCTGTGACAGTCTTTGTGGCGCAGAACGAGACTCTAATGGATCTCGTTCAGCCTCTGAGTCATTTTCTCTTTAGTGCAGTCGGCAGGCAGAAACTGCTTAATCAATTCCTTTTGGGATGAATTTTGCAGCTTGGTCAAATCGTCATCGCTTAGATGTCTCTGGTTAGAGAAGTGGCTCCAGCACACCGTGGCAGTTTTAGGTACATCGGCGGATTTTGAGGCGATAAGTTCGTTGTGAAGGCATCAGTCAATTCCTTCAAGTTTTTGTTTCATTATCATATCATTATCAAGCCGGCGAGCGATCGTGCTAGAGAGTCAATAGTCAATGAAGACATAAGGTGCAGATTTTCATGTACCACCTTTTCAGAAAATATTTGGTACCTTTGGATTTTAAAATTTTGGGCAGTGCGACGTCATGAGTATGTCCTAGTGACGTTATTGGGATCTGTAAAAAATTTTCAAATGACAATTATCCTGTTTGAAAAGAAACTCAAAAGGGACGCACGCAACTTATGATGTCGTCATTGACTCTCTAGCGCAATCGGTCGGCGAGTAATGGCAGAAAATTGCCTCAGGTGCCACGTAAGTGCCTCTAGCGGTCCTTAAGGGTTTTGAAGAGGTACACAGCGATCTGGCAAAGAGCAAGTGACCATCAATGATGCCTTCCTGCAATGCTCTGCAAATCCAGGGGACCTGTTCATTTCCTGGTTGCTGAAGCAAACCTGAACATCTTTTGTATGTTCTCATCGTTAATCAAAAGATTTCTGGGAGAGTGAAAGCTTGTTTTTCGTTGCTGCAGCCACGACGAAAGCAAGCTTCAGTTCGGCCAAACCGAACGTGGATCTTATAAAGTCCTTAGCAAACCCTTTTTCAGAACTGCGAGGAAGAATATGCCACTGTTACCCACTTTACACTGCACTGTTATCGGATTGACGCGTGAGCGATTCGTCGCCCATGGCTTAGCTTCGTGAACGCACTAGCGAACTCGATATTGGGGCGTTTTTACACTGCAGGGTCTCAAAAGATTTGTTTCGTGCGCATGGCGTATGGTATTGCGAAAGCTGGGGAACAGGTGAAAATGAAAAGGTGAAAGCTAATTCCACCACAGAAAGGTGCTTTTTGTAGGTGTTGTTGGAATCGCCGAGATGTGATTTTATTTCGTGTAGTCCGAAATATAACAGTCAGCAAAGAAAATCGTGGAGAACTGCCGGGCGATGAGGTCGTGTAAATCGCGTCGCATCGTAATTGCAGCCTTGAAGTGACTTTAATAGAATTTGAAGAGCTTCTACAGGGCAGGAAATGGGAGTTAGTTTTTACATTACAAAGCCACTTTGTTGATGTCAGTCACAATCATTAACCAGTCTGTTCTCTGCGGTACAATACAACAAATATGAGGATTCACAGCACTTTGTAATAGTAACGTATATACGGTAGGTAGGCTACTGCAATTCACCAAATTGCAACTGTAACCTATTTCAAAAACTTTTATGCCACGTTTTATGCTACTCCATGTGTTCCATTATGAACTGAGGAAATCATAGCCACACAACTGGGATGCTAGGTTCAAAGTGTAGCCTATACTGAAGTCATTCACTTCCAATATTAGGCTACATATTTTGTACAGATGTCGAATCACTCTACTATACCAAGGTGTAATGAAAACCTATTAACCAGTATTGGGGTAATAGTCCTTCAGCCCAGTACCTGAGGTCTTGTAACCTACCGAATAATCTTTCGGTTTGCTCAACCGATTCAGTTTTGCTGATTGTTTCCCTGACTAAGTGTAGTTAGCCTGCAGGCAAAACTATTAAATAAATTAATCCGTCATTTTTGCTAGAGATTAGCTTGAACAGGCTAATCTGTTCCACGGTAGTGGTTTTATCATCAAACAAGTACAGAAAAGGTTGCACAGGACTTAATACAAACCATCCAACCTCTTTTCCGCTCGAATCCCTTATCATCGGATTCCCAACCTACCTCTGCTAGTTGGATTCGCTGAATCGGGTATGGTTGAAAAAATGCGCGC
>JGI24021J15306_10013542_pt1 | contig 10132 bp, 5 predicted proteins | sample Ectturendosymbi1_FD_15306 | JGI IMG/M metagenome (IMG submission 15306) | reverse complement strand
TTGTTTCCTCGTAAATGTACGTATGCGAAAGTGATTGATTTACGCAATATGGTCCTGTGAAGCATTGGGTTCATTGCAAATCGATGTCACATTCCCCCCACCAAATTAGCCTGTGTCCGCTACTGGCCCCCCCTTGAGGTGTTACGCGCATAATTGTTTCTTATTTTTGGTGAAAACGCATCATTCACTCATATAATGTACTACAAACCAGGTCATAATGAAGTACACTGATTCCAAAAGGGCCCCCATCAGAAACTGCAATGTGCGGGTATTTTGCTTTCAAAGGGGCCCCAAACGCCACTGAAATGTGTAAGTACTCTGCTTTCAGACTTCATTGCAGGGCCCCTAAAAGAAACTGTAGTGTGTAAATACTCTGCTTTCAATGGGGCCCCTGACAGCAACTGTAATGTGTAAATAGCTTGCTTTCACAGGGGCCCCAAACAGCAATTGTAATGTGCAAGTATCTTGAATTCAAAGGGACCACGACAGTAACCGTAATGCAAAATTCTTTGCTTTCAAAGGGGCCCCTAACAGCAGTTGTGATGCTTAAGTACCATGCTTTCAAAGGAGCTCTCAACCGCAACTGTAATGTGTAAGTACCTTGCTTTCAAAGGGGCCCCAACAGCAACTGTAATGTAAAATTCCTTGCTTTCAAAAAGGCTGCCAACAGCAATTGTAATATGTAAGTAGCTTGCTTTCAAAGGGTCCCCAACAGCAATTGTAGTGTGTAAGTAGGCTACTATGCTTTCAAAGGGGCCCCCAAAAGCAAGTGTAATGTATAAGTACCCTGCTTTCAAAGGGGCCACCAACAGCAACTGTAATATGCAAGTACGACTCTTTGAAAGGGGCCCAAACAGCAACTTTATTGCGTAAGTAATGTACTTTCAAAGGGGTCCCACTACCATCTCCAATGTGTAAATAAAGAAAAGCTTCAAACCAACTTCTATACCTAAAAAATTGTGGGTTAAAATTTCTTCCGAAAAGTTCTGAAAAGACCTTATCAAATAAGAGCAAAGATTTATACCAAATGATAACTTTTTATACCAAATGATAATTTTTACACCGAATGATGATTGTTAGAGATTGGAGTGTTTGGTGTATCGATAATTTTATGAAAATGCCACATATGAACAGAACGTATCCAAGTGGAGCAGCAGAAAGTATGAAATTCAAAGCAAATTTAGTGTTTTAAATCTTCTTGGTTGTTGTTTATGGATTCATGCATTCCCATAAAGATATGAACGGTAACAAATTCAGTTTACCAACTAGCAAGCATTTTATTAAAGGTGAAAGTGTGAAACTTTAAAAGGGTAAGCTTTGTAGTTTATTAATGGTGAATGCAGAGAAAGGGGGCATGAAAATAAAAAGTGGAGGCGATGCCAACTCGCCATTGCCCAACTTTTGTGTGTTGCCAGCCTTGTCTTCCCGCTTTTCAGTGTTTTCAAAGTTGTGTATCATGAACACCCCTTTTCATTTTCTCCTTCTGCTATGTCAGTCATGCCGTAATCTCAGGAACGTATCCTTCGGTGGATATCTTAGACTTGATCAAAAGTTCTTATCACGGTTGGCTGAGTATGATGACGTCATCAGAGGGCCCCTTTTTAGTCTTGCCTCGGGACCCCAACCTCAAACCCACCACTGCCTACAGCTGCCCAGTCTAACAACTGCCAAACTGCCACACATGCACTACAATATTGTTTGTGACGTAACAAACGGAATAGTTTTCATATTATCATCACAATGGATGATTTAATAAAAAAACTATTCGAATAGAATGTACTTTTAAACTGCTGCAGCTGAGATTTGATCAGCCCTCTTAATTCTGTTTTATTTGTTGAAAAACGACGTTTGTATTCCTTGCCCGTTTAACAATAATTTTGAATTGGAGGTTTCATTGCTCCAGTAGACCCCAGCAGTTATTCATTGACCACTGGCCATTCAGTGACCCCAATTCAACCCCGTGACTATTTTCGACCCCTTGGATGGTCCAATTGACCCCTGGGGTTCAATATCGACCACTCTAAGAACCACTGCCCTAAAGCCTAAACCCAAACCTTTAGACTAAAGTTAAACCCAAATTTTTTGAAACATGAAAAGCGGTTCCATCAAAAGTGTCATATCTTTTCACCGATTTATCGCCGAAACGTCCATCGCCGAAACGGCGTCGCCGAACCGACCCATTCCGGTAAGGTCAGCCGTAGAAAAGATAATTTTTCCGCTCTTGCTTCGTGTTCCTAACAGCAGTTCGTGTCTCCTTTTTTCAATTCTTGTTCAGTGTCCACATTTCGCTAATAAGTTTTCTTACTGCTTGCAGGCATGGGGGCAGGGTTGTCATATCTACTTTTTGCCAAGGGGCCAAATCTAGTCCAGAAAAGACCCAAATTCTAAGACAAGGGGCCAAAAATAGGGCCAACCTTTTTTTCCAAATTTATCAGCATTTACAAAGTCATATGAACCCATACCTATCAATTTATTAAATGGCAATGTTCCTCAATCACAATTGTAACGTAACAGCAAAACAAGTAGGCTACTTGTTAAAAGATCGTAAGAGAACAATTTAATTTCCCTGTGTTGCTAAAAACTGAGATAAACTTACCATCCTGTGCTAAAGCCATCAACCGCAATCTGAACAAAACCAACAAACACGTGCACGACCAACAGGAAATAACAGGAAGTTAGGTAACGTAACAGTTCTCATCGCTACCTCTACAACTGCAGCAAGTAACAGGTATTCTGATGAAATTACTTTCACATTAAACTCTAAGCATCCTAACAAAATTTTGTAATCAAAAACCTTCAAAATATAAGGAGTTGGTGAAAATCTGCAATCAATCAGTCAAAAAATGTGAAAAATATGGTTTCTCAGAAAGAACCCAGAGTGCTCAGATCTAATTCTTACAAGGGGCCAATCTATCCTGATCTATCCTGGAAAAGGGCCAAAAAAAAGCCAAAAGGCCAAACGAAAATTTTGGGGCCAGCAAGTGTTGTTTGGCACAAAATTTCTGAAATTTGGCCCCAAAAGGGCCAACCTGGCACCCTGCATGGGCGCAATTTTGTTGCAAAATGCGGGGGGACAGCTTGGTGTGCAACCAATATAAGCTATTCATTCGGTCTATGCAGAAGTGAAGTTTTATAATACAGATTCCCAATTTTGTTTTCAGAGGTGTTTTGAAAGCAACACTAATCACGCTTTGCTTTATCCTTTTAACATCAAGTTTTAATAGATTTAACGTCAAATTTTAACAGATGAAATTTATGGCAAAAGTTCCATTCTAAGACTTATATTTGAATAAGGAAAATATATTTGAGATTAAACAGAAATCAAACTGCACAACGGTGAATTGGCAAAAAAGTACCAAGGTTAACCTGCATTAACACGAAAAGAATGTCCACCTAAACTAGGTTTATACGTACCTGTAAAGCAAATGTTTTGCACTTGGATGAAAACATTGATGAATTGTGGGTTTAGTTCAACTGAGGTAAATCAAATGACTTGCGAATCCATGCATTCAGCACAGGCACAAAGTGAAAGAGTCAAGGAATAAATATGTTTTGGATTGGTTGGTCAGTTGAACCACGCTGGTATAGCCTATTTTTTATTTCTAAACAAGTCCTTAAGTTTTTAGTTATAGGCCAATATGTAGCCAAGTCCACACTTCTCCAACGTTTTGATTTACATCCTGTTTACTAAGGGTTGAAGACAGTCTTTTGCAAAACTGGCAATCCTAAAGTAAAACTATGTCTCCACAGTAGTTCTGCTTTTCGTTTCCGGCAAATAATTCGCAAAGATTTGCCTACAGATGCAACTTCTTAACATTATAAATGTACATCTGTAAATTTACGTGACAACCAACGTTACAGCAATGTCAGTTACATTTCTGCACGAAACAAATCATCAGTGCTGCCACACGCTCTCTGCAAAAATCACTAGATTCACAAAAAAAATTCACTAGATTTGAAAAAAAATCACTAGATTTAAAATTTTTTCGTCGAAGTTCGCAATTTTGCTTGAATTGATTTAGTTATTTACTTTATTTCCCAAAAACCTATACATCACTTGCAAGTATCTTAAAGTAGATGATGGTTAACTATGGGTGTCGGAAGGATTTTCTCCAGGGGGGTCACTAGGGGATTTTTTCAAAACTTTTCCAGGTCGGGGCCAAAAGTGGTGAAATTTGTTTTTTCCCACTCGAAATCAAGAAATTAATATTTTTTGCTTAATTTTTCAAAATTCAGGGGGGACAAGGCTCCTTGCCCCTCTCTTCCGACGCCCATGGCGGAAACCTGGAAAATGAAATACCAACAATTTTCAGGCTGTTTTCAAGAGCTGAAAACGACACCACTCACGGAGTATTTTAGACCAGTCAATCCATTATTTAATTACATATTTCCATTGCAGTGTTCCTGCAAAGAAATGAAAATACTGTCATGGCCAAAATTACCGCAATAACCAGCACCGACGTGAAAACAATGAGAAACCCAATTTAGAAACACTTTTTCGTTATTTTGCCCGAAGTATTTCAACAACGATTCACGTAATCAATTGTTTGTGGATTAAAAGGACTGAATATTAGAAAAAAGGAGCAATATTCTTCAAAAACACATTTTGCACTAGATTGCATTGAAAAATCACTAGATCACTAGGTCAGCCTAAAAATCACTAGATCTAGTGAAAAATCACTAGACGTGGCACCAGTGCAAATCATGGCTGTACTGTGGTCTCTCACACGTGCAGCTGTTAAACTCTCATTGTTTCAAGACAATGACCTTTCTTACAGTATGCAACCAGTGATTACTAGAAAAATCACTGATGCCACACAGGGTGAAATGTCGGACAGAAACAGTTAACAACCTTTCGCGGCCTCCAGAAACTTGCAAAATGTTAAAATCATTTTATCAAAGCGAAAACTTATGAAAAGATCAGAATCAGTGATACCACATCAAACTCAGTTCAACATCAGCTTGGATTCGCTATGCATCTAACATGAACCATGACAAATGTCACTTTCATTTTTGCAGCCTCTCTCCAAATATAAAACCTAAAGAGAAAAATGTGGGGGGGACGTAGCATATTATGTCCCCCCTGTCTGAAAAAGTGAGGGGGACACGTCCCCCGGGTCCCCCACCTAATTGCGCCCACGGGCATGTCTACTTACCAGGGGTGGCCAAACCTGCTCTATGTAGGAGCCGCATATCGTAAACCCAAGTTTCAAAGAACCGCAACATAAAAATCTAAAAACACAAATTTGTTTGCAATCGACACTTCTGTGACGTCATGATTATTTTTTGACCGACTTGCAAAAGTAATACTGTAATGCAGGCTAGCTATCACAGTACCATATTACAATATTTCTATGCTTTGCAATCGAAATAAAAAATGATGAACAAAAACATGATTTTTTGGAAAGCTCAAAGAGCCGCAAGCAAAGGTTCGAAGAGCCGCAGTTTGGCCACCCCTGCTATATACACTAGCATCATTAAATTTTACGCTGTCTATTTCTGAATAAGTGTCAACCAACGTTACAGCAAAACCAGATACATTTCTACGCTAACCAAACCCATGCTATACTGTGGTCTTTCACATGTGCAGCTGTAAAACTATCACTGTTTCCAGAAAATAACCTTTCTAACAGTATACTACACAGGGTAAAATGTCGGGCAGAAGCAGTAAACCATGTTCCACGGTCTCTAGGAACTCTAGAAACTTTTTGAATCTAAAATTGATAAAGTAACAGAATCTAGTGATACCACGCCAAAATCTGTTTCAACATCAACTTGTCTTTGTGTAACATCTAACATGAAAAGCACTTCACGCAAAACGTGGCAAACGCCACTTTTATTTTTGGAACTTCTCCAAATGCAAAACCTGAAGAGAAAAAGTGGGGGGACATGGCATATTATAGCCCCCACCTGAAAAAGTGGGGGGACACGTACCCCATGCCCCCCACCAAATTAAGCCCATGCTTGCAGGACTGAAGATGCGTTAAATACACGAAACTAGTTTCCCTGCGAAATAATTGCAATGCATTCACTTGCGTACGTCACTGCTGTGGCTTAGAACTATTGGAAGACAGATATGTGCAAGTTTGAATCGTCGCAGAAGGATGAGAGCGGAGCCAAGCAGGCAGACTCCTCAGAAGCTGGCCACAAAGCTACAGCGTGTTTTATCATTGTCCTGAAGAGAAGACACCCTGACATTTATATCATAGTTGAATACAGAGATGGAATCGTCTTTCCAAATCCTTGAATTGCTTTGCAAATAATGCTGACGATGAGTGTCTATTGCAACCTACGAGAAACTGATTCTTACATACGCTTGATCAGGACAGATTGTGTGATCCAGCTTTGAGTACAGGAAGGAACGATACAGAAAAAACTGAATTTGATGAAATGATAAACGAGTTTGCTTCGATAAAGGCGCGGAAAGTGTTGTTGCAAGTAGCATGTTGTGTTATTTAAAGAAGCTATATTGATATTTCGATGGAATCGTGCTTTTCGGACACAAGTAATACATGTATCGCATTAAATAATTGAATGTACCATCCAAAATAATATGTTTCATTTTTAAAGAAATGATCGTTTGCAGCAATATGTTGTGTGATTCTTTGTAAGATTTACAATTTGGTTAGCCAATACTGTGTTTTAAGTTATGATAACGTTATTACTTGAATGTTTTGATATTCTCTATAAAATAAATCAATGAGTATAGAAGTATGTTATGGTCCTTATGCATAATTTATGTTTTATTTGCTGAAAAGCTTTTATAAAAAATAAACGCATATTTTCTGTTTCAAAACTGTTATTATTATAATGGTTTATCTTTGGTAAAAATTGTGCCTACATATAATGTTTAAATCATTTAAAAGGGCGCACATTTAAACTTTGCTATGGGCGCCAGTTTGCAATAGATACGCCACTGCTTAAAGCCTACATGATATTCAATCCTCCAGTGGTGGGCAAAACAATATTATTATGCTAGAAGTCGCAAATAAACACTGTTGTTACAGAATTACAACTAAACTTGCATATGCATATCAACATCTGTTGTTATAGTTTGTGACTGAATAAGCGTTTGGTGGTACAGAACTTGAAGATGGCGTGAAGTAAGAGATTCATCCCAAATTTTTCGTCTGACACTCTTCAAGGGACATCGTCAGAATGAAGTGGAGGTACAACCGAACTGATTAACAAACAGGAAAGCAGAGTTCTCATTGGTTGAAACAGCAGCCAATAGGAAAGTGGTTTAGGAGATCAAAAAGGAGAGTTTTCGTTGGTTGAAACAATTAGCCAATGGAAAGAGTTGATTTTTTTTCGAACTTCGTCGAAAAGGTTTGGGAAATCTTCAGGGAGTAAACGAATTCTTTTTGTTTGCAGAGAAGGGATTCAGAGATTTGATGAAAGTCGCTTCTAGGGTTGAGAGATGAAATGGAGTGCGAGCTCGAGCGAGAACAGAGAACTTGTCTTGATTGTAATGTGAGGCAGAGGTGTTCGGACTCAAGTTTTTTTGAGTCCGACTCCAGTCCGGATGCAAGAGGTAGGAAACCTGATCCGCATCCTGTTTGCAACACAACTATGAAATCCGAATCCTGAAAAAATCCTGTTAACATATTTGACTAATCAATGTGCAACCATTCAAAATTTTTGTTTCTCAAAGATCCGTAGTGGCTACAGGTTCATCAGTGGACCTTCGTATTTGAAAAGTTTTTCATCCGTTACCTGTAACGTGACAGTAACACACGATGAGTGTGTAGTAGAGTGCACTAGGTTTGTTATTATTGCACTAAACCCTAAATCTAAACCAAAACTGTAAATCTGAACACAAAAGTTTTGGACACATTTGAAGAAAGTAAAAAGCTGGTCCCTTGACAAGTGCAAGCATGAGACTGCCACCAAAATGAAGGCGCCAAGGTGTGAATCGAACCGAAAACCCTTCACACAGCAGACGTAGACGCATTCGCTATACTAGCACGACGATGCTGTTAAAGTGACAAAGTCAGCATTTTATCCTAACCAGATCACTCTCACTGTGCCTACAGCCACTTTCTTTCTCAAAAGCAAAGTTTTGCCAAACATAGACTGGAAAAAATAAAACCACACATAACCAAAAATGGCACTAAAACTCAGATCTAGAAAATGCAGTCAACCAAGATCATGCAACGAAACATGAAGCTAAAAGCAATATTACCAACACAAAACAACTTAAGCTTGCTAGACTTGCTACATTCACTAACAGTAATTGATGATTAAGACCTAACCGATAAGTAAATAGGCACTAACTGATATTGATGCACACTAAAATAGATATTACGGCAGAATAGGCACAGCAACACCACATCTCTAACCTCAACAACTCACAACTTACAAAGGTAACCTGACATCACGTTGTATTGAACCTGATAGTGGACTAATGGGATGCTACTGTATGGTGGCGGACTGGTGCTCTGCAGTGCACGACACGTCCGGTGTAACAGCGCCTTTGTTACACATTTGCAGTTGATGTGAACTACATTACATCCTTTAAATCTTTGCAAACATTCTTTATATGATTGTGTTGGCGTCAAATTCCAAAAAATGAAATTTGAAAATCCTGATCCTGATCCGGAGACTCGAATAAAACTGTAGTCCTGATCCGATCCGGTTTGTTCAAAATCTGCTGAATTCTGCCGGATACGAGTGCTGACATCCGGATCTTGTACACCTGTGATGTATGGCACATTGGGCGTTGTCAAGAAGATGTTGACCGATGGCGGATTGGTGAACTTGTGGAGGACTGGTGGCCTTACCGGGGCGGGGAAGGCTTTGACGGATGCGTGGATTTGTATGATTGGTAATCGACTTTGGAATGTGTTGTTTAATTCGCTCTTTTAAGTGCTGAGACGTGCGACCAACGTACCGGCTGTTGCAGTGGCACACAAATTGGCAAATTACGTTGCTTTGATGATGGGAAGGTAGCACGTCTTTCTTTGCTGCTGGTAAAAGCTGTCGGGTCGTAAAAACAGCACGTGGTTCGACGGAAAAGAAGCAGCGTTTCACGGCAGACGTGATCTGCTTTCCGAACCTCGTCGAAACGTTTCCGATCCATGGAACGTGTAGATAGACTGGGCATTTTTTCACTGTGTGGACCGGGCTCGAGTTCAGTTGTTGAAGTTTTCGTTTCAGAGTGGAGTTGATTGAATGTTCAGGGTAGCCATTTTCCAATAGGATTGAGCGAATTTTGTCAAACTCTGGGTCCAGTTTGCCTTTTGAGCAGAAGATAAAAGCTCTGTGAACCAAAGTACGAATTAAATTGATTTTCCGTTTGTGGGGCTAAAGCAATTGCAGCGTAGATACTGGCCAGTGAAGGTAGGTTTCCTGTAGACTGATGTTGAAAATTCCGAACCGAGTCTTTCTACCAGCACGTCCAAGAAGGGGTGGGAGTGACTGAATTCCTTTTCATGGGTGAAGCGTAAGGAAGGGTGAAGGGGGTTGAGATGCGAGAGAAACGTATTGCAGTCATCTTCATTGTCGACAGTCGGTACGTTGGTCGCACGTCTCAGCGCTTAGTTCTGTTTTGTCTGTCATCACAGTACTATAGAAAATGATTAAAACAAGAATGAGCGCGAAGATGCATTTCACTATGAAACTTAATTCAGTAAATTAACTCATTTAGCAGTCGGAAACTGTTAGTGTTAATGAAGGGCTCGATTTCGTTTGAATAGCATTAAACTTGGACAAGAAGGTGAAGATTGCTGATTTGGCTTTAATGAGGTTAACACCATCCACCTGCAATTGCAAATTAACTTCATTGAACTTCGTGAAGATATCTGTGGACTGTGACAGCCACCAGCGTTTGGCAGTGGCGTAACTAAGGGGGGGCAACGGCCTCAATTTAAAATAAACTTACTTTGTTTTCTGGTCACGGATACACGCACTGTGCAAATTTTTTTATGACTAATGTACGTTTCCTCTGCTTGATTTTCATTTTACTATTTTATTCTTTCACTGACACAATTGCTTCACCCGTGGCTGTTAAGTTACTTAACATAGGTAACAATTAACACCAGAAAAAGCTTCGGCTGGCGTGAGATTTGAGCCCACAAACTTCAATAAGCGTCTTCTATAAGCGATACATGTCTAAAACTTACAACATCCA
>JGI24021J15306_10013539_pt1 | contig 10134 bp, 8 predicted proteins | sample Ectturendosymbi1_FD_15306 | JGI IMG/M metagenome (IMG submission 15306) | reverse complement strand
CCGAAATCCTGTCTTCATTTATCGGAACCGCGTTACCACTGTACTGTTCAAATGAAACAGTCGCAGCAAGACTGATTGCTAGGTAGACTGTACACACACAGTTGGTTCCCAAACCAGGGATCTCTACATAATTGGCTCCCATACCGGGTATGCCTACATAATTGGTTCCCAGACCACCGGGAATCTCTTCATAATTGGTTCCCATGCCGAGAATCTGTACATAATTCGTTCCCATACTGGATTGGCTGGCATGAGGAATGTCAACCGAATGACTGCATTCGGTCAGCAGCACTCAGTAATAACTTGGATGGTTATCCGTTCCTTCGTTTCTAATTCCTGACTTCTTTCGACAAAGTTACCCCTGTCTTCACTGACATGCCAGGCACGTCGTAACTTCGTGAGACAAACTTCTGGAACTTTCCCTTCGTCACAGTTTAATTGGATCACGTTTCCTCGCTGTAATCCTTGCGGGACTTTGTTTTCATTCAACACCATTCACAACTTTTCAGCACCATCGCATCTTAAGGGGTGATTGTTGAAGTTTTGTCTGTATGCAGCACATTGACCGCTCCTCCTGTTGCACTCATTCGATGTTTTCTAGACAGTCCCTCATCTATAGTTTTTGTGCAGCTTGTCATTTGACCTTTTAGCCGTTTACAGTATTTTTGAAGCCCGAATTAGGCCCGAAACCCAGATTTACCGAGTCAGTCAAGATATGCGTGAGTGCGGAGTATTGGTGGCGTAGCAAAGTAAACATGACTGATTAATTTAATTTGTCAGTTTTATTTACGATGTAATCAATTCGATGGTTAAAAAAGTGTCCATCGTTGCGAAAAAAGTTATATGCAGGCCCGAAATCGGCCCGAAACATTTTGACAAACTTAAGCCCGAATCCGGCTCAACCTGAAAAGCCCAGCCCGACCTGCAACTCTGCTCTGATCCCATGACCTCTCAGAAAGTAATAACGACGCACCTCAAACCAGCAGTGCGTCACCTGACATCTTTCCGCACAAGACCAACCAATGCCAACGACGTCGGACGATTCATCTCTCAGACCCACTGAGCATCATAGCTTTCACCTTGCAGATCCCCTCAATACAGTATACTTCTGCAGAACTCACTTTTGCCCATTGTGCAAGGTCTTCGGTACCAGTCAGAGGGGGTCGGAGTCACATTTTCAGACTCCGACTCAGCTCTTGTTCCAAAATTTTTGAATCCTGATCCGCCGTCCGAATTTTTTCGGATTTACACTGCGGCAACCATCGATGCAACAGAAATTCGACGTTTCTACATAAGCACAGACATTTATACAGATCATGCAGACTCCTACTACTGCCTAAAATATAAAGAGACTCCAGATACTGGTCCAGTTTTTCACAAATTTTTGACTCCGGTCGGGATCCGGGTCCGATAAAAATCACAGAATTCTGCCGGAGTCGGTTCCGACGGTACGGATCCGTGGCCACCTCTGGTACCAGCATAGGCTGCTTCAGTCTAGGGGAATTTTGTATTTAGTTATGCTTTAGTGATCAGCTCGTCACGTGACAGGTTGATTTGGACGCGTGTTGGACTGTATGAATCTTCCTGCAGTGAAAAATTATGGTGTGGAAATTCCTAAGACGTTTAAATATTGATAAGATTCTTCCAAAATTGTTAAGTGATGTTATTAGATTGTACAGATTTAGTTCCAAGTTTCACAAGAGGCTGGGTAATAGCATTAGAAACGTGTGCCCAATTTCGGATAGAGTAATACAGGTACAGATTAATGAGTTGTAAAGAATTTTTGTTGCAATCTCTAGCTATCTTAAGCAAACAGCGTAATTAGATATATCTGTAGCCATTACACTTGTCACCAGTTTTGCATAAGATCGCATAGCCTCTAATTTAATTGCATCAGAGAGTGATTTTTTCCTGTCCATTTCTTAACTTTATTACCAACAAGGAACTGACGAACTGAATTTTCAGTAGATTGTAATGTTTTTCAGATTTGGGTATTTTTGGCTACAGTTTTTTGTTAAATTTGTCTACTTTTGGTGATTTTTATGATAAATTTGTCTGTGAAGCTTTTTAAAATCTGACAACCCTGCTACATGGAGTAACAGACCAACATGACAACGTGTTTTCATGTGAAAACGTCGTTTTCAAACGGTTTTTGGATTTTAATTTAGTTACCAGATTACTACTTTATACATTACTTATATCTCCATCACGCACAGTGTCAATTGCTGATCACAGATATTATCGAAATAGTGTCGATTGCGCACCATAAAATTGGAAACGCGTTTATTGTGTTAGAATGCATTGACTGCGTCTTTGAATGGGGACCGTGGAGCGACTGTGCGAACAACAAAAGGTCTAGACAAGAAATCGTTACTGTAGACGCGGTGGGAGCGGGAAGAACGTGCCCTCCACTGAATACCGAAACAGAAGGTTAGTAGAAAAAATCACAGTACCAAACGGATAATGCAAATTTGTCTACATAGGATGAAAAGATTATGAACTCATTTTTAATTTTTTGCTAATAAAAAAGCCCTTTTTTGACATATTCAACGTTAGAACCCATCCTTCCTAAGGTCGACTGCTTAATAAAGCAATTTTATTGTAATATCCTCTTCCTACAAAACGTTTTTCTTGACAGACCAAAAAATTGTTTTTAATGAGATCGAAACTGAAAATTTAAAACAAAAATTCTACGAATGTTGAAATACCCGGAAAAACTTGAAGCGCTCTAAGAAAGATTGCAAATCTCGCAACTGCTCACTGTATTTTCGTGTATTTTGGACAGAATGCATTGACTGTGAAGTTGCATGGGGCGATTACGGTGAATGCGTTAACAGTGAGATGACTCGAACGCAGTACATCGTCACCGTTGCATCTGGGGCCGGAAAAGCATGTCCTTCACTGCAGTCAGAAACAAACGGTGAGAGCAATGTGCAGTGGTTCTGACTTAGCAAAAATAATGCTCATCTGCGGCTTCAGCTGCATTCAGAGTCAGATTATGAAGACGACTGCACTTAACTAATTTGGCCGGAGGTACCACCTTTGTGGTCCTGATTTTGTCTGATTCTTGATAATAAATCTATCGTTTCATTTCAAAACTTACAGCTTGTGCCGACTGTGTTGTGGACTGGAGCGACTGGGGAGAATGCCAGAATGGGAAAAGGTCCCGATCTCAAGAGATCATTTCGGATGAAGTAGGAACTGGAAGGGGTTGTCCAACTCTTCAAACGGAAATTGAAGGTGGGTGTATGACGCTCTCTTATTCGTGATTTTAATGATCAGAAGGTCCTAACAACGCTTTTGCTTCACGATAATGCGTTACCACTTGAAACAGCACAGCATCGATATGTTGTTTGGTAAAATATCAAATCAGCAGACGAGCTATTTGCTGCATACACTAAAATATGAAAACTAGGAGCTACTTTGCTCAGTAAGCAACGATCCGTTGTAACTGCACTGACGCACTCGTGATTTTCTGAGATGGAAATTGATACTACTATAATTGTACAGTCTTGGTAAGTTTCGGCCTAGTTTATGTGTATAACGTCTTCATTACCACACCCAACGCGTGAGGTATAAGCATACGTCGCAGTGATAAGGAGCACAGAAATACATGAATGAAATCGAGGATATATACGTGGAAGTAGCAGAAAAGTACGCGTTTGATGACGCTAATACGTTTACTTTGATGAAACACAAGCATAAAGGACATACGCATGAATGACGCCATCACGATTATTATAATGTAGTACTGCGATGACTTTCCACATGCACCGATTTATAAAATACATGGGGGGTGATGGGAGGCTGCGAAGGACCAGTGGCCATTTAGGCTGCAGACCGCCCAAGGACGAAGCTACTATTCGTGTGAAGGGAACAGTTTATAGCAGTAAGTAAACATCTTTTGCTCTGAGTATAAAGTTTATTATACGAAATGCGGTATTATGGTTTATTGAAGCAAGATGCGTTGTGTAGACTAGGTCAAGCCACCAGAAGGAAATGGTTTAGCGTTGTCGCATTGAACATTTGCTGTTTTCACATATTTAAAATGTTCGTGAAAGCTAGAGAGGAAATGCGTCAAAAGTTATAAACTAGTGCAGTATTGCAATGGTGTTACGGCCCACGGGATCTTAAGCAGGTTGAGAACTAGGTGTCCAAACATTCATTGCGGAAGTGACTTCTCAGTCGACGTCGCGATGAGAACGGAAATTCGTTTGCAATTCAGTAGGCATGGTTTGCTTTACGCTCGTAGACTAAAATAAAGGCATTCAACTGCTTCATACGAGGGTTTGATGCGACCAATTTTAGTGAACACATCAAAAGCCAAACTGAAAAAGATACAACAGCGATACTTCCTTATTCGATTATTTCCATTATAACAGCGTTAAATAGTTAATCAATGCACCTGCTTTATGTATACCAATAAAACGAGCACAAATAATGTTTCTAGTAGGTGAATAATCATATTTTTTGTATTCCGCTGAAAAAAGTGCCAAACGCGGTTTATTTTTTATTTCTAAAGGAATTTTTGACCAGATTTCTGTTGCACTGAACTTTATCATTTCAGCGCCCGACCTTTAGCGTGCTTTTGGCAAAGCATGCTGTCGGATTTAGATTTGTCTTGTATTATACGGATGAACACCTGTAATAAGCTTAGAATAATTGATAAATGTAGCTGGTAGCTGATAGTAATTATACTTGTACATGAATATGCTCACTTCAAGGTTATATATATATTTTAGTTAGAGTACTTTCTGCGTTTTATAAATGGCGGTAACTTTGTTAGTCACAAGTTCATTCGTGTTTAAACAATCTTATGGCGCCATTTAAAACAACCGATATTGGCTGTAGATGATGTGAAGTTCCTCTTAACTAGGCAATAATCCCATACTGTTCTCATGAATTTATTATGCTGTGATACAAAATACGTAATGCCTGGTTATTAACATAATGTTTAAGTTCATACATTACACGAACATATTTGGATACAGTACAACACAACTGTTTACATTGCTCTTTCCAAGTCAGTTTACATCTACAATTACACTAAGGTACTTGTAAATTAAAGTTCTTTCAATGCGATTACAGTTAGCTTTTATTGCAAAGGATTCTATGCTTAAATGTTTATTTGTGATTAACAGGTATTTTGTTTTGGAAATATTTAGTGAGAGCAGGGGCGGATCCAGAGGGGGGGCGATCGCTCCCCCTAAAACCTACCAGAGTAACTTTTTCACCATAATTTTGTACAATTCGGAGAGTAACATTCGCGATATATGGCCATTTCGTCGTCCACTGTTTTGTTACAGAAGTGTTGTGAAGTATACCTCACCTCTCTTACAGTAGCGAAGCCGTCATGAAACTTGGCTACCAAATATTATTGACATCGTCCCTGAGTGAGAGTTTGTTTGCTGTTAGCCAATCCATTACCTTTTTCATTTCAGGGTTAACCGAGTTTTGTAATTTTCTCATATTATTGTCGCTCTGAACTAAAACTGTATCATCAGTAAAAGTATAATTTTCATAAAACTTGAATTTGATAAGTCATTTATGAATATTAAAAAAATAAAGGGCCTAAAATCGAACCCTGGGGGAACCAAGAAATAAATGAATAATTGACTTTAAAGATGATTTAGTGCTTCCCTCCTGAACGTACTGTTTTCTGTTGGAGAGATACGACTGTATTAGTTTAAACGCGTTTCCTCTTAAACCGTAATGCTCAAGTTTTGTCAGCAATATGGAGTGATTCACTGAGTCAAATGCTTTTCTTAGATTTAAGAAGACCGCACAAGATGCAAGATTTTTATCGAGGTTTTGAAGCAGGTTTTCATACAAGTCTGTAATGGCCAGGGAGCATGGGCGTCCGCGGGGAGGCAAAACGGGCATTGCCCCCCTGGAAATTGGTACCAAGAAGCAAAAATTTCTAGAAAACGTAAAATCAGTGGTTTAATTCCGATTAGTTGGGTTAATTCTTGCGATGACAGTTTGTTTGCCGATGTGACACTCACACTGCACAAGAGCCAGTTCACTGTTCTTGAATAATGCAGTCGTGAAATTGCAGTTCACTTAATNCGTTCCTTTGGCTGTAAATGCAGGNTGCGAATCTCGGGAGCGATATTTGTTCTACTATCAGCCTTTGTTGCGTCACCATGACATGGCAACATATCTTTAAAAGGTTCTTTAAAAGGTTCACTTCAAGTTGCGGTGCCACAGTGGTACTCGTTTTGCAGCATGTAACTGTTGAATGCAGACACCTTGGCACAGGGGCGTAACGAGGTTAGATGGCACCCGGGGCAAAAAGCAAGTTTGGCGCCCAATGTTCGAACCTGATGTCTTTCGGAAGCAAATGTAGTATATTGAAGGAATTACTTGTGACATTATTGGGACTTTTCAGCGCCCCACGCAGTCATTCCGCGCCCGTCGTAGTGATTCGGCGCCCCCATAGTGATTTGGCGCCAGGGGAATTGAGCCCCCCTTGCCACTACCTCGTTACGCCCCTGCCTTTGCAGGTAATGCAGCGAGACAACGAATGAGCGACTGCTAATAGCGGCAAGTCACGTACGTTCATACCAAAGGTGGGCGAAGTGCGACTCGTGGCTCTTCTAGATAATTAGCAATGTCTAAATTGGACAGAGAGTTGTTACCTCGTATTTACCGTTTGTTTAATTTATCAATTTGTTTACGCGAGCTCATAAGGCAGTTTCCTATCCAGGCAGTAAACTTAGGGGGGCGATTTCAGTAATGTTTGCTGGTCAAGTCTGATACCGGCTTCGCTACTGTAAGAGAGATGAAGTATATTTCACAACACTGCTGTGACAAAACAATGAACGGCAAAATGGCCTTCAATCGCGAATGTTGTTTTCCGGATTGCACAAAATTACGGTGAATAAAGTTCCTTTCGCAGGTTTTAGGAGGGCGATATCCTCAATTACCCCCCTGGATCCGCCCTGTCGTAAGGTTAGTTTCCAGAGAGTCTGCGCGATTTGATAACAAAGATAGTGAACTTACAGTAAAGCTCAAGTTAGGCTACTTAAGTTCCCAGAGAAAAATTCAATTTTTTCGAAGACACATATTGTCAAAAGCATTCTGTCATTTTCCCAATGTCAGAATGAGAACGAATAATTTTCTCGGAGAGGCATTTGCAGGAGCACAAAGTGGAAGAATACAAAAATAAATTGTAAAACTACTAGAGGAGCTCCAAGCCAGATTTGACCATTTCCAAGAGTTAAGGCCAATCTACATTGAGGCCGTGCCAGGAGTTTGCAGGCGTAATTGTTTGTTATGTTGCATCGGGTAATTCTGCGCTCGTGCACGGCTCGGCACGGCAACTCCTGGGCGCAATGAAACAAACAAAGAATCGTTCGCGGCTACCCCCGGCAACTTCTCAGTGTAGATTGGCCTTTAAAACTATGCTTTGCATTCCTTGTAAATCCATTCACTGTTAATGCAGTCAGTGATGGCTCTTTAGTTCTCCAATCATTTGTCACAAACTTGTCTGCGCTGTAGAAACGAAACTGACTGGCTCTAAAAAATCTTTAGTCAATGCCACTGTACAGCTAATTTCTGGCCACAGGTTCCAGAAAATACCCACAATTTAAAGGACCAATGCGCATATAGCACGACATATCGCTGTCACTTTTTTTTCTCTGTAATGAAGTTCGTAAAATCAAACCATCGTGCAAAACTAAAAATGAACACTTGGGAGAATTAATTCGCACAGCTTTAACAACATTGTCCAGATTTTCGGAGACTGCAAAATCAAACAAAAACTTAATATTGACAAATACTGTGCATCATTTCATGGAGAACTTGCATTATTTACCATATTTGTATTGACACTGCAACTGGTTTTGAGGCTGGCTAGTGTTTTTGGTTTTCTGCAGATGACTTTTCCATTAAACAAGTTTTCCCACCCCTGGTTTATACTATGTGTAAAGAAACTTGAGTGAAAGAGAAGCTTTGCTGCCAACAAAGCGCAGTTTTTGCAATTAATGCTCCCTCTGAAGTGCGCAACTGCGCAGTACCACCAGACCATTTGCGCTGAAATCTCATCCCGCGCACTTGCAACATTCCAAAACATTGGAAAAACAAGAAGCTATTCCAATTAAATATGCATTTTGTTCGTATTTTGATACAATTTTATACTTATTCTAATAATTCACAAACTTTGTAATTCATTTAGAACTCTGCTCACTCAGTCTTAAAATATCCATGCTCACTAAAACAAACATTTACTTCGTGTAAAATTTTCTTAGAAGGAAAGCACTGTATGCAACTGTTTTCGTGACACCGGGCATTTTCTTTGTGGCGTAGAAAGGCGAAGCGTTTTGTGTACGTCCACTTGTGTTGCATCATCAATAACCCGGAAAAGATAGGCAAAATGTTGACGTTGCCCCTCCCCTGGAAAAATTTCTGCGGACGCCCATGCCAGAGAGGGGTAATGGATTGGTTATTGGGAAAACCGTATTGTTGCTGACTCAACAAGTTGTTTCTGATGAAACAATGTACAGTCTTGTGTAAAGCACTTTTTCAAGTATTTTTGACAGGTATGTTAACACTGATATCGGTCTGTAATTAGTGAGGATTTCGCTACCTCCCGACCTAAAAATTGGTAATACTTTATCGATTTTTAGATTTTCCGGAAAAAAGCCGTCGCTTATGCGTTCTTTTCATCAGGTGAAATGACGGTAATCTATTTTTTGTTGTCTTGAGCTTGGCTTTTATTGCCATTTCGGGTGTAGCAGGACGTAAATGTGTCAGAAAAGGATTTTTGCATGCAGGCTACTTCAGTAGTTTGTACCGAACAGGTGTAGGATCCTCACAAATAAAGTCGTGCTGTCTGTCTTCGATATTTTTGAGATGCCGTTTCATAAGAAGAAACTCATTTCCTTCTTTGTACGACACAAACCTTGCAATGATTGGTCGTGGATTTTCCTTGTTTTTCCCTTTTTGTCCTAGCTGATGTACTCTCTGTATATCATTAGGTTGGGATCTATTTCGAGCTCATCTACTACTGAGCGCAACACTTCTTCCCCATGACCATTATCTCCTTTGTCTTATTCCATACCAGGGGTGGCGAAACCTGCTCTATGTATGAGCCGCATGTCGTAAAACCCAAGTTACAAAGAGCCGCAACATTAAAATGTAAAAAACGAATTTATTTGCAATCTACGCTTCTGTGACATCATAATTCTTTTTGGAACGACTTGCAAAAGTAAAACTGTACCGTTCGCTAGCTACCACAGTACCACTACAATATTTCTACACTTTGCAATAGAAATTAAAAAAAAAAACAACAAATGTATAATTTTTCGGAAAGCTCAAAGAGCCGCATGCAAAGGTTCGAAGAGCGCATGCGCAGGGCCGGCCTTAAGCCGATGCAGCTACATTGGGCCCCGCACCTCTGGGGCCCCGCGCTGTGGTTTTTGGGTAGATTGTTCATTTTTGCCAATTACACGTTGCGCTTAAGAATTCAGTAGAATCGCCATATAAATTTCATTGTTAACAAAGAACGCTCTCGTCAAAACTAGCGAATTTCCTCTATTATCGAACCTTAGCAAACGTGCTCAATTCTCGTGTTAGTGCTTTACACCTGCGCTCTACCATGATCGTAACACGGTTGACTGAACACGACGACGTCATACAATCACTGCTCAGAGGGGCCCCGCGCGCCTAGGTCTTGCATTGGGCCCCGCACCTGCTAGGGCCGGCCCTGCGCATGCGGCTCGTGAGCCGCAGTTTCGCCACCCCTGTTCTATACCATAAATAAGAATATTTTCTCTTCTGATGTATTGATCTTGTCTATCGAGTTGAAAGACAATCGGATTTGTTTTCTGAACCATCTCGTTGCGTAGCTGCACTTTTTCTTGTTCAGGCTGATTCAATTTGTTTTCATGTTCAACCACCTTTTTATTCCATTTAGCTCAGTGCTCTTCAACCTTTTTGTCAACGCGGAACCCCTCGTACTTTTGCGTTTGTCATGGAACCCCACTAAAAAAATTTAGAAATTATGAATTGCTTGGTCAGAAAATTAAACATTTCGTTATTACACTGTTACACTTCAAAAAATAATTAGACACTTCAAAGCATAAATAATTATTACAAAAGTTATAAAGTCAGACATTTAATGACTCTGTT
>JGI24021J15306_10013536_pt1 | contig 10135 bp, 6 predicted proteins | sample Ectturendosymbi1_FD_15306 | JGI IMG/M metagenome (IMG submission 15306) | reverse complement strand
CCTGTCTGAATAGCCATGATCATCTCTTATTGAAGCGTCAAGCTGCTTAAATTGCCAAGTGTGACGCTTACGCACGTTTGTGGCACAAAAAGTCACAATTGGTGAGCAAAAGGTCTGCCCGGAGTTGGAGTCGTTAAAATTTTCTCCGACTCCTCAGGTTGAAAATCCTTCTGACTCCTCGCCTCCGACTCCACAACCCTGTCACAGACTGTGTAAAAGCACTATCACTGGGATTGTAATCTAGCTTTGATGAAAATGCTAGAATAGGGAGATGGGTCTTCTTAGCATATTTATACATTTCTTGAAAACTAATATTTGGATAGAATTTGGTGCTTTTTATGTCTCTGCGAGCTGGATTAATTCGAGGCTATCATAGGTACCTAGTGTGGAATGTAGTATTAAATTAATCTATTCTATACTTGTTGCTAATACTTGCTTTTTATGTGTTTTGATTTACATTTTGCTGTTCTTTCCAGCTTAGTAGAATACAAAAAAATGAACTTTTGTGGAGATGGAACATCTTGCCAATATCAAGGTCAGATGAATCAGCATCCTATGCAAAATCCTTTTAATTGTTTTAATGAACCTAGGTTACCATATGCAAGTGCTCTAGCTGGATATCAAGATCATGCTGCTCAATTTACTCCATTGTCTGTTGCTTTTCCAAGCTATCAGCCACTCCATCAGAAGCAAAAAGTTGGCTCAGAAAAAACGTGGTTTGGGAAGAACAAAAGAGCAAAAAAGGACCCAGTGTTTTTGGATTATTGTGATGTATGTGATAGAGGCTTTAAAACTGCAGAAAAAAAGAGGGAACATTATGAACAGCATGTGAAGGTTTGTGGTTGGGATTTGTAATTTTCGTAATCATACCTCTCTGCAACCATATCTTGCTCACAGTGTCCAGAACTTGACTGTGAATTTGAAGCTCATTTCAAAATTGTGGAAATACACAGGAGAAATCTGCATGGCCCAAGTAGGTTGAAAGTTGCCTTTCCTTTCCAGTTAATTGTGTTTGTAGCATGTTTCCTTACATCATTCTTTACTGTGCAGTATGTATCTGATGCACTATAATGGGAAATATATTAATTAGAGGGGTAAGTTTAGTGTTTGAGAAGATAAATAATTAAATTGCTTATCAGTCCTGAGTCTTGTCAACAGAGGTATTGCAAACTTAGTTTTGTTGAGTGTTAGGCCATTTTGCATCATGAAAAAGGTTTGTTAGATGCAAACTGTTGATTTACCTCATTTGCGAAAGTATTCAGATTAAGAATATATCAGAGCTTCACAATTGTTCAAAAGTAGTCAACTTGAATTTGAAATAAAAATGATAATAGCTGGATACATGTGGCAAGACTTATGATCAGTGTAGGCAAACAAGTGCTAATTGCATGAATAGATGAGAGTGGAAAGGATGAAGATAGTTATAAAAGATTTGCAGTGAATTGAAGGGTTGCATAGCTAGATCTGCTCACATTGTGCTTAACCAAGTGCTTGGCATGAACTGATTTAGCTTTTAAGTAATAATAGCAAGGTAGTCAGAAAATAAGTAAACTGTTTTTCTGGAATTTTTTGTTTTGAGTACATTTGAGCTTTGATTTTATTGATATTAAGCACTCGTCTTTTTGTCAGAAGTACACTCTGCTATTTAGTGAAGCAAGTTATTTTGGGAAATGCTTTGTAACTTGTGAATATGGTTTTGAACCTCAATTATGAATATAGTCTGAGATCGTCAGGTTAATTTCAGACGTGGGCAGAGTTCTAGTTGGTTATCTGTTGGTTTTGACTGAAAAAAAAGTTTCTTCAATGTCATGCTTATTTGCATTGTTAAATGCCATGCAAACAGTTGTTTTAGATTCTTTTTTAGTCTAACCTACATGTTACTATTGTCGCCAACTGACTGCTACGTGTAACACTGATGAAATAACATTTTTAGTTTTGATGCAAAATGAAACCGTCTTAACTGAGCCAGGGGTTATGAAATTCAGCTATTACTTCTAAGTCCCAGCATAGAATGGGAATTGGGCTTGCAGAATAGCTAGAGTCAGTGGGTTTCAAAAACGTTTTTTCTTTGTTGGTAATATGCCACTGCTGTTAACATATTTCTTCAGCTTGTGGAAACTCCTGAGCAAATTCTGCTTTGGTTTTCATAAAGCTTGTTGTTACATTTGTGAATTTTGCTGCTTTTTTTTGAAATTTATTATGTATCCATTCTTTTAAATTTACAAGTGCTGCAGAGTGCTACGAAGGTGAGACTGCTGTTTAAGTTAGAAAACTTGTATGCTGTGTTGCTTTTAATTTTCCTCAATTTCGTTGATTGTTCAAGATGGCCTCAAAATAAAGTTGGATACACCGGAAGATATTATAAAGTGGCGTGAAGAACGGAGAAAAAAATTTCCCACTAAAGCTCGTGTCCAAGAAAAGTTGGAAGAAGAGAAAGAGCGATTTGCAGTCGGAGCTGTTATTCCACAGGAATCGTTTGGGTACCAACTGCGAAGCGTTATGTTTCTTTGCTCGTGCCAACAATGTCCAGATGTTCATGGTAGACTAGTAACGACCATAATAATGCCATCAAAACAAGTAGCAAGCTAATGTTACAAACGAAAGCTAGTAGTAACCAGGTTTATGCAAGCCAAGCCAGTGGCAACATGATTGAAGCAATCAAAACTAGTAGCAACTTGAGTGATGCTAATATTTTTTGGATGCCACAAACGCGACCAGCAGTTCTTATCAGCCTAAGTTTGTTACGGCATCTTAACAAAATTCGAAGTGTTCGCACAAGCGTTTGTTATTATGTCGATGCCCCACTCACCAGCAGATAAAAGTCATCATCCCAACTTTCGCATCCTGGTGTTGCAACCTCTCCGTTGGCGTTGCGTTGAACGTGCGATTCACCACGAACGGGATGTGCGCGAAGAATAACACCCATATATATATTTGGCGCGAACAAGCAATAGAGTGATCTCGTCGGGTGATCTCTATTGTTGCTTGCTGCTGCAGTGTGAAGCTTTGCGCACTTGCCGCTCGGGCTTTCCGATTGCAACACTGGTCTAGGGCAGTTTTATGAATTATGTTTTGGCTTGTGCTTTATAAATTCAGGTTGTTTGGCTTTGAAAAAAGCGAGTTATCTTTGCAGAAAGTTTCGACGAGGCAAAGCTTTTGGAAGAGGTCGGCGATTTCAAAGGGGATCACACAGGTATAATTGCCATCACAATAACTTTTTTTCTGATCCAGGCAAACTGATTTGTTTCATTCCTGTTCTTAGAGGTGGTTTCAGACATGGAAACCGCGCTGAAAAAGTGAGTCAGAATGGCAAGCCAGAAACCGCCGACGATAAGGTCTACAGAAATGAAGGCAATCCGCTAGATTTCCTAGTGGAATCCGACAACAATATTACAAAGGGTGTGTTGTTTATCTTGCCCGTATTATATTTTTTGCTTTTTTTCAAACAGTTTCCCTAAAGAAGTTCTTTTGGCAACGTTTCAGAAAGAATCAACAATTTCTTGATTGTATTGGTTTCAATTGTTGCTTGATTGTAAAATTTTGATTGTCGTTTTAAAGCATTCTGAGATCACAACTTCAATTCGGAAGCTAGCTCTGTCCACATCACCACTACTATACTTTTCTTACCAGGCGTTTCGTTTAAATGGATATTTGATTTTTAGGTTATATTTCGCATGTCAGTGTAACTCAGAGCAGTTAGCGTCTAGAGGCAGTTATTTTTTTATGTTGCCTGCTTCAACGATGTTCCACTGAGCAATAATGCCATGCGAGATGAAGAACGGAGGAAACTGGATGTATGTGACTGTTATTACGGCGAGGACGATTTTCTTTTGCTGGGCGCTTTTCACCAGTTTGTCTTTATGTTTTTTTCAGACGACGAAGACGCTGACGCCCTCTCGGTCGTACAGCCGCACGTCGAAGCTACGGGCAAAGGAGTGGGGGGCCTGAGCCAGTTAATGGCCAGCTACGGCAGTGAAGACGATTCATGCAGCGAAAGCGACGCCAACGCTGCGGAAAGCGAAGCATGTGTTTCCGACCGAAAACCTCCCGCTGTCGCACAGAGTCGTCCATGTAAAGAAAACAACAACGCAGGCAGACGTTCTGCCGACAGGTCTGTAAATTTTGAGAGCATCTTAAGATGTAAATATTTGTACGTCTTCATATCCAGCTGTACGTGGAAAGTTCTTTTTTTGTTCGAGAAAGGCTAAAAGCATTTCAAACAGGGCTGGGGCCGGTGCTCAAATTTCAGGCTCCAGCTCCGGGCATCTAATATTTTTGGCTCCGGTTCCAGAACAATTTGGTCCAAAAAAACAGTAAAAACATGGTATTATTTGTATGACTCGCTTGAACCGGAACCCAAATTTCAGGCTCCGGTTCCAGCCATCCAAAATTGCTTGGGCTCCGGCTCCATGGCCATAGTTCCAGTAGTCATTGGTTGTAGGGGCTTTTCTGTTCTCTTATCATCGTCTACCTAAAAAAATTTTGCCTAAAAGTTTTTTGGCTCCGGGCCCAGCCATCCAAAATTGCTTGGGCTCCGGCTCCACAGCCTTGATTTCAAATCGCGTAAGTTACTGTTCGCCGTGTACCGTTTCCCTGTGGCGTCGATCGGGACGGGAACAGGCCGCTTTCATTGATTGATTTGATAAATTCCCGTCTCCTGCCCCTCGTGTTTCTGATGCGTTTAACCAACAAGTGAAAGTCTGAACTTTCAGACTGGTTGCTGACGAAAATCATTCAAACATCCTTTGTGGAGTTCCTAATCGCGCTTGAGGGGCTTCCCCATGTCGATCAAAAACCAGAGCCGTACTCGAGAGTGCTTCTGGCCTTGCTGCCGGGCTACCCACAATCTAACAAACAAATGTTTTCTGCAGAGCAGACTGGGAGCGGAGCCTCCAGCTCTGCTTCTTGGTGTGTTTGCGATTTCACCCCCAAAACGCAATAATTCGTTTTCTCTTTAAAAGTCTTTTGTTATGGTAATTGAAGAAATTTTAAACTTTTGGATTCCTCCGGCGCAGCGTTCCCTCAGCTGAAACAGACAGTAAGAGACCGAAGGGTTATGGACCATCTCGACTGCACAAAGATCGGGGGAACAAATGGCAAGAGCAAAGCAATACGTTTCAGTCCCGTCTCTCCAGACCTTCACTTCTTCGCAAGGCAAGTTTTTATCTCTCTCAGGCATTCGAGATTTATGTGATTTGGTCTGCGGTATGTCGGCTTCATACAACATTACTGCAGTGTATTGCTTTAATTCTTGTACTGTATCGTATGTTGCGTAGAAGCAAGGCGTAAAACATGTTAATCAAACAGCAATTAAACTATTTTCAGGGTACCTACACGGTATTGAAAAAGTATTGAATTTGGTGAAAATGTGCATAAAGTATTAAAACAGTATGGAAATTCCAAATTCAGCCATTTGTTTATTAAAATTTTGATCTTTGCCGCCGATGACAGTTTTGCAAATCTTGTTTGCATTGTATTCCATGAATAAAACTTCGGAAACAGGAAGATAAGTGGTGGTATTAAAGTTTTTGCATTTTGTATTGAAAAAGTATGGTAAATGGATTTTGAAATATGTGTGGGAACCCTGTTTGTGCGCAGTTACGTGTGTTTGATGAAACTCGCTACAAAATACTGGATTTCCGGGAAAATCACGAATGGGTTTTTAGATAAAGGAGAATTTGAGTTGCAAAGTAAAGCGTGCACTCTCGGTGCTTTTGCTCCCAAATTTAATTCGCATTCCTTTCCTCGCTCAAGTTTCTCCTCCAACTTCCCCGCCCTCCTTTCAGCTGCTGGAGCCGGAAATCCGACGCGAGCGAAACGACGTACTGCAGTGCGTGCGCTACATCGTCGAGCGCGAGTTTTTTGACGAGTGCCAAGCATCGTGAAAAGCGCCGCAGAGAGGGAGCTTGCGATCTGCCTTCGCGTAACGCAATATGCAAAGAAAGGCGTCGCTGAAATAATGCGTTGGAACGACGACCACGCGACCGTGAGATCACCTTGTGGCGACATTCGGCTGGATGGTCGCGGCAAGGGGAAAGAAGTTTGATTTACACTCTCCGGCTACTACTTGTGCACGAAGAGCATCCAGGGCAGTAGCAACTGCGCAATAAGCTTTTGTTCGTGCTCTTGCAACTCGCTCGAACTGCAGTCGGTGGTGTTGGGTTAAGAAACTAGTTTATAGTTTACGTGATTTGCGTATAACGTTACGCCGTATACTTCGGGGATTTTGTTAAACATCCGGAGAAGACGCTTGATTTTTAAGTTGCAAAAAGCCTTTAGTTGGCAAATAAACCAATAAATTGTTTTGCTGATCGAATAAATGAATTGTTTTATCAAATAAGTGAAATTTTTGCTAATTTTTTTTGTTGAATGAGGACAGCTGCTTTTCGACACGTCCAATATGACTTGATTGAAATCATTGGCTGTCGCTTTGTTGTTCGTCAGGCGACATGACAAAGACATTCCAGTTTTACTCTGTTCGTACAGAATGACTAATGTGGGTGAATAAAACTTTGGTGCTTACCAGCAGGTTTAAGTCTCACTGTTTCAAGCGATTGGTTCTTTACTTCGCTCTGTATGTCAGTTCACTTGTACAAGCTGTTCAATTCAGCTGAGAGTCCGGTGATCACTCTAAACCTGTTTTTTTTTCTTACGTCCTGTGTTTCGTTTCTCTCCGGTCAGAGACAGGGCGTTTGGGAAGTCGCTATGAAAGAAATTAAACATCAGCCAAAAGTTGTCCGTGAGGACTTGTTTCTCTGAGCTTGATGCACTCTTGAGGGTGAAAATACAAAAAATAAATGCGTTTTTGAGCGTCGAATGTGTGAGATTTTTGCCAAAACTGCATTTTTTCCCCACAGCAAGGTGGCAAAATGCGGAGCGACAACATGTCTATTAATTTGGCAACAACTGTTGTTTATACACGACACGCCCGACGTGCAGTTGCGTCCAGGGCTAAAAATGCCTTCGACGGCCACCGGGTGCCAACCGCAAACTAAAAAAATTACATTCAAATTAGACCCGACGTCTTGCGGCCCTGAAACAACATCTGCATATCTCTGCATTGCTGCTTGCAAGCAGTCCGTCGTCTTAACATTGAAAATAACTGTTACATTGACTTGGAAGTGCCGGTTGCTTCAAGAGTTTGGTTGATTTTTTTGGGTTAATATTTTTTGCTATTGACTGCTCGATTGGCATTGCCGAACAATAACGCGAAAATGTTGGTTTTACATCGAACAGAAAAGCGTTCATATTTTGGACGATTTGCCGTTGTTTCAGCCGACAGCTAGCTGAGACTTCGTTAATCATTACAAATTTTTTGCCATTGCATAATAACATCTGCAAGGTTGTTTTGGTAACTTGACAAAATTGTCTGCAAGTAAGGCTTACGTTGTTCAGATCAGTAATGGCGAGGGTCAAAAAATATTATGTTAAGAAAATAGGCATGATCAGGAAATACTATTTGTTGCCGGTTAATGCAGCATCAACTCTTGAACGCTAAGAAATTCCCCAGTGGTTTCCGAACGCAAATGTTCCCCATGGCACTCACTTTCCTCGTCACTAGTTTAAGTTTCCATTTCATGAAAACATTCTGTTTGGCAAACGAAAAATAGTGAGCAGTTCGCTTTGTTGCGCATTAAGCGACTGTAACATGACCGATTAATTTAACCACCTTTTAACCTTTCAAATTCACGTTGGCCTTTCAACTTGTACTTAAGCAGTCATCAGTGCTTCATAACCATTTTGCTGATGATGGATTGTGTGTAAGAAGCTGTAACGTCTTTAGTATACTTTCGCTTGTGACTCAGTTTCTACTTTAAACTTATAAGATACCCAGCCAAGATCCGTTACGCTGCTCGAAGAGTCCCGATTATTTGGCGTTACGAACATGGTCACTATTTGCAATGCCTTGATGCATTCGTCACTACAAAACATGAGTTGCTTCGTTTGCAGTGCATTCTTTGGTGCGAAATGCTTAACAGCGGTCATCGTCAGTGGCGTAGCCAGCCCAAAATTTTAGGGGGCCAAGTTGTTTGATTTTCGGAGAGCAACAGTGTTTTTGTTTGGGACTCCGCTTCTCAAAGCACAAAATGACTGGCAATGCTAAAAGTTTGGAGGGGAGCTGAGACCCGGCTACGCCTATGGTCGTCACTCGAACTTGTGACTCAGCTGATCAACTCTGGACAACGGGGCTTTCTGCACTACCCGTGATGAGCAAACCAGGACCAATGGAACCAGCGACAGCCTTTGAAAATGACCCGCAAAGTCAAAAGCGTTGATGACCCTTGATGGTTGTGTAAAAAAACGTTCGTTGCGGGGAAGAAATAATCCACAGAAAGGCAACTGCCTACGAATCCTGCAACAGAAAAAATTTAGCGAATGCATTATCATGTGGGATTCTACGATGCAAAGTTGCAGAGGCTTATTCATTTATAGTTACCTTAACAGACTAGCGTTTGTGCGTGTGCAAAAAGGATATACGAATAAATGATCTCGGATTGTGCTTCATCTTGAGTATGACCCTCAAATCACTGCTCTACAGCAAAAGCGATGAATGCACTTTTTGACCTCCACGCACTCATTTCCACCGAGGCTTCTGTTTTTCTACTTTGAGCGTCAGTGAGCTTCCGACACGACGTTACCAGTGGCTATCCATTTAACTTCACAATTAAGAAACAAAAATACGGAACATATCAACGAAACATGCAAATTTCTGAAACAACAATTATTCCGAAGTACAGTTCTCTGTTGAGATGTAGGTAGTCTAAAAAGTGGAGCAAGAAATCTGTAACGTACAAATTAGTCGTGAAAATTTTGTTTCACATCTGAAGATAAAGCAAATTTTTTATTTAAATGTTACGGCACCGGTTGTAACGTTCTCATACTACAAGATATTAGTGATTTAGTGGTGCGTTAATGACACAAAGCTTTTGCATAAATGTGCAATGAAAATGTTTTCTCGAAGAAGTCAAAACCTTTTGATGGAAGTGCTGCTTATGCAATGTGTTGTATCCCTTTTTTCAGAGTCTGAGGCATCCCCCCTCTCGTCCACCTGTACGTCATTGATAGCATGCACAGTGGCGTAGCAAGGGGGGGCGCGGGCCCCGGGCGGCACCTTTTGGGGGGAGGCACGTTGCTGATAAAAATTAATTTTTGAAAGTATTTAAAAGTTCTAGCTTTTTCTTTTTTAGTAAGTTTTTTAATGTTTTAAAAGTTCTAATTTTCAAATTTTGTGTTCGGAAGCCTAAAAACACATGTGGCTGTGGAGTGAGCAAATTGATGAAATGTTTACTCAAAAGTCTGGGTCAAATCCAGTGTGCCCCTGTGTTTGTCTTGTAACCAGGGTTTGTTAACACACTTGAGGGGCAACTGTGTCCCATTTCCTACATCTTTCTCGCCAGACAAAGCCATTTCCGCCATTCCAGTCAAAAAAACTTTTAACATAGGAAAGAGATGACATTCGACGGCAGACTGGCAAATGTAAGGGCTATGGTTGTTCGTGGTATATATTGCCTCTCCTCTCAAAATCTGATGAAAAAAACTGCATGAAATCACGGCAAATAGTCAAGGCTATTTTAATGCTTTTTCTCGTATCGTTGGTTTCTCAGTAACGCCCCAGCTGCACATCATAACATCACCTGACACCTAGGGGCGGCGATAGCGCAATGGTAGAGTGTCCGCCATTCACTTGGAAGGTTGTGCGCAGGCGCGGACACAGGGGGATGCAGGGGATGCATCCCCCCACCAGACCTAAAGAGGTGTTGACATGTCACTTGATTTCATTGAAAATCATCGCCAAAAATATTTTTGTACTGCACATTACGTAGTCGCCAAAGATACTACAAATTAACTTGTGTTAACAATTAGNCAAAAATGCTTCTTCGGTTCATTAGATGAGCTGGCCTTGTTTGTGGAACCTGATATAAAATAGTCAATGATCGCACAGGCGTTCGAAAGGGGGGGGAATGGCCGTTTCCCCCCTGGAAATTGGGATTAAGAATCAACTATTTCTCGAAAAGCCTGACGTCGGCATCTTAAATTCCGATTACTTGATTTGATTCTTGCAATGACAGTTTTTTTGCCGGTATGAAACTCACACTGCACAAGAGTCAGGTTCACAGTTATAGTGTCATGCAGT
>JGI24021J15306_10013534_pt1 | contig 10135 bp, 7 predicted proteins | sample Ectturendosymbi1_FD_15306 | JGI IMG/M metagenome (IMG submission 15306) | reverse complement strand
TTTTGAGCAAAATTTTCGGATCAGGATCGGATTCGGATACCATTGAAATTTTTCGGAGCGGATCGGATTATCAAATTTCAATATCCGCACAACACTGGAAGCTAGCATACGGTGCCGTACGGCTAGACACTGCCATTAAATTATGAAGTGGAAACCACTGAAACACTTGTTAAGTAGTTCATCAAGCTTCAATAATTAACTAGATAGATGACCAGTATTTGAGGTGAGTGTTAATTTTCAATTTTTACAAAAGACTCATTTTAAATCTCAGAGGATAGGAGTTGATCATCTGTTCACAAATATTGAATCGTAGGCTACTTTAGCTATGTGCTCAGATAAAACTCCGAACTACGACTGTGCCATACTGAGCCATTAACATGAATGTGCAAGCAAATCGCACAAAAAAGATTAACAAGATGAGCATTTACATTATGCATAACTTAGGACAACACACAGAGACTTGATTTCTAAAATGAAGAAATTTTTCAGGACTGCACTGGAGCCAAGAATGTAAACCACAAAAAATCTATAATTTGATCAGTCTTAAATTCTGCGAGCAGTTCAATACATGGAGGAACACGTTTCGGATCAAAAGTTGCTGAATTTTAATTGACGACACAGCTTCTACAACAAAATTTCCTCGGTTACAATTCGTAATGTGACGAGTCATGAACTCCAGTTTTTTCCACGGAAAACGGTTCTTTGACTGCTACTGTTCCACATTTTGTAATGACCACGTTCACATGCGGTCGAGACATTCTGTCCACGGACAGGTCGCCAATTTGTCGCACCAATGCCTACGAAACAACGAATAACAAGATAAGGCAAAAATTGGCGTCTCAAAACAAGCGTAAGGAAGATGGCACCTTGCACACACAAGAGATTTTGTGGATAGAAAATTTGTGTCCGCTGCATGTGCCGCCTCAACAAATTCTGTCAACTATCCGCACCGCAACCACATTTGTTGTGGATATCCCTGACCACAACCGCACTGCGACGCAAGCTGGGGTTGAGGTGTAACAAATGACTCTACGTGTTTTTCATCGTTTTATTCTGTCACGCCGTACATTTCCGTTTAGCCATTTTTATGAATAACGTCATAGCAATCTTGTTAGTTGCTGCTGTATAATAACCTAATTATCATGGTAAATTTGCTTCAACTAGCCTGCACATCGCTACAATTAACTCTAAGTAACTCTTTGCACTAACAATACTTTGAAGTTAGCCTACTTGTGTCAAAGCGTCATTCCGTTTGATATATGGAGGAAGTGTTTCCATACCTACTTAAGGTTGCCAGGCATTCTTGAGTGCCAAGTACTTTCCTTGAATATACTATCAAAACTGGTTAAGACCCCTAGTGTAGCCAGCCCAAAAGTTTAGGAGGGGGGCAAAAAAACATCGCGGAGGGAAAACATTTGATTTTAGGCGAATAATACTGTTTTGTTTCCGCCTCTCAAGGCACAAAATTAGTATATGTTCTAAAAATTTGGGGGTGGGAGCATGGCCCCGTAGGTCCCCCTGGCTATGTCTATGGTTATATCTTTAATCCTTGAAAAACATTTTGTTGTACTTAAGTATTTTCCAGCGTCCTTGAAAGTTCTTGAACAGTTGTGAAATTGTTTATTATTGAACTAGTGATTACATTGAACATTCAAGAATCAAGATTAAACAACGTAATTGAACTGCCAGTGAACATGTTATTCCGTTTGCCACGATATAGGCTACAATATGTCAGCAGAACACAGCAATAGCACAGGCCTGAGCAATTGTATTACCCCTGTGCTGCATACACTATGTACTTGTACAATGTAGGCCTACATATAATAAACATTTTGCAAAATGTGGTTGATTACCCATTGTTATTCAGCAATGTTTGTTTGAAAAAATGTGTTACACCACTATATCTAAAAAGTGTTCAAAGCAGGTACACCGGAGAGCGGGTGCCTGGCGGAGGCATTGCCCTCTAGGACGTAATCAGGGGGCGCAAGGGGGCGAAGCGCCACCTAGAAAATTTTGCCCCCACTAGAAAAATGTGTTGGACATATATTTTGGAACTACTCATTCTACTGAAAACTGACTCATTCTACAACTGCATTAGATACCGGGAATGCAAGACAAGACAAAACATATGTAGCAACTACCAAGTTGTCCGTAAGGATGCCAATTGCGTTGCCAATGCAGAAATAAAATATAGCTATTTAGCGTTGTCAATACAAAAACAAAAACACAATTGAAATTGATCTGTCAAATAGTTTAGTTTGCGTATAAGATTCAGTAAAATTTCACTATTTGGAATGGTGTTAAAACGCTTGAAATTACCCAAATTTTTTAATGGTGTGGCACGAACTTTTTCCTACACACAAGCATATGGATGTCGGAAGAGGGGTAGGAATTTGAAATTTTCAGTAAAAATGCTGTTTTCTATTTCGAGTGGTAAAAACCAAATTTCACCACTTTTGGCCCCCGTAGAAAAACGTTTGTAAAAATCCACTAGTGCCCCCCGCTGGAAAAATCCCTTCCGACGCCCATACACACAATCATGTAAAATGACACCATTTTTGTGAAAAATTGTGTTGTATTACATCATCTGGCAGCACTGTTCAACAACACAAATGCGGTAAGCAATCCACAGCAGGGTGACAGACTTTGCACGGTGTATTCTGCCAAACAATTACGAAATCATGCCAACTTCACTGCCAAATTACAACATGTTAGAAATAATATCGACAATACACAGTACTGCCAAAATTCTGCAGCGTTTTTTTCATTAAACGATTTACTTTATCACTGGACCCAATAGTAGTTGTGTTACTTAAACTTACGATATTTAGGCAAAAAAGTGGGGAGCCAGAGGCCCCCCAGAGATAAATGTGGGGGGGCCTTGGCCCATGCGGCCCTCCTGGTTCCGCCACCTATGACCACAAAACGACAAAATGTCCTTGAAAAAACTTCAAGTGAAGTGGCAACCTCATACCTACTGCAAATGACCTATGGACACTTCATGCAGAATTATTTTAGCTACTGTACTACCAAAAAATGTAGTCTGCATTGCAAGGTGTGTGATGTTGATACGTACTTATTAGTAGGCCTAATAATGTATGCAAAACATACTGAACCCCGTTCCATACTGTACCAAAAAAATCAAAAAACATGTTGTGAAATGAACTTCACAACTAGTTACAAACGACATGAAACTTTTTCTATATTGCAGGGGTGGCCAATCCTGCTCTATGTATGAGCCGCATATCGTAAAACCCAAGTAACAGAGAGCCGCAACATAAAAATCTAAAAACACGAATTTATTTGTAATCTACTTTTCTGTGTCATCATGTTTCTTTTTGGAACGACTTGCAAGAGTAATACTGCACTGTGCGCTAGCTACCACAGTACCATTTTACAATGTTTCAACACTGCAATACAATAAAAAATAAAAAACAAATATATAAGTTTTCGGAAAGCTCAAAGAGCCGCAGTTTGGCCACCCCTGCTGTATTGCATGGCATTGGTAGGTAGTATAGAACAGTGGTTCTCTATCGCCAGTACGCGGACCAGTACCGGTCCGCATAGATATTTGGCAGTCTGCAAAACAACTTGCATTTCTGTCAAGTACTTTCGTTGATTTTCCGTCAAGTAACTTTAAAATGGTTAGCGTTCATGCTGAATTCGGTAAAATCCTGGTCAATGACATATGGCTTGCAATTAAATGCACTGGATTGTTCAGTCTCGCTTGTGCTCGGCATTTGTACACCTTCCGGAGTGTCACGGGTGGTCTGTAGTCACCCGTCTCTGCTTTCTCGCACCGGGGGCCACGCGGCTGCTTTGGCAGTGAATGCTGCACTACGATGGCAAGTCAATGGTAGCACGCACGCGAACCGTTTCCTTGCATCCACCCACCAACGCCGAGCACGAGACTGCATGGACAGGCTACAATTACCGTTTACCAAGTCTTCGGCGTGACCCAACGGGGAGTCGAACCGAGCCTACCCAGTTAATGGCGCGTGCTCAACCAACCGTACCACATAGCTGGTTTAGACTGGATATTATGACACAAAATAAAATCCTTGTGCAGTTTCATAATTAGGCTATTTTGTTTTTGAGAAAGTACAATGTTGGCTATTGGTAGTAAACAGGATTCTAAATATTCAGGTTTGCTGACCGCTACGCAATTTTGAGAGACTGTTGTCTGAAATTTTTACTATAAACTTCGTGGCACGCCACTGGCAGTAGCTGCATTGCATAAATTGAGAAAAAAAAATGCAGCCAAGAAAGCAACAGGGAATTTTGCACTTTTTTAACAAAGAAAGTTTCAGCTTTCAGAAAATAACAACTCTCAAAGTGGACATGAAGCAAGTACCATAGTATTCAAATTTACAACAATCTGCAAAAAGAGTATGTGCAGATATGCTGAGGGTACCAGGATTAACTAAAACCTGACAAGGAGCATTTGTCAGGCAATATGTTAAAAAATGCTTGGAACTTGGCTTTACTGCAGCTCCATGTAGTGAACTGCCGCCACGGCCCTTATGTTTAGTATGCTCCCAAATTCTCTTAAATGATACAATGAAACCTTCCATATTTTAAGTCACTGTCGTTCCAATCAGGAGCGTGTGGAAGTGTGGGCGAACGGGGCGACGGCCCCGGACATTCAAGATTGAAATTAAAAAAATTAAAATGTTACAAAAATTGAAGAAGTAGCGCATCAACCAATGTCGTTTACTCATTGCATGGTCCATCTGGAGCATTTAGCTGCAAAGAAACTGATCTGAATACGTTCTAAAAATTGTAGTGAAAGTCGTAAATGAAATTCGAGGTTGCCATTTGAACTCCAGACTGTTCAAAACACTGTGTGAAAGTATGGATTTGAAGCATTGCCATCTTTTCCATACAAAAGTAAGATGACTGTCAAGACGGCGAGTTCTTTCGCGTCTTGTCGAGCTCAAAGAAGAAACAAAACAGTTTTAAAGCGAAAGGAACTTTCAACTCGTAAAATTTCTTTTGGATGAAACGTGGATTAGAAACCATGCGCATTTCGTGGGTATGTTTTACCATTTGAACAAGCTTAATACATCTCTGTAGGGGTTTTGCACAAATATCTTTGTACTGAGACAGGTGTACTCAAAAAGAAGCTGGCTATTTGGGATAGCTTTGTGCAGAAGGGAGATACAGAGGTGTTTTCGACTTTAAACGAATTTTGTCAAGTGTTGATGTCATTGCTAAAGAGTTATTAGACATTATAAGTCAACATTTGTAAGAGTTAGCTTGCGACTTTGACTATATTATTTTTCGGAATATGAAGATCCTCGAAATGAAATCGTATATAACAGCTTCGATTAACAAAATGCTTGCGATAATCTGGTCCAATCATTGCGATTGTATGCTGCCGGTCCGAATTTTTTTTTTGCATTTCTTACCGGTTCACTAGTTTGAAAATGCTGAGAACCACTAGTATAAAAGTCTTTTAAATGCCGCCCTTTGAGCTGATAAAGGTGCTGCTGATGTCTACAGTATTTAGGTAGGTTTCAACACATAAACAATTTATACTTGGTATCAACCCCTACCCAGAACCGTCGCCAAAAAGTCGTCAATAGGGGGGCTTTGCGTTTGTGCGCGGGGACTTGACATTCAAATTTGACAAAAATTCCACTGATTTACAGTGTTTCATATTTCAATTTGAGGGGCTTGGAGCTTTGTTTGGGGGGTCTAAGCCCACCAAAGCTCTTCCCGTGGCGATGGGACTGCCGTTACCACCTGATAGACTTCAGCACTACCCAAAACTGCAAGGTTTGTTATGCTACTCAACTAATTTGTATAGCATGCAATATACAGCACCGAAAGCCAGCGTAGTCTCGCCACAAGGACAAGAAGAAAAACATCAACCAAACTGATTTGCATGTATTAACCAGTGGCAGCGCTAAAACACAGGAATACCGCAAGCACTACAAGCCGAAAGTAAGATCCAACACAATATGTTTGCAAGAAAAGTCTTATGACTTGTATGTTTGCAAAATCATCGCATGAGATCCCACCTTCGAGGTATGCGGCTGTTACGCAGTTACTATTGGTGACAACACACGCGGCGCGGTCTGCACGCGGCGAAACAATAGAAACTGGATCGAGTAGTGCGTGGCTCATATCTCTTGTGCAAACTTTTATCGAGCCTAGGAACGGCAGGAATTAAGTTACAAAAATATTGAGTTTTCCTCCAATCGTCAGCCATGTCATTGTGAAAACTAAACTTTCTTGCAAGACGCCTTTAACTCGACAACGTCACTGCAATTTTTCATCCTAATGTAGAGAACGGTTACCACAAGCCACTTGGACAACCCACGTCCAATGAAGGGGAGCATTTTAAATAGTCTGGTTTATGATTGAGATCTATACAGTCTAACTATTCTAGGTTCAACAGACGCGCTCATTTAACTGTTGCTTTGAGAACATTATAATATAAAATAGCAATTTATTTTACTGCGTACTACAAAAGTAATATAACACATAAATCTTCTATAACGCTAATCAGGATTGTACTAAGAGGTGATTTTGTTTCATGCACGCTTACTGCACATTTGGAAGACATATAATTTGTCTCAGTTTCACCAATTTTTAACGTCTATGCAGGTAAGTTAAAATGGCTCCTATTAGCAGCTGTGTCATAACGCATTTTTGACATCGGTATTTGGAATTATTATCAGCCATCGCGCGTGTAGCAGCCACGAGCTTCTTTTTAACAGCAGCCGCACAAGCATCAGTAAAAAGTAAACAGGAGCAATAGCAGGTGTAGCGGTACACAAACTTGTCTCGTTAAAGTTCTCCTTGGTTTGCCCTACAACAGTGGTTCTTAACCTTTTTCCACCACGCCTCCCTTAAGTAATTGTCCTTTGTTTCAAGCCCCTGATTTTGAATAAGCTGTAAAAAACGTATTTATTGGCACATTTAATAATCAAACTTTTCATGTTGTTGAGCGCGTGAGAACTTGCGCCCCCCTGGACATTTATGGACGCCCCCCTGGGGGGCGCGTCCCTCCGGTTAAGAACTACTGCCGTCACAGTGTTTGCCGCGATGAGTAAAAGACATGAAATGAATGTCATGCGGTTCTGCAGTCTGGACATATCAAGAGTTTCGTGCAAGTGCTCTAAATTCGCAGGATATTTTTGGAGACCAGCAGAATATTATTGCAACTGTGCGATTTTGACAAAAAATTAACGCTTGATATAATCAAACTAAACGTGTAAAACTTTTCTTTAGAACAATAACTTACTGCAAAATGAATTCATACCAAACTGCATAAAACACTTATGTTTATAGCAGGGACGGATCCAGCTTGTAAGGTTAGAGGGGTGATTTCAGTAATATTTGGTAGTCAAGTCTCATGCTACCGCGAAAGTTGTTTTCAGAATTGTACAGAATTATGGTGAATAAAGTTGCTTTCGTAGGTTTTAGGTGGTGATCGCCCCAGTCGCCCCCCTCTGGATCCGTCCCTGGTTTATAGGGTTGGTGCACTTCCCCATAGTTGTGCTGTTACGTATTTTTCTCATGTTTCGCAACAGCGTTTCTAAGCAAGCTCCACTGATTAAAATCATTTGTTGCAGAACAGGGGCGGCCCTAGCAGATGCGGGGCCAAATGTAAGACCTAAGCGCGGCACCCCTCTGAGCAGTGGTTTCATGACATCATCGTGTTCAGTCAAACGTGTTACGATCGTGGTAGAGTGCAGATATACAGTGCAGCACTAGCACGAGAATTGAACACGTTTGCTAACGTTCGAGAGGAAATTTGCTAGTTCTGGCGAGAGCGTACTTTGTTAACAATGGAATTTATATGGCGTTTCTACTGAATTTTTAAGCGCAAGATGTATCTGGCAAAAATGAACAATCTAATCAAACACCATGGCGCGGGGCATCAGAGACGCGGGGCCCAATGCAACTGCATCGGTTGCTTCGGCTTAAGGCTGGCCCTGTTGTAGAAACATGGTTTACTTGCAAAGGGCTGCTGATTTATAAACATTTGCCATCATAGTGAAAGCAATTTCTATTGCCAGTTAAGGCACATTTTCAGATGAGGTGTTTTGCCCCTTTTCTGTAACCCTGTGTTTACGCTTATTGTAATTTCAGCATTATTTATTTTTCATTTCTCTTGCTATTTTAACTTAATGTAAAGTTTACGAAACGTTTTTATATAAAGAATAAACGCCTGACCCAACGAATTCGTTTTATAGTCATAGCTCGCAGTTTGACTTAAATGCTGGGCGTACGACCACAAATGACTTCTTCATGTTTCATTCTTGAAAGCAAGAACTGCGGTCAGAGAAAAATAAACTTTTCCAGAGGACTTTAACTTTGTGACCCGGACGCTTTGTTCATTTTAACATTTCCCAAATGCACTGCAGGCGAATGGGAAAATCAAAAAGCACTTCCGGTACTTACCTTCATCATCGGTTCTCCGACAGGCTCAGCCTAGATATGCAAGGCACAACACAAGCGCATCTGCCCAGTTATGGGCGTCGGAAGGATTTTTCCAGTGGGAGCCATTAGTGGATTTTTTTAGAGGTAGATATAAAGATATTTCCAGGGGGCCAAAAATGGTGAAATTTCATTTTTCCTTCCCGAAACTAAGAAAACGTCGTGTTATGCTGAAAATGTAACAAAAAAATGTCAAATTTCAAAATCCAGGGGGCGAAGGCCCCCATGCCACCCCCTTCCAACGTCCATGTGCCCAGAAACACTGTCAACACGAACTTCACGCATAATTCTCCAACCACTTAAAATCACAGGTTTGGTGTTTACGCCAATGGCACACTCGCTCACCATGCCATTAAGAACTTTTCCAAAAACGACATGACGACCATCTAGCCAAGGCGTTGGTTCAAGTGTAATGAAAAATTGAGCACCGTTCGTGTTTGGTCCTGCGTTGGCCATGCTGACCCAACCAGGGCCGTAATGCTTGATGGAAAAGTTTTCATCTCGGAAACGTGTGTGACGTCCTCGTTTGTCCTTGTACACACTCAAGCCTGTGTGCAACAGTTGAATCATCAGTGAATGAAATGCAGAACCGGTTTCGCTCTAATCTATACGTGTTAATAATATAGAAAATACGTTCGAACTTTTGTTCGTGATCACCCCGATGTATTAGCTGGATCTATCACCAGCCGAGAGAGGAGTTTCAGAGCTGGGAAGGGCGGCTCAAAACAAAACAAATTTTATCAAAACTTACCAACTACATAAGAGGTATTGAATTTGCTCATTGCAGCGTAAACTGGGGTCTTGGATTTCCATTTGGGAAGTTTATTCCCAAATCCCCCTTTAGCAACGGGTTGGAGGGCTTGTTCATAAGTTGCCTGCTGAGATATTTTTTCTATTGCTTAAGCTTAGAGCTCGTTCAATTCTATCAAATTTACTTCCAGTCGATAATACTGGAAAGTGGAAAGTGATGTTTTCTGCAATCAACTGTTCAGAAAATTTTTCCTGAAGATATTAAACCAGGAGTGGCCAAACCTGCTCTATGAGCGGCATATCGTAAAACCCAAGTTATAAAGAGCAGCAACATAAGAATCGAAAAACACGAATTTATTTGCAATCTACGCTTCTGTGACGCAATTCTTTTTGGAACGACTTGCAAAAGTAATACTGTACGACACGATAGCTACCGCCAGTGGCGTACGCAGAAAATTTTCATGGGGGTTTCTATCAGTGGCTAATGGTGGTCGTTTGTATTTGGTGCTCGCTGTTTGTGACGTCGAACTCTGACGTCAAGTTCATGTTTCCAAACCGACGTTTTGGCGACGGTTGTTGACATAATATGCGTATTCTTCTACACGCACTCGCCTTAATTTATATGTCATGGCATTGAATATCAACTATCAGCTCTCCAGGTTAAGATATCGGAGGAAAATAAACTCAACCCTACGACACAACAGTTCATAACTGCAAAAATATCAGGCTGCTCGTTAAAACACGGGATTAAACACACTCACTGCGTCAGAGCAAAACAACTGCGACATGAGGCTGCGCTAATGTCTTGTCGAATACGAACAGTGGAGCATAGCATAGAACAGTGTTTTTCAACCTTTTTTGCATCACGGACCACTTTATGCAATAAAAAAATTTTGGGGAACACCAAACAAAATTTTATAATCACAATTAT
>JGI24021J15306_10013533_pt1 | contig 10135 bp, 8 predicted proteins | sample Ectturendosymbi1_FD_15306 | JGI IMG/M metagenome (IMG submission 15306) | reverse complement strand
CATCTCCCTGGACTATGCTTATTGCCTCTTTGAAACAAATGTTCGGGAAGCTGCTCTGGAAGCTATTCCTCAGTCCAAGAGGTCTATCAAAATCGCAATTCCATGGTGGAATAAGCAGAGTGACATTGCCGTGAAAGACAAAAAGCATGCCTTTAACAGAATGAAACGGACTTGGCTTTTGCGTGACGTTATTATTTTCAAACGGTGTAGAGCGAAGGCTCGAAGGGTAATACTCGAGGCAAAATCGTCCTCCTGGCGACAATTTTGCACATCCCTAACGTCTACCACTTATCTGTCAAGTTTGGAAGGTAATAAAAAGCTTTTCCGGAAACCGCCCCCTTGCTTTATTCCAACATTGCTTGCACAAGGCATTTCGGCTAAAAATTAACAACATAAATCCAACGCACTCGCAAACCAATTCGCTCTATCTAGTAGTTCGGCAAATTATCCACCTCGTTTTGTTAACGTGTTCTTGCCAATTAAAACACGACTTTTGCGTCAAGAACTTTCTCTTGCCACGCCAATTGACCCACGAATAAATCAAGCCTTTACCCTTAAAGAACTTATCTCCGCTGTCCAAGACGCCAAGAACACTACACCCAGACCTGACAGCTCATGCTACGAAATGTTTAAACATTTGTCCACAAAATCATTGGAAGTCATGTTGCAGTTGTTCAACAAAATTTGGTTCACCGGCAATTCCTCCGTCCTGGCTGCATTCCAATGTAGTTCCTCTGGCCAAGCCAAACCAACCCTCGCACTTACCGGCCAATATGCCTTACCAGCAGTGTGTGCAAACTCTTTAAAAAAATGGTCGTATGTCGACTCAGCTGGTCTTTGGAGCACCACAAGATCCTTAGTATCTCCCAGTCCGGCTTCCGACAGCGCCGAAAAACAACGATCACATTCTCCGTCTCCATGACGCAATTCAGAAGTCCCTGGGAGCAAACACAACGTTTTGTCTGTATTTATTGATCTAGAAAAGGCCTACGACATGGTGAGCAAAGATGTTCTCCTTTCCAAGCTACTTAGGTATGGAATTTCAGGTCGCATGTTTAGATTTATCCATTCATTTCTTTCAAATCGCACCTTCAAGTAAGACTTGGGTCCACGTTATCTTTGACTAAACGTCTTGAGAACGGTACTCAAGGAAGCGTCCATGGTCCCATACTCTTCTCGTTAATGATAAATGATCTCCCAGAGCGAATCACCTCTCCTGCAGCGTTGTACGCAGATGATTTTTGCTTCTGGGAATGTGGTTCAGATATAACCCTCTTGAATAAACTGTGTCAACGCTCTTTATTTAGTGTGCAACTGGTGTGAAGAATGTGGGTTCAAAATCTCTGGCACCAACTCTGCGGCGGTACTATTCACAAGGAAACACGATCCAGTACCCATTTCCTTGATTCTGCGGGACGGTACCCGCCTACAAGTGAAAAACGAATGCAAGTACTTAGGATTAACATTTAAACAAAACTGGTCTTACTCGAAACATGTACAGAATGTTGCGGCAAAATGTAGGGCTCGCCTAAATGTCATTAGGATGTTGAAAGGCACGTCCTGGGGTGCAGGAAAACGTTCATTGCTTACGGCCTACAGGTCGCTTGTTAGATCCGTAATAGAGTATGGTATGGAGGCCTACTTTTTCACATCTCCCAGTCTACTGAAACCAATACACAAGATTGAAAATGATGCACTGCTTTTATGTACTGGAGCCATGGCCAGCACTCCACTGAAATGCCTACATCACGCTTGCGATGAAATGCCTTTACTCATTAGGCACAAGTTCTTGTGTTTAAAATTGAGCCCATCTCTTAACGTTCAGCGACCATCCCGCTCAGTCGTTAATTGAGGATTGCTGGCAGGAGCGTTGTCCAGATTCGCCTAGTTTCTGCTCCTATAATATATTTACAAAGGTTGCGGTTGATCACTCCCTTTTCGCCGCCGCTTCCTTACGCATCCCGAATATTCCTCCTTGGTCGCTACAGAAAACCCTTGACTTAGCTCTCTTACAGTTCGTCCATCAAACGACATCTGCGTTCGTTGCACCTCTTTTCTGGTGGCATTTACATAATACATATGACCAGTGTGTTAAAATCTATACAGATGGATCAAAAACCTCTACTCGAGCCGGCTGCGGCATATACATAGCGGAATCCCAGATTTTTTCACTGCCAAGTAATCTAAAATTTGAGGTTGTTCATAACTGCCTTGACATGGCGGTTACTAATGTGATGTACCATTGTGAATACATCAATAAAATCGTTTTGCTTCTGCGAAAATCTGCTGTTGTGTCGTAAATGTGTTCAATCTAAACGATTCTCACCGATATCTCAGTACCGAAATGACATTAGACTAGAAACAGCCATCTTCGGTTAATCCGGATCTTCGCCTAAGCCGGATAAAATTGTTGGTCAAATCGAATCCGGATTAACCGAGGTTTACTGTAATAATCGAATCTGAAGCGATCGAGTTCATGAGTTTGATCTGGTAACTGAGTATTGCGTAGATAGTCTGTTTGTGCCGCGGTGTTGCGTGGACCTGTCGTCCTCTTGCAAAGATTGATTTTAAGTTTTTTGCAATAGAGCAGATTTTCTAGGTCTCTGCTAGGTGTTGATCTTTTTCATTGTCTGATAGTTATGGGTACATAGTATCACTTTTAAGATTGCCTAGGCCCTATAGACATGTGCGTCCGCAGGGGAGGGCAAAACGGGCATTTCCCCCCCCCTGTAAATTGGGTCTAAGAACCAAAAGTTTCTAGAAAACATGAAGTCAGCAGCTCAATTGCGATTAATTGATTTAATTCTTGCAATGACACTTTATTTGCCGGTAAGACATAAGACAGTCACACTGCACAAGAGCCAGGTTCACGGTCCTGGTGTCATGCAGTAGTGAGCTGGGAGGCTCCATTGCGTGGCCGAACTTGGGAGTGGATTCTTCTGCTGTTGGTCGTTATTGCGTAACAATACCGTGGTTCACTTCAAGTTACGATCGTAGGAGTTTTGCCGCGTGTTGCTGCTTGCTGCTGAACGCAGACATCTTGGCAGATAATACAGTGGGACAGTGACTGCTGATAGCGGTAAGTCACGTAGTTATTTACTGTGTGAAAAGAAGCCAGAGTGAATCTATAGCAATGCAACCACAAGTTTGAAATATTCACTGCTGGTCTAGTGCAGCTATGTCCAACCCAAATGGCCTACTGAGCCAAAAAGTATGTCACTATCTTAACCAGGGCCGCGCGTTGAATGTTGTTGAGGGCCGCACATTGAATGGATTACTTTGATTCTAGCAAACTAAATTTAGCTTAAACTAATGTACTGAAAATGTTCGATAACTGCAATGATAACAGACGTGATAAAGTGGCACTAAGGACCACCTGCATCAAAAATGTCAAGTTCAAGATTACCAAAACAAGGACACGTTGCCAGTATGTAGGATACTTTTACTACAGTGAAAACCCAAATTGGACTGCACAAAATCCTCAACTGGGCCGCGGGTTGGACATGGCCGGTCTAGTGAGTAGGGATGTAGTGCTAACAAAATAGGTTTGGGAACGCTCCCAAAAAACTAGCCATTTTAAAACAGCTTAATTTATTTTAAAGCAAAACATGAAAAATTGAGGGAACGCCGTTCCCACGCGTTCCCGCCCCACTACACCCCTGAGTGTGACCAGTGTGCCTGAGTGAACAGCTCAATACAGCGTGGGCCAAGTACCTTTTACCTACGGGCCATTTTACAAAAATCTGACAACTTGTGGGCAACTTCCGATGTATAAAGCAACAATGATGTATAAAACAACAGATCCACAGCATTTAAAACTAAATAAGGGAATATATGTGAGTGCGTCATTGAAATTATTACAAAATAGCAATTTATTACAAATCTTTATCAGTGGGATGCTTGTAGTCGAAGCTTCTTTGACACTTTGAAACTATCGTTCCTTTAGAAATACCAATGTTAGTGCAGCAAGTCGGAGAATCTCATCCAGTGTTTCGTCTGCTATTCAATTTCTATTTTTGCTGTAGATTTAACTTGCTTTATCGTAGAAAATGTATGTACTCTCACACATGTGTTTCCAAACGTCGAGCGCATTTTTTGTGCGAAATCTTTCAGTTTGGGAAATCTATCTTTGGTGACTAATTTCCAGAAGCTCTTCACTGTCTCTAATACCATTGGTATTGTTGCTTACATTTTTATCAAAAGATTTTATGCTTCTCTTACAGTAATTAGAATTACCTATTGCAGGGATGGGCAATTAATCTGGCTCAAGGGCCACTTTGAGAAGGTCGGGTTCGCTGATGGATAAACAGATTTATTTGGCGGTATTGAGTTCACTGCGCCACTGGCACCAGGTGTACTCTTCAAGACAACGAACGCCATGGTGCCTAAAAACCACAGATGTCATACAGTCAGGCGCTCCAGCGGAGGGTGAGGGGAGGCCCGTACCTTCTAATTTGATTGTAACAAACGTAACCTCACACGCTTTTCAACAAATTTGAAATTTGAAGATTTTTTCTGAATGCTTCCGCGGGCCACAGAAAACGCTGTGGCGGGCCACATGCAGCCCGCAGTCCTGTAGTTGGACCACACTGGCTTAAATGGAACTACGCTCATGCAGTCTTATTTTTACACACTGCGCAGCCTCTTGTATATGCAAGCTTGTATAACTAACATAAGGCTTAGTTTCTAACTTCTGAGTGAGCAAGTGCAAAGCTGTATTTACTCTGGCGAGTTTTCATAATTCATCTGCGCAATTTTTAAGCCTGCGTGGTGCTCTAACTTTAGTAAGTTCTCTGATGGTCGTTGTCAACTTGCAGGTCTACTTCTCATTGCTTGAGAGTTTTGCGGGAGTGTCTAACTATCGTGTTTTTTCACCGCTGCTGATGTTCTGGCCGTTTATTTTGAAATTGACTTATTTTTAGAAAGTGCTTGAAAAATGGATATTACTAGTTTGCTCGAAAAATGGATATTACTAGTTTGAGAAAAAAGAAAGCGTTTCTGATAGTCAAAGTGTAGAAAACATTTCAGACAAGTTTTGAGAAGTGAGGTTCAACCCGCACAGACTAATGTGATCACCGCAAACGCAGTTTTGGGTACAGTTCAAATCCAATTCAAACTCTGTTATCTGCAGTTCATAATGATATTGGATGATACCCCTTTAGCGAAAGCTGCACAGGATGACAAAAAGCGCAACCTTTTCGCAAACTCGAATACAACTCCACCTGAATACGATTTCAAAAAATGCGGAGCGTGTGCTTTCATGGGGAATTTTCTTTGTGTTGTAGAAAGGGTAAAGCGTTTTGTGAAGGTCCATTTGCATTGCATCGTTCGCAACTTGAAAAATGATAGCGAAATGCCGACGTTGCCTCTCCCTAGGAAAATTTCTGCGGACGCCCATGCCTATNGACAGTACTGTACTTTCCCGTAGCTACCCATATAGTACTGAATATTAATTCATGGATGATTNGACCGAATCATCAGACAATTCANGGAACCCCCTGAAAGGCTAAAAGAAGGAAAGAAAATTTTCCAGGACAATGACAGATACCTTGTCTCGCGAGNCGGACAATGAAACAGACGTTCAGCCTGTTGTTCTACAGAGTAGCTTATATCCTAGAAAAAAACTTGCTACATACAGTCCCGTTGCAATAGACAGATGCTTTAGAAATTTATCGGAGAGTATTATGGGCATTACACCCCTTGGAAAAATGGAAACTTTCTTGTAAACGTAGAAAAGACACTAATTTCTGACTTCACCCTAAGTCCCAGTGGAAGTTACTAGCCAGGGAACAACCAGTTGTCTATTAAGTGTGAGTGGGATAAAAGTTAAACAATACAATCGAAAACTTTTACGATGTTTCAAAATGCAACCGATATAGTCCAGTTAATAAAATATGTGTGTCAAACGTCAGAAAAAGTCGCTGTAGGGCAGCCATATTTTTTTGTTTCCCGTGCATGTATGTTGATATGCACTCCACGAAGTTTTACTTTCAGTATGATGTATTACAACGTTTTCTTGCAAGTTTCTCGAAGATTTTATTAATATGAATTTGCGTTATGTTTGTCTCTGTTATGCTCCAAAAAAGATTTGCTTGAACTGGACTCATCTTTGGCAACACAGATTTAAAAATGATGGCAAAGTAAATGCTATTTAATAGGACCGCATTTAGACAGGTGCTTATAGTTGAGAAATAAACGGGGCTTGAAAAATGAAAACATAAGATTCATTTTGCCAGAGTTAAAAATAAAGTACTTTTTCTGGCCCCGACCTTGTTTAAAAGTGAAGGCTCCCGCAGTCAAGATTAAAATTGGGTGAATGCCCTGCTGGAGAAAAAAGCTTGTAATCTAAGCTGCACTAAAGTTTTTTTACCATTTATGTTAACAATTCTTCTTGTAAAAAAGAAGATTTTCATATCTTTGCAACAATAAAATTTCTGTTCTTGTTTCATGTTGGTTGTTTTCGCTCCATTTCTAAACGTTTGCTACTGCTTTGTTTCTTTATTTGAGCGGTACGAATGCTGAATTGAGCACTATCAAGTTGGTTTTCAAATTATACCTTCCAAAGTATAATTTGGAATAAGATTTTAGGACTGAGGATGAGTGTTTTCACGTGAAATCGATTTCCTATAAAAAGGATTTGCTGACTGATTTGACTGCGTCACCCTTGCGGAGAATCGTCACCCTTGCGGAGAATAACTACGTTCCAAAATTACTTATTTTTTCGTTCGTGATCCACTTCTTGAAGCTACCCCAAATTGCTAGTTTAATTCATCTCAAGGTACTACAACACAAAATATGGGACCGATGAGTTGGTTTTATGAAAACATTTTCCCTTGCAGTCAAATGTTCTGATTGTTTTCGAAAGCATGCATAAATAAAATTTTTATACTTTATACGTTTTATTTTTTGACAAGGTGCAGTTAAATCATGTATATTTACATCTTATTTTAAAGTAAATTCCGTATTCACATTGCACTGGATGACCTAATCTATAAAGAGTTTCCACGGGCTATCGGGTAAGTTAAACATGTGACTGAAATCAGTACAGCTTGTTTTTTTACAGCGGTAACATTGTTAAAATTATGAGTTCTCCGTATCTCGGTTTGTTTTACAATTTTTTTTCCACTTTCACAAACTACAAATTTTAACGAGCATTTCTCCACTTTACTAAGTCATAATTTGCATTGAGAATTTACACAACCGTAATTTATTGTTCTTCCCTCAACAATTGTTCGTGAATACTTAGCACTGCTCTTACATGATTTTCTTGTCTTTTAGGCTCTTCCGCAATCCGACCCCCGAAATTGCAATGGTCGCAAAATCTACAGAGGACGCCTCTAGTGCCACCGAAGGCACTGTATATTTTACTGCCAGGACTTCCCAGAGCTGTTCGAATATAAGGCCGTCTGGTTGCACGGCCAACGGCGTATGTGAAAAATCAAGTGGACTGAACGGAACCAAGACGAATGTTGACGAGATGGATAAAAACACTGGCGATAGAAACAAAATGGCTACAGCAAAATTTTCGCCAAGTGTGATGACGTCCACACCAAACGTATGCTGCCACGAAACGCGTGAAATAGCGATGGGAACGGCTGTGCCAACCCCGCTGTCGTTAGAACAAGTGTCGCGCATTAAAGCACCAACGATTCACGTGACCGAGGCAACGCCTGATCGGCCGACGTCATGCTTCTTGGAAAAAAGCAATGTACAGCAAGCGAGGTGAGCGGGCCGTAGATAGGTGTTAAGGTTTGGTGGGGCATAATACATTTTCAGGGGGCAAGATTTTTCTTCTATACGTCCAAAAAATTTTTCTGGGCAGAACAAAATTGGCGGGGCACAAAAAAGTTTGGGGAGGAACTGCCCCCAATTGCCCCCGTACCTACGGGCCTGGAGGTGAGTAGATCATCTGAAGCGTTTCGGATTCTGACTCAATAAAGAAGGAGCGTAGTTCTACTTGGGCTATGCGCCAACTGAATATTTTTCTCCTACAATATCATTTTACTAACTCAAAACTACATATAGAGAAAAGCATTCTTCTACTAGAAAGTTAACGTGAAAATATTAAATTTTAAAACGCATCAACGCAGCGGGGACCAAGGCCCCCTACACCTCCCTTCCGGCGTTCATGATATCGCATGTCCACCGTTAGCTAGGAACGTAGGTTTTGTATGAACTTCCCCCCATTTTGTTTATAGCATTGCATCCCTGTTCCTTTGGGTACGACGGTGTCGCAATTTCACACCTCGCTTTATACGTAGTACATTTCTTTAAAAAAGCGTTGTTTAGCTGCATTTTAGCTTCGAAACCTGATAGTTTTTAACTAAATTTAGGTTGAGGACTGTTTCACGTTTTAGTGTCTTTCTGGGTTGATCCCAGTAACACGGCTTGGGAAAAAGGTTTAGTAAAGTGTCATATGAATGCTAGTAAAGTGTTGAACGCACCTACCTATTAGACCACTTTGGCTCCAAATTACGTTTTACAAGACCCTAACGTTTGCAACCAGTGTAAGTCCTGAAAGCTCATAGCCCTAAACGTGTTTCTAAAAGCTAAACGTTTCTAAAAGCTTTCACACAACTCATGGATGCCAGAAAAAGCCGTTTTGCCCCAAACACACCTGATCCGTTATGCACCAAAGGCACAAGACACCTGATCCGTTTTGCCCGAAATGGTAGTAAGCATTCAAAGATCCCCTCACCCTTAACATGGGCGTCGGAAGGGGGGCCTTGCCCCCCATGGATTTTAAATGATTAGCAAAAAAAGGTTGTTTTCAATTTCGAGGGGTAAAAACCAAATTTCACCACTTTTGGCTCCCCCCTGGAAAAAATTTTGGGAAATTCCCCTACTGGCCCCCCCTGGAAAAAATCCTTCTGATGCCCATGACCCTTGACATAGGCTATCTTTCAAGTTTGACATCTTCATTTGTGATAGAAACTGAAGCACATGTTTGGAGATAGGGCTAGAACGAATTTGCTAAAACAAGACCAAATTAGGCAGGTTTACTACTATCTGTCACACTAAAGCACTAATTAAGTACGGAACCAGGTGTTTGTATGAGAATACAAGTTTTTACTCTGTCCTGATCGTTCGTTCTGCATCTTAATTAAAACTGAAAAGTTCTCATTTTCGGAAAAGTTGCGAAGAGAACTTTTATCTGTGTGTCAGGCTTATGCAGAATCACATGGAAATATTTTCAACTGCAACAAAACTGTTTGTATGACGTTTAAGGCTAAGAGTGCAAAAACCACAGTCACTCCATTACTGTCACATGGGTGGTAAAAATCTAAAATCTGTTAAACAATACAAATATCTGGAAGCTGTACTGGATACTGAGTTCCCAGATGACAAAGACATCCAGAGACAACTGCGATAAAAATATTGTGCAGCAAACAAGCTACGAGCCTCTTCTCCCGATGTTCAAATGCAGTTAAAAATGTACTTGTTCGTTCCTTTTGTGCGCCCATGTATGCATCACAATTATGGTGGAATTTCAGAAAGTCATGCATGCAAAGATTGCGTGTGGCCTACAATTTTGGATGCAGGGCTCTATTCAACCTGCCCTGGAGAGCTAATGTTAGTAGTCATGACTAATCAGGTTCAATGTAACATTCCTACATTTGAGGCCGTATTAAGAAAATATATGCACTTGTTTCTCGAAAGATGCAGAAGGTCCAATAACGTAATGGTTGCCTGCTTTGATGCAGTCAAATTGTTTATATTTTTCCGTATTGTTTGAACACTACAACCGCATTTTACTTTGTGACTGAGTGCTCGGACATTGCAGTGTTTGTTCGTTTGAGAGTGTGCATGTTACAATGCATTCGTACTTTACCTGGGCTTGACCAGTTTAGGAATTAGCGTCCCACTCTGCAGTAGTGTTGTACCAAGTGAACAAATAGTGTTAAGAATGCATCTATAAATCTGAGGCTCGGCCTCCAACGCCGTTACAAAAGGTTCTGTTAAGTAATTTTCTGCATCCCGGTGTCAAGCGAAATTTCTGACCTATTATTTTTTGTCAGTCATTTTGCTTCTCAGAGTAAAGTAATAAAGTTTGGCGATTACTTTTTGATGTGTGTTGAGTAAATTAAAACTTTTTGGTTAGATGTCAGACATCCACAACAAGCTACAGTACGGG
>JGI24021J15306_10013531_pt1 | contig 10136 bp, 7 predicted proteins | sample Ectturendosymbi1_FD_15306 | JGI IMG/M metagenome (IMG submission 15306) | reverse complement strand
GTCAATGGAGAGATGACATACATTCAGAGCAGTTTTGCCATACAGTCAAAGCAGCATTATATAGTATACTAATACAATGTTCATATTATACAGAAGAATGTATAGTTAACAAACCTTTAAACTTGCAGTCCTGAAAGCGTTTTCCAAGTTAGGTGACTACCAGTTAGCTGTCCAGAGTTCTGGATTAGCAATTCGTATGCCAGTGCATCAGAGCAGTGACTGCAGCACGCCACCTGCAGGAAAACTAACAGCAATATTCAATCCATGAATCTTCGCCCAGAGGCATCGCTAAAACGCAGGTAAAAGCTGTAGGATAAACAAGAAAAACAACTGTTGTTATCTAAGACACTAACTTCCGAAAAGACTCTTCGTTTTGCAAAGATTCATCATTAGATGAACGTCCACGCGGCGCTGGCGCGACTTAACACTTTTAAAAGTCACGCGGTGCGACTGGTACGCGGCAAAATTTGCCAAAACCGCATCCCGCGGAACGCGGTCGCGGCGCGGTTGACACCTCTAGTCCATACTAGAACTAGAAATAACCAGAAAACATTCTGAAAAATCCACAAAGACCACAACCTACTGAAAACGAAAAGAATACTGTATCGAAATATCAGCAAAGTGGCGGCCGGTGTTTACATTTAGTTTGCCAGGGTGTCGGGGCGTTTCGCATCCCTGACCCCGTCAGTTGCACTACTGGTTAGCCTATCCTTGGTTCTGCTTTGGAAAGAGCAACTCTCATATCATGTGTCACGTCCAATCGGTTTCTGAACTTTGTTCTGATTACAAGCAATATAGAAAAAATTGTCTCACACTCGATGGAATGAGCACTTTCACAAATGTCTACAATCCACAAAATACAGCTTAGCTGACCATCTTTCATCAATCACACACATCATAATTGTCGCCTCTGCGTGTGCTTACCGTGTGGTGCTAGCTAGCGTAACATCAAAATTTCACTCGGGTACAATTCAGCACAAAACAGCAAACGATGCCTTGTTAATTATGATATCATAAATCAGCATTGCGCGATGCTGGTACAAAAGACGAAATCAACGCTGAACTAGAAACGTACGCTCATAACAAATCGGTGGTCACGCGGTCCCCTTAAAATTGCTCTCCCGACCCTAAAGGAACCGCGGACGCCACTTTGAGAACCATTGGTTTAGAGACTCCAGACGTTTGTATTTTCGCTCGTTTCAAAGTAAATTGTGAAATTATGTCTCTGCGCAGTTCCGCAAATTTTAAGTTAGCAATGGGCCGTCATAGGAAGGAGTTGCGCGGGGCCCTAGGCCATGGCCTATGCGTAAATCCGTCACTAGGTGTAGTGCTAAAAAAGAGGTAAGGGAACGCCGTTCCAACACCAAATAAAAAGGAAGGCTGCACCAAATAGTTCGAATAAGGTGAGCTTTCGCCTACAAGGATTTCCACACTGGATCTTCCTGTTTCATTGTAGTGCTATGTTGCTATACACAGGACAACTTGTAATTTATTTATTTATCCTGCTCCAGGCGCCAAACGTAGAAACTGAAATGAAAAATCTGAATATTCAAGTAACGTTACTAGTGCGAAAAGGTGTGGGAACGCGTTCGGTGTTCAGCTGGAGTATGCTGGATCATGGGTCATCTTCGTTTTCCTACCCAGCCCGCACTGAACACATCCAGCACGGGTAGGAGTGGTTGTTCTCGAAGTGGCAGGTTTGGTAAGCATTTCCAAGGAATGCCGCAACAGGGAAGGCCACGTGAAGGCACCGGCATCTTCCCCAATATCTGAAAAATATATACATGACTTTTTGCAATTTACAGCAAATTTTAGTGGTTCAAGGTTAGCTTTTCTTTGCAGGATACAAAAAAATTGCTGAACGACTTCAATGACTTGTTATGATTATTGTAGGCAATTGATGACTTTATGCAAATGCTGCATTGATGTCACAGTCTGCTGCATCAAACGTGTGCTACCTTTTGCTCATGTTCGCGTGAAGTGTCACAATTATACAGGGTGTTCTAGTATTCCATTTTTGATATAGTAGCATTTTGTATCGAAAGGAATACTTTGCAATTCTTTTTAATGGGCCTGTCTTACAGACATGTCAGTTTTGTGTGGTGCAAGTTCTTTCCTCGATCCATCTGCTCCATCCTGTTTATAAACCACAGCATCCAAGTCAACTCCTCGATTCCGCCACAGTACCGGGATGAATTTTCTTCTCATTAGTTCACTGTATCGCTCTGTGTTCACAATTACCGGACGTCCATCAACATCGTCGAACCAATATGGCCCAATAATGCCATTACAACCTAACGCGCACCAAACAGTCACTTTCTCCACACTCATATTGATGCGTATAAGGCTGCGCCTGGGCCAAAATGTGCATATTTTATTTGTTCACGTGACCACTATAGGGCGGAAATGGGCCTGGTCACTGAAAAATGAATTCCAAGAACACAGGATGGTCTTAGATTCACTGACTGTTGGCTTGCTCAATGCCCACAGGCACGTCTCTCAGCCTTATTTGCATCGGTCTGAAGTTGTACAATTTTTATCTTATACGGAAACAGGTGAAGAACCTGGTGAATTACGCGCATAACTGAGCTCCTTGAAAGATCTCTCTCCTGAGACAAACATCTTGTAGACATCCTTGGAGATTGCTCCAAACATTGTCTCATAGTCACCATGAAATTTTCTGCCTGATTGACCGTGGCCGGCCACAACGACCTTTAATGCCTACACACTTTCCGTCTTCTTAAATTTGTTCAGTAGGCGCTTTATTGTGAGTCTGTTTGGAGCGTTTCTGTATGGAAAGACCCTCCGAACTTGTCGTTGACTTTGGACAACTGATTTCCTAGCGAAATAGAGCTCTACAATCTTGATCGTCTTCTGCACGGAATAACTTTGCTGTTTAATCCATTGAAGCTAGGAAATAATACTATGGAGCCCTAACTAAGATTTAAGTTGAAAACAGAAGCCTGGGTTAATTTGATATGAAATGATAGCAATAATAAAATGGATACAGCTTTTTTGACCGTCTATTTGTTTGCGACCGACTTATAATTGATATGATAGCCTGCTAACCTACATCGCTCTGCTGCCAGTCGCTTCTGTGAACACTCATCGCTGCTGTTCGATCTTATTCGATACTGAACTGTATTACACGACGAGGCTCTAATTCACGTGTATTGGTGAGTTCGTTCTATACAGGCCGGTATCCATGGGGTGGCATTCGGAGGGAGTGACCACCTAAATATTTTTTGTACCTCCCAAATTCTGTTGATCCCAGAAAAATTTGTTTTAAACATATAATAAAAACAAAAATCATTCCTCCCTAAAAATGTATTTTGGCCTCCACCAAACTTTAAAACCTGGCTCCGGGCCTGGTTCTATTTTTGAATATAATCAAGGAAAGCAATCAAATTGGAGTGCTATGGGAGAGTTATTAGCACTTTCGAAACCGGATACATCAACTGATGTAATTGCTCGGTCTATTCATAAAAAGCGTAGTACATCAGTTGCTGATTTGGACACAACTGCCACCCACATCGACGGTAATCCGGTTTCAAGATATTTAACGAACAAAGGGCGATGATATTTATATGTATTGCTCTGGTTTGGCAAACGCAGATGTCAGACGACTCAGTTGGGAGACTGGCCCGCGCCCCTACAACTAGGTTGACTCCTCAACAAGTACGAGACTCGTGAAAGTACGCAGCATCAACTCTCTACATCGCGGTGCCTAGATTTACAAACAGGGGTGTAACGAGGAGGAGAAAGGGGGCAGAATTCCCCGGGCACCGATTCACTATGGGGCGCCGAAAAGTTCCAACGATGTCAAGTACCTTCTTCAGTGCAGAACATTTGCTTCCGAAAGACCTCAGGTTCGAACATGGGAGCGCCAAACTTGCTTCTTGCCCCGGGCGGAATTTCACCTCATTACGCCCCTGTTTCCAAGTGAAAATTTAAAATAGATATCGTAAAAAGACTGCAACGGGCAAACGTTTCCCTCGAGAGTCCTACAGGCAAACAAAATATTTTATGCGCTTCACGTAGCTTCGTGCAGCACCGCGAAATGCTGATCACCGTTGGGAACTGCATGCACTGCTGGGAAGTTGTGAAAAGGGGCGTTGGCTGTGACGAGCAAAGATTGGTCCTGGGGGCTACGGGCGGCAACTTCTGAGGGAGGCAAGCTGCTGAAAAATTAATTTTTAAAAGGTGTTTCAACTCTTTTCAGTCTTTGCGTTTATCCCTAACCTAAAAAACTTGGAAATGTGGTTGTGGAGCAGTGCCGTGCAGAAGGGGGTGGGGGGGCGAACGGGGTAACCGCCCCGGGCATCCTAAGCAGGGGGCATCCAAAGAATGAAATTACAAAAATTAAAATGCTGTAACTAGATGATTTTTCCTATTGTAAGGCTGCTAACATATGCTGCATGTATTTGATTTTTCGAAACCTGATTTTTGGTAATACAGTACTAGTTTTTATGTATTTCACATGCCACTAACCTCACATTCTTCAATACCAGACTTATGCTCCAGGTGTGCAGGGCACACCCAACCAAACTGATAGTGACGTGACTTATTCCAGATCGTGCGATCAAGGAAAAATCACAAAAAAGGATTGAAAGACATGGACGCCGGACCAGCGGCAAGAGGGCAGAAAAAAGTTTGGCATTTTAAACATATCCATTTCAGAATCGATGTCAACTCAAAAATAATAATTGGAATTATAGAAAACCATTCTGAACTTTCTGGGTGCGCGAATAGCTGCAATAATTTTGTTTCAAATCGTTCTTGATAAACCATGAAATTACATATGATATTGTTATCAAAAAGACACCACTGCCTCCGTTGCTCCTTTTTCGTAAGGTCAAGGGGCAATGCCCCGTCATACTCCCTCTTTCTAGAGTCCCTGTTGTTGAAAGATAATTGTGGACATTGAATTGATTTTCTGAGCCAAATTTCAAAATGTCCCATTTCAACTTGCTTGATTTAGCTGACTTTGTGATGCATGCATGCATCACTAGTTTCCTGTTTCGTTTTTTGATGTGGCAACCGTGGGTGTGCGCTAATACAGCCGCACACGCACACCTGTGCTTGTAATATGTGCATCATTTCGAGCTTTGTCATTAATTGGCAGTTGAGGCGGATTGATCATAACAGCTCACACAAGCCCGTATCTGTTTTGTTCCCCCAGTAGTTGTACATATAACAGCCACATAATGAAAAACGAAAGTTTTCTTGTGTGCTTTATGCACATTCTCAATTCTTGTGTAGTTTAGAAAGTTTCAAACTGTTAACCCAGGGTGTACGCTATCCCAGCCGCATCCCTTTTCTCGACTGCTATTCGACGAGACATTTGCGCAACCTGATGTTTTCGCAATTGTGAACTTTCGTGTCGTAGCGTTGAGTGTGTTTTACTATACTGTTTTAATGCGCAGCCTTATACTGTAATTTTGCTGTTGTGAACTGCGCTGCCATAGAACTGAGTGTGTTCTACTCCCTTGTTTTAACGCGTTGCCGGATATTTTTGTACACGAAAATAACTATAGTTATGAACTGCTCTGTCTTAGCGCTAAGTGCTGTGTTTTGATCCAGTCTCATAACTTGGAGCGCTGGTAATTTATGTTCATTACACACAACAACGAGTAAGGAGAGTGTGTGTAGAATAGTATGCATGCTGCGTCAACAAACTTTCGCCAAAACACTGGTTTGCAAACGTGAATATGACGTCACATTGCGATATCACGAATGCTGAATATCCAATAACAATGACAACCAAACGCCACTGCTCAATACTAGAATTTGGTAGGAGGCATACAATCAAGAAGTCGCCCTGGGCATCACCAGACCTCTGCACGCCACCGTTGTGGAGTAAACAAATTGAAAAATGATTACTCAAAAGTCCGTATCAAATCCAGGGTGATAAACAGCCCCTCTATTTGTCGTGAAATCAGGGCTTTTCAACAAACATTTTTTGGGGGAATTGCCACCACTCTCTGCACCTTCCTACCCAGTTGGGGCCATTTCTCCCGCCCCAGTCAGAAATCCTTTGAACAAAGGACACATATGACATTCGACCGCAGGCTAGCAAACATTACTGGTCCGGTAGTTCGAGATTAAAATTGCCACTCAAAATCTGATAAAAAAGGACTCTGCTTTAAATCAATGTCCTCCCATCGTCCGATCCTTAGAAACGTCCTGACGCCACATGATCACATCACCTAACACCAATCGGCATTGTCGACAAACATTTCTTGGCACGTCTCATGCTACTGTTAAATGTTCAGTGGGAGATTTTCAAGCAGGTGTCACAAGCTATAGCCTTGTCATTAGGTGGGCTTATAAACATCAAATTTGGGCGGGTGAAGTGAAGAACTCTGGAAAGGTCAGTTGCTCGGTTTCAATAGAGCCCATGTTTCTTGTTGACTTAAGGGTATTGGACAATGATGTTCTTGAAGCGAGATAGTGCAGTTGGTGTATTCGCGTAGGTAATTTAGGGGTCATACGGTGTGCTTTTGAACTGCAAGTGAAAGTGAGTCAGTAGGCTACCAGCCGATAGGCAACGTGGGTTTCGTAGGTTTGGCTTGTTCAACGGTATACCTAACATTTGCAGTCATATAAAAGGCAATTTCTACAAGACAAGCTTAGAAAAGGTGTTGTTTTTATTTTAATAAATTACAGGCGATGAACTTTAGTCTGAAAACCAACGCAAGGGCAAGCAACATGTTTAGTTATGATTGTGGTGAATGCTTTGCTAAAAGGGACATTAGCCGAAACAGTTGCACAACTTGGCAATGGCTGTACTGAATAAAGTTGTACAGTGCGAATTTCTGTCCAACTTCAGACGTTATAATTGCAGCTGAGCAATGAAAAGGCGATGTCCCACGCAGTGGCGTAGCAACCAACTGGCTACTCTGGCTATAGCCAGGGGCGGCACGTTCCAGGGGGCGGCAGAATGTAGCCGTCTATTGTAAGCAGAGATAATTGAAAAGAGGTGAGGAAATTCTTCAGACTGATTAAAATTTAGCTTTCGTAATTCCGTCAGTTTAGCCCCAGCCCCATAAGAATCTTCTTTGGCAAATGAGGGCGACACAGCCGATATTATTGGCTCCATGGTTACAGCCATCTTATGCTCACCACCGCTTTGTCGCTACCTATCTCTCAATATCATTGCGTGACAATGGCCACTATTTCAGGAATCTATTCGAAACGCGCCTACTCTAGCAAGTTGCAGCATCGTTTGTTGGTCAAGGTCCAGCCCATGAGCCATGGGCCCCTTCTTAGTTTAACTGGCGAATACTATAATATATCCGTGATTCGCTATACAGCAGAAATGAGCAAGCGATTCGCTATACAGCAGAAATGAGCAAATAGACGATACAACGTGGCAATTGAGGCGCAATAGCAGAAACAATGTCATCCTCGAAATCTCTCGGCTTNATCTGATAGTGATAGATCATAGCTTGAGAGTTAGTTAGTCAAAGCAGGGCCATAGAAGAATCAAAACAAAAGTCCTTTTGGCAGCACCACCAGTTGGTGATAGCACGAAGAAATTGCGAAGAAGCCTTTCTAAAGAAATGGTTCTATAAAACACTTAAGAATTGAGATATAATTTTGAGATCTTGCTTATTATACTCAAAATTGGAGTGTGGGTTGTATTGTTTTTGCTGTAAGTTGTTTCGGTTTGGATAATGATCATTCTTTATTTGTTGCAAAAACGTCGATAACTATTTTGAATTTGTTTGGCTTGGGGCTGACGTTGCCTATTGCATTTCTTGTCTGTTGACAAAAGCACGAAATTAATATCTTCTTTGCAAAACGATTTTGACTACAGTTGTTGTGGTGAACTATATCGGTCAATTGTCTCAATGTAGATTAATTATAGTTGCGGATTTTTTCCTAGACACACTTGCTATTTGCATTTTCCCTCCGTTAATTTCTTCTTTTTTTGCGTTTCGGTTTCCTGTAATTCATTTTGAAAATTTTTGTTTGGCTGTTAATCGTCTTGGGAGTTGAGAAATGGTGACTTCGGTCATACCAACTCCCGCCCACTACAAATCTTGTGTTTGTTCGAAAATACTGATTGTTGAGTAAATGCTAAAAAATCGTTGTTTTTTACGTTCATGTTTATTAATTTGTTGGTGCCTTATAATCTTTTTTTTAGTTTGGAAACAGTTCAACTTAAGATTTTCTGTTTATAATAGTTGTTACCTGCTCGAATAATCTGCTGTTGTAGCTATTACCAGCTGCAGTTGTGCGTTAGGCCCCGCGGCATGGTGTTCGGGGAGGTTAAGCAGTCGATAATTTACGCTAAATTTGGCGAAAGTTTTTGCAAAAAGGTCTTCAAAAACAAAAGATCATACCATCATTGACTGAGCACGATGACGTCATAAATATAACACCTCTGCCCACGCTAAGGGGCGGCAGGTTCTGCTGGGGCCAGGAGCGGCAGATTGTGCTCCTACGCCACTGGTCCCACTTGGTAGGGTTTTGTAACTCAGTTCTCGTCTCAGTAGACGTCTGTTGCTAACGTACGAATGTAAGGGATAACACTTCCTCTTCTTGTCCCATATAACCCTTGCTAAGGTAGTAGGGGCGCTGCCTTTAAGGATTGCTGCACCAATTGAGTCCATAGTTTTCGGCTGTGTGCAACTTCCTGGGTTTCTGCAAAGGTTTTCTTTGTCCATTGTGTGATGTTATCGGTCCATTTTTCTTCTGTCTGCTGCATTTTCTTTTTCCCTGCACCGCTCCTTCGAAAATCATTTTAGAGCAGTGGTTCCCAACCTTTTCGATCTCGCGACCCTATTCGAAAATATAACAAGCGCTCAGCCCCAACCATTACCTAAGCTTACATCTGTGCAACTATGTTCTTGAAGGGGGCGCGTTGGTGAGAAGTAAGCTCAGGTCATCTTCAACGTCCAGTCCATTGCTTGACTTTTGTTTTAATGTGGACAAGGGTTGAAAGTCGAGCCCCACAAACCGGGGTGGATATTAGAATTTAGGGGCCGGATGCAAACTCTGAGATAGATGCCCCAAAACAGTTGTTGAGGGGTCTCATTTGGCACATTTGCACATAATTGTTGCTTGCTTTATTTTGAAAAACATATGACTTGCGTCAGATCTTACTAAATGTGGCTCTATAGAGTGGTTCACAAGCTTTTTAACAGAACATGGCAAAACCAACTGTTTTTTTCGCTGAAGCCCAGGGCTTATAAAAGGCGGTCCAGCAGGAACGTTGGTCCGGGGCCCTACAGCTACAAAGGGGCCCGAGACTGGGGAAACATTTGACTGTTTGTTACTAACAAATTCGGAATAATGTAGCGAAATTAATCCCGGTGATAAAATCGGTTTGGCCCAAAGGATTTGGTAAGGTAGTGTGATGTATTTTAATGTGAATTGCTGGCAGTGCATTTTCCTGATATGATGCATTGATAATTATTAACAGTAATTATTTTGTTGAACTTGACTGTTTGCCTTCTCTGGTCGAATGTAAGACATTCATGATTACTGTCACACTCTGTCCACTGAACTGATTTTTCCTTTACGTCTTTCATATTCAAACATTTTCAAACAAATGTTTATTAAAATCTCTCTCCAACAAACCAAGACTTTCAATCTAAGAGATACTTCAACGGAAATCTGAATGGAAACACGTCAGTTCACAATAAAATCTAATCTAACAACAGTATCCCTCGAATGTTGCGCTTACGTGTAAGATAACTAAATATTAAAAAAATTAACAAGTGCAGGGTCCAAGTGCTTATAGGCAGGGCCCGCCTTATGCCGATGCAACCGATGCGGCCGCATTGGGCCCCGCGCCTCTGGGGGCCACGCACCTCTGGGGCCCCGCGCCATGGTGTTTAGGTAGATTGTTGATTTTTTCCAGATATCCCTTGCGCTCGAGAATTCAGTACAAATGGCTTATAAATCTCACTATTAACAAACAACGCTCTCGTTAGAACTAGCGATGAATTTCCTCTATTATCGAACGTTCGCAAACATTCTCAATTCTAATGCTAAGACGTTATATGTGCGCTCTTCCATCGCTCTTGAAATCAACAAAAAAAGCTATTATCAGTCACAATTCTTGTCTTGTCGAAATGATTCTGGGAAAATGTGGAAGCTCATTAATTTCCTTATTAGTTCTA
>JGI24021J15306_10013530_pt1 | contig 10136 bp, 7 predicted proteins | sample Ectturendosymbi1_FD_15306 | JGI IMG/M metagenome (IMG submission 15306) | reverse complement strand
CCACTGGCACATGATCACTCGCTTCCTCATGTCGTCAGGTGTAAAGCTTTTGTTTAATCTGTATCCTGTAAGGATACATGTGGAGATCTGCGATCAAAATTCTCCGCACTGACTCCCGGTTGATTCCAAGCTCCTGACTTCGCCAACGCACAGACTTGCTTAGGCTGTGGACAACAGAGTCTCTGACAGCAGCAACGTTGTGTGGTGTCCTTGATGATTTCGGTCGTCCAGAGTGTGATTGTCTGTTAGTGTCTTTACGATTGAGGTTATGCACAGTCCCATAGGTTCTGAACTTGTTGACCCATCTGTAGATCATTGAGTGGACAGGAAATTCACCACATCCGAACCGTTCTTTGAATTACAATTGAGCTATGTGGATAGACTTCTGCTGAAAATATGCCTCAACTATAAATATCTTTTGTTCAGTAGTCCATGGCACCTCGAAGGTCAAATTTGGTAAACTCTTAGAACATTAATTCTACTTGGTAAATGTGAAAAATAAAAAGAATTGATTAACTATTTCAAAAGTTATCCAAGTTTAGGTGATGACCGCTTTTTTTGTGTCACCTTGGATTTAAATTTCGCGACATTTCAATATATTGATGGATTTGGATGTTATCATTTTTTCTGAACAGATTTTGATTGGAATTGATTANTGTCGTTTGAACTTTATCGCAACTTTTGGCTCAGTTTTGGAACTACANNTTACTGCAGGACCGCAGGTTAACAATGGATTGCAGCCACCTACATGTTGGGAGCCATTTGTTATACACACAATGCGGCGCCGCCCTGAGCCAACGAACGAAACAGTCGAACCGATGATCCTCAGCATAATAGCAATTGCGCTTACACATTTTACCAGGTTCACTCTTCAACTGCTGTTACGATTTCAACGTTATATGTGGCGCAATCACTCGTCACATGGGCTTAGGCTATAACAGTGGCAGAAATTTAGATTTAAACAAGATTCGGTTTCCGTATTTGCATTACATTTTGCAATAAAGTTTTTGGATTGGATATGAATCTGAAAAAGTTGAATCACTTTACTTGTATCTGGAAAAGACTCGAGTCACCATATGGGACCCATTGACTGGATCACAATATTTAAATACTGCATTGAATCACAATAAAGTGTCAATTGTGCCCTGCTGACCCCTCAGTAAAAAAAGTCTCAGGTCTACCTCTGTGCAAGTTGGGCCGATTGATCCTTAAAATGTAGCATAGAACGATTAGACAAGCAAAACAGAAAATTTGCGCCAATCCTGATCATTACTGAAGCAAAAAATGTTCATTTCTTTAAGTGCACATGAAGTGAGTTTGTCTATCAGGAACTCTGAGACTTTGTAAAAATGACTCTGAATCGAGTCTCGAGTCATTGACTGTGACTCGAGTCGAGCCATTCTGTGAAAAAACGTGAGTCGAGTCTCCATTTTTCTCAACGTGACTTGAGTCGAATACGAGTCACCAAAAAACGTGACTTGAGTCGAGTCATTGACTCGAGTCACGCTATCACTGCTAAAAAATATAAGAATGTTCCCGAGGTCACTTTTTCACCACCTATTACAGGCAATCGAACATTTTATGGCAGTGTCATCAATTTCCAACCGAAAAAGATTTGTTTGAATTATAATATCGAAAATACCTGAAATAGCCTTCAAAATTTGGTTGCCTTGCATCCATTTAAAAATTATCTTTATTGATTAATATTAATCATGCGTCACTGAAACAAAGAAGCTCATTTCTTTGTGTGCAAAATAATTGTGTTTGTCAATCAGAGGTTTTGAGGTTTCGTAAAAATGACTCTGACTCGAGTCATTGATTGTGACTCGAGTTTAGTAAAGTCATTCGGCAAGAAACATAACTCGAGTCGAGTCATCCTCACAACATCGTTTCTCAGCGTGGCTTGAGACGAGTCGAGTCACTGACCCAATAATAACAATAACAACAATGTGCTTTGCCCGCAGACACGAAGTTCATAGTACAAACACACACTTTGTGCACAATGCAGGTTGATAAAAACATAAAAAACATAACGTTTTGCAACGGCCTTGGAGGCTTATTCACAGGGTTGCAGACACTTACACGATTTGCAACGGTGTTGGAGGCAGAAGTGTGAAGTGTATTGTTTTTTTGCGACAAAATAATGGTTCACACAGTCAATAGATCACACAGCATTGCGTAGAATATGGGCTAGTGCGGAAGCTATAGCATAATTTAAAGCAAATTTCTACACAAACAATCAACATTTAGACCTAATGGTTCTTTTGTCACAAAGGATTGGTGAAAGACCATGAGGTCATCTGGTCTACCAACCCTGAAATGCAACTTTCAGTACTATCATAAGTGGTCAGTGAGAAAAATGTTATCAAAAACAAAGACACATTGTATTTACAGATGAGTGCATGCCTATGTACACATAGTTTTCATGATCAGATATTCAATTTCACAGGTGTGGAGAGAACAAACACTGAAATTAATGTGCATTTGTTTGACAATGCAAATGTTTATATGACAAAAAAACAACAAGGTGGAAAAATATCAAATGACAGACAGATGAAGAAGATTAACCCCATTATAAAAGGGAGCTTTACAGTGTCTGTTTAGTATAAAATATATAGCAAAACACATGAGGATGTACACATGATGAGTATATATACATATGATAAGTATAAAATGTATAGCAAACCACATGATTATTATCAAAAAATTACATCATACAAATCACAAAGAATGGACGGTACAAGATGAGTTAAACAAATTCATTTTGCAGCAACAAACCTAGAGAGTAGGGAATTTTTGTACAGATGTTTGAAATCAAAGTGGGTTCGAAACTTGATATGCTCAGGTATTTCTGACCGTACCTTGGCTCCAATGAATTTGAGGGAGCATTGGCCTTGGGAACAGTTTACCCTGGGTAAGAAGAAATTTTTGAACATGCAAGTCTGGTGGGGTAGGCTATTTGTGAACTGTCTGAACAGATTTGAAATATTGGTTGAAATGTGATGGAAGTTGATTGTTTTCATAAGAGTACATAAACTTACCAGCAGACATTTTAAATAAACTGTTGATTGTCAAAATGTTATTTTGTGTTATACATTTCATCCAAAGTGGCTTTGTTGAATGTTTTCAGAAATTTCACAGCTTTGTTTTGTAGCTTCACAAGAGGTTGAATCGTAGTTTTTGAAGTGCTGATCCAGTTCAAGACAGCATAATTTAGATAAGGGTGTATCAATGCATTATACACAGCTTTCGATGCAGGTTGGGTGGTATAATGTCTTAATTTGGATAATATTNNACATGATGTTTGTGTGGTTAACTCAGCAATATGTAGTTTCCAACTAAGTTTGTTATCAAGGATGATGCCTAGGTATTTTATGTCATTTTTTCACAAGAACCACAAGGTTACAGACACATTCTTGACACTATTGTTCACTAACACTTCGTACGACACTACTGCCGTGTAGGACGCTAATTCCTAAACTGTTCGAGGCCAGGTAAAGTACTAATGCGTTATGAAATATGACACACAGTGGCTTAGCAACCCACTGGCTACACTGGCTATAGCCAGGGGCTGCAAAATCTAGTCGCCTGTTGCAAGCAGAGATAACTGAAAAGAGATGAGGAATTATTCAAACTGATTAAAATTTAAGCTTTCTTAATTTTCATCAGCCAAGTCCCACCCCCCATGAGAATCTTCGTTAATATTAGCGCCATGGTTACAGCCATGTTATGTTCACCACCGCTTTGACGCTATCTCTCTCAATATTATTGCGTAACAATGACCGCTATTTTGGCAATTTACTCGAAACGCGTCTACTGTATTAAGCTGCAGCCGTGTTGCCACTTCTGATGTTTCAACATCAGGTCTGATGTATTAAAGAGATTTCTGATGTGTGATGTTGGTGACAAATCTGATGTTGACTGGGCTGTTGTTTATGTTTTCCACGTTTTCTCTCTTTTGAGGATTAAAATAAGTTAGATTCATGATTTTCAAGTTTCTTTCATCAATTTTTCACCGTAATGTCTATTTCGTTATCGTTCGAAACTGAAGAAGCTCTCTTCACTGCGTTGAGAAAATATATACGTTACGCATGACCGACTTCTCGATTTAATGTTAATACGTCGCCCTATTTGGAATCGAGGTTTGTCGCGCTTTGTTAACTGTAGCGTAGCCAGCCCGAAATTTTGGGAGGAGTCAAATATTTTGAGTTCAAGTGAGCAACAGTATTTCATTTGGGACACTGCCTCTCGAAGCACAAGACAACAACACGTGCTGGAAATTTGGGGAGCCATGACCGCTTTGGTCCCCCTGGCTACGCCTATGTTTATTAGGTATTAGTAATAGAAGCATTTAGCTTATATGAAACTGCAACGTAAAAATCTGATGTTGAAAAAGGCAACAATCTGATGTTGACGAGACTGATCCCAGTGGCAACACTGATTGCAGCATTTTGACGAAATTGACTTTTCGGACTTGATTGTGGAAATTGATCGAATTAAACGATTCTTACAAAGCAGCGGTACGTACCACTTTCAAACGCAGTCAGGGCCGGTTTATATGGGGCGTCGTTCGTAAAAACATTATATCTGACAGATTTAGCACAAAAACTGCTATCTCTGCGCATATTTAGCTATCTGGCTACTCTGGCACCCTAATGTCTATTTCGTTATCGTTCGAAACTTTTTTGTTTTTGTGCTCTGTGACGTGAGCCACACCGTGTTCATCAAGAATCTTTTTGTTACCGCGTACTGTTTAAATCAGTAGTTCTTAACCTTTTTTGTCTCATTTACCCTTTAACAACATCAAAAAATAAATTATATCCCCAACAATGTTCAGTGTGTCAAGGCATGACTTTTCTGGAAAGGGTCCGAGGCAGGTTCTCCAGGAAAAACGTTGCAAACTTACCCTCAGATACATGAATTTTTGTGCTTACTGGAACCAATTTTAGAATAATTTTTGTACGAAACTTATCAGTCTCTGGGATGAAACTTTAATAAAACACTCTTACAAGAAAGCATTAAAACTTTTGGTAAGAAGTGGTTCCCTGAGTTGAAATCAGGGATATCCAGAACTCTAGCTGGAGTTCTAGATATCCGTGATTTCAACGAACTCCAGATATTCCTGGAATTTTTGATATCCTTGGTTGAATATCTAAAAACAGTTTCATACGAACCGGCATATCAGTGAGTCAAGGGGCAAAAAGTTTGGAAGAAGGAATACAGATCCATGTTTAAATTTTTCTTTTGTTGAAAAATGACAAACAATTTCAACCAGTCAGTCACTCAGTGAGACTTTTGTGCATGTTTTCTACGCACAATATCTGAGAGTCTGGGAACAGTGGTCGAAAGAGAGATACTGTCACGTCATCTTTGGCAATCAATCGAGATCGATATTTTATGTCATGGTCACCATTGATGATAACCTTGCTTCACACAGAAAAGTATTTTGAAAAGATATAACAACTTCAAATGCGCGCTTCGACAGCGTTGGAAAATCTTCGCCCAATCCACATCAGAATTAAGAAGAGTCACAGTTGCAAGATATTAATTTGGAAGGAAGCATTCTTTCAGCATTCTTTCACACTGAAGACCAATCAATTCATCTTCGTAAAGCAATTTGAAAAAATGAGCCTGAGCCCTGATAACATTTACACGTTCTGTTACATGTTTCAAAACTATTCTCAAATGTTCTGGAAAGGCTTTACTCGCCAGTGCATATCGATAAAGAAAACAAGGGGTATAAATGATGTGCGCCCGTTTATTCACCAGAGTTGTAAAACCTGTCTTCACTGATTATAGAAAAGGGGCCGTCTATGCATAACGAGCCAAAGTGATTCCACGAGTTAATTTCGTTGGAAAAATTATTTTTGCTGATCATCAGTCACACCGCTAGTCGTCTTTAGACTTTCGCACATCAAGAACTCAATCTTTAAACTCAGCTACATGTGCATATCGACAGTACACCAACAAATACGTGCAGTTCGACAGGTCAATTGACTCATTTAAGGGTGACTCTTGCCTTATCACTTCGAATTTCATCTGTTACGTGATCTAAAATATCACAAGACAACACTTACACGACAACGTACTGTATGGTTTGATAAAAATAGGTTTTCTTAAGATTCTTTTGTTTTTTTCGAGTATATCCATAACGTACAGTTTGATGAGTAACCCCCCAGTTGTAGCCTATGCGGTTTCTTTTCTTTTGCTATTGCAAAAGCAACATGACAGGATGCTACCAATCCGCGTATGATCCCAGATAAATTTTCTTCTTCGACAAAATGACTGAGAATGTTGAAACCTGCATTTGTTAACTCATGAATAACTAATTCACTAAAAAGACCAAAAAAGGATGTCCACTGTCTAGTCTGGTTCCCTTTCAAAACAGACCCGCTCACAACAGACCATTCGAAACAGACCACGTTCATAATAGACCCATTCTTAACAGGCATAATTATGTTCATAACAGACAACCTTCATAACGGGTCTGTTATATGAGCGTGGTGTGTTATGAAATGGTCTGTTATAAACGCGGTCTGTTATGAAATGGTCTGTTATGAAATGGTCTGTTATGAACGGGTCTGTTATAAACGTGGTCTATTTCGAGTGGTTCGTTGTGAGTGGCCTGTTTCGAACGGACACTGTCCAGCCTATAGCATGCTGTGAAAAGAAAGAGAAATATGGCGCTAGAGTCTGACCATTGTGAAAGCAGTGAATTTTGTAACACAATGGAGGATTTTTTAGTTCTGAAAGAGCTACAATCTTCGCTTATGTACAAACTCCAAATGAAGTCGTGAACAAAAACAATGTTGCGCACATGAGGTGCTCAAATGAACCTGGTAACCTACACTTGTGTAACGATGAAATAAAAAGAGAAAACGTATCACTAAGCATGACTCTGAATTATAATCCAAGGTGCAACATCTCCAGCTTGCGTGATATATCCGTAAACCTACTTCGGGACAATACTCTATGACGCCTGGCATTAAGCGTCTCATCAATCAACGAACAAAACACTGTCGGATGTACTTTAGTGTTTTGTCTTGTAACGAACTAACTAATAATTCTGGATATTACATTTTATAAGATATTGTAAAAATGTATGTTTGCTATAATTTATGATTCAGTTAATTTACCCCCTAGAAGGATGAAATTTATCCCTGGGGTAAATTTACCCCAGGTAAAAAAACACTGGTTTAAATAAAACAGACCGAACAACAAACAGATAATAGGCGACTGGTTCCTAGATAGCCTCTACAATAATATTTACCAACCGGCAGTCTCTGCACAAGAGTTGCTGAGGAATTTCCGACGCACACCTTTAGCAATCGGTTACTTGCCAAGAGAATTGCGTAACTGTGTAACACAATCTGTGCCAAAATCGACACGCTACCACCTTCGCCAGCCCATACTGCTCAAGGCAAGCAAGCGAAGGCAACGACCAAGTCTCAGCTTGATCGACAACTTCCAGTAAGTAAAGTGGCGTTTTGGCGATTCATGCTATGTTCCACATTTTGGACCAAGAAGTGAGTCAAGTATTTACTTTTATCTCTTTAACCGACTGGATAGGTCATTTGATTTTATGTGACAGCAAATATTTGCGCATTCGTTCGCAATTTGTAACGCAGCAAATGGCCATCAAAGCTACTGTTTCCAGTTCGGGGCAAAGTTTTAAAACCCGGGTTTCGGGTAGCTGAGAAAAGAAACCCGGGAAAACCCGCGTTTTTTCGGGTTTTGAAATGAATGCGACTTTGAGCGATAAAAACTCAATATCATTGCGAAATTACTGCTGTTGGTCCCTGCGCAATTTATTAGCGAATCATTAATTAAGTTAAGCACAGTTTTTCAATGATGTTTATAATACTGACGCATGCAAATCAAAGCATACATTCATCATTCAGTTTGTTTCTGAGTTTTGTGGCAAATAATCCCGTGGCTGAAAAAGCCCTCTCTGGTTCCATTGATTTGGACTTGATTGTAATAAAGGCATAGAACGTTTTTTTCAAGGTTATTTGACCTCTTCTTTGTAGCTTCAAAAAGACTCATTTCCTTTATCACATTTTGTGATCGGATCCTTTCCTGTGCGGGAATAGTTTTGTGATCTTCACTGTCAAGGATTACACAGATTCTGTGCTTTTATTTCAAATAGTTGATTGAAACTTTCAGTACTTGAACCACTTGCGTTTGTCTCACGGAGCACAAATTGCACTTTGGTGTTGCTTGAGGCTTGTTTTACAAGAAACGGCTCTAAGCTTCTGATTTTCTTTGATAACTAACGTCTTTAGACTGAGTGTGTATGATTAAAAATCTACTTAAAGTCGCTTCTAAAGGAAAGTCAAATATTTTGTAGAAAGTTATTGCAAACTGAAAAGGAATGAATCGACTTTGCAAAGAATCACAGCTTGTATATGAACTGACACATAACAGCTTGTAACTGAAGCTAGTAACTACGAAACTGCAGCATACCTTTGAAGGACTATCTCACGTGGAGTTTATTTAATTAGGTTAGCGAAAAGACTAAAATTCGCGTAGACACTTATGACATCACCGTCTGTCTAAATAGGTTAATTCAACGAAAATATAAACGGACCAACAACGAACATACGATGGTCACCGAGAAAAACCCGCACCTCGTGCTTCACGATATTAGTTGAAAGTTCAAACATGCTGATTTAGCCGTTACACGCGCTAATCTGCAACTTCAGTGTTATCAGAATTACTCATATTTGAATGCAACAGCAATTCCAGGTTTTTTATAATACCCGGGTTTGGTAGTTGAAAAAAAAACGGGTTTCGGGTCGTAGAAAACCCTGGTTGGGAACACTAATCAAAGCTTTGTCAGCAGGAAGGACAAGTTGTGTTTTATGGTGATGTTGGTAAGTGTTTTAAAATGTATTGACATAGCGCCTGGTTTCTTTTCAACTTTGATAAATATTAGTGGTAATTTGTCTGTAAATAAGCGAAAAAATGTTAAATGCACATTTACTACTTTGCTTGGTGTTTGAATCGAATTTTTTAGAAACCTCATTAGCAGAAGAAAGATACTTTCATTCTATTCACATGTTCAAAATCCTACGATGTCAATCGATGTACCGGTAAGTTTAACATTATTTATCTGGGTTTGCAATACTTTTGATATGCTGAGTTTAGAATCAAAAGCTAAACAAACCTCTGTTTAATTTGCCATTTTTGGAGACAAAGAAACTTCAGCAGTGATTGGATTTGTAATTCAAAACGTTAGATCAAATTTCGGCGTCGAGGCTTGAATCGCTCAGTAACATAAGCCCATTTGGGGTTGAAAGGTTATGTTGCGATCGGAAATCCCGAGCGGCATGTGCGCAAAGCTTCGCACTGTGGCAGCAAGCAACAATAGAGATCACATGCCATGATCGCTCTCCGCGTACGGTAATCATTACGTTCAATCGTTCACTTGTTAGTATCGGCAGAGCTTCCACGCCACAATCACTCTAATATTGCTTGTTCGCGCCACATATATGGGTGTTGTTCTTCGCGCACATATCGCTGTTGTTAGGTTTGTAGAATCATATAAATCTAACAACACCGACGTTGACGAATATTTATTTTCAAAAAATATCTGAAGCTAACAATAATTTAGCAACCTCCGTAACATGGTTAGTACTAAAAGTGTACTCATTCCTTTAGTAAAACTGCTTACTTCTTGCCGTGCTTTGAGTCTTTATCTTTCAAGCAAACTTGGTTTTGCAAGAGTTGGAGTGGTAGTAATACTTAGACGGACCTTGTTCTAAATATTTATGCAATTTGCCAACGTGTTTCTCGGCAGACATCGCTTCATCTTACTGTTTATCGATTCCAAATCTTATCTCTCTGTGACAAACACGCAACATTATTGACGCGCTTATTCTGGAAGTTTTTACTATTTGGTGACAACCGTACAATGATGGAGGCTTTAGCGTATTTTCGTTTTTCTGCAACAAGTGGTTGGACTCTTTAACTGGCACAGAAACTTAAGTGTGAGAAACATCAGCTCATCGCCGTCCCTTCACTCTAAAGCAGTGGTTGTCAACCTTTTTTGCATTGGTACACACTTTTAAATTTGCTAGAAAACCTGTACACCCCTGCCATGCACTAAAATCTGGTGCTGTAAAAGTGTAAAA
>JGI24021J15306_10013529_pt1 | contig 10137 bp, 6 predicted proteins | sample Ectturendosymbi1_FD_15306 | JGI IMG/M metagenome (IMG submission 15306) | reverse complement strand
GAATTGAAAATCTGGTCCCTAGAATCAGAGAAAATCATCATCGGGTCCCTAGAATCAGAGAAATCGGGTTCCTACAGGTCCATACCGGGCACCTATCATTTTCCTTAAAAAAATGCACTGCTGTGTTAAGAAATTAGTCTCCACAAAGGTCACGCAGTGGAATCAACTAGCAAATCTTTTTTTTATTGTATTGCGCATTAGGAGAGTCATTCTTCCCTGACCATACCACTACGTTCTTAGCCCAGAAGGCTAATGGGCAGGCCTATTTCCTGTTTCATTTTCTGGCATCAAAATTGCCTAGCAGGATAGTGTTGGCATCAAACGTGCCCAGCATCAAAGCGTGTGCTGAGTCATTCAGTTCACTTTCAACCAGAGCAGTGTTTTGTCCTATCAGTTTTTTTGCAAAACACGTGGTTTTCTACGTCCATACAGCAAACTAGCGCTTGAGCACAATCTTTGCTGCGAGAACTTAAATCATTTGCATCGTTTCGTTGGACATGCATCTTGTGATCGTTGTAATTCATATCGAACGCACTTGCAGCCAAGATTAATTAATAATTAATTACAGTATCTACGCTTGTTATACCGTGCAACGTTTATAACCAATTATTATTCTTTCTGTAAACCAACGGCACGAGTGATGAAAAAGAAACTTCAATATAAATATTTTGTTGTAGTTTCACCGAGTAAGCTAAATTAAGTTATACAGTAGTAATGTTGCCGAGTTCAAAGTGTGTAAAAAGCGCCGCAAAGGTTCCATAAAATTTTTTGACCCGTAAAGGTTCCATAAAATATTCTGGTGGATGTTTATTTCGATGCCGACTTTCAGAGCATCCTAAAAAATTATGCATATGTTTGTTGTTGGATAATTTCATCCCAGAAATAGATGCACTTCAGCGAAAGAAGCGTTGAGGCGAAGATAATGAGTCAAGTTTAGAGCAAATTATTCGTCTACTTGGTTGTCATTGTTTACAGCAAGCCTATTTGCAGCTCAAAGCGTGCTTTGAAACCCCACACGTTTTGCTCAGTTGATCCAAACCTCGAGCTCGTTATGACATGTTCCTTCTTCATGACGTCATGGAATTTTGCGGGCGGTTGACTGTGACTGAATTGTTCGATGCATTGCGATTGTGACGAAGTGAAACGTTACCGCGAAAGCTATAGTTTTTATTTCACTGAATGTAACAGAACGTTGATCTTTCGCCACTGACATCTTGACGTTGTCTAATCGGCCACTTTTCGACGAGCTGTAAAAACCAGGAAAAAATCAGAAACGCAGAAACGCGCCAGACACGCGCTAAGCGTTATTCCTCTCTAACGTTTGGAGAGGTGAGAATTGACACTTCAAAAACTTAGGTGCAGCGTCATTTCTGAAGTGCGCCACTTTTTGAGAGGTCAACAGAAGAGTGCGAAACCGAGATTGAGGTAATTTCTGATCTTACAAATTTCAGCCGTAATGGGGTATGTTTCCTACAACATGCACAATTCAGTATTTTGTTTTTGCAGTCACTACCGGATTGCTCAGACCACATTCCTAAAGTGGAAAAGCGTAATGACTCACAACATTTGTTTTGCACAATGCAGATTTCTGTTTCTTGCGGTACCCACATATTTTTTGGTTCACCGTACGTAGTTGCCGGATTCATAGGTTGCTGACTTTTCTGTTTGAATGTGGTTCAACGTGTTGTATTCACCTACGTCCGGTACGCCACCTACTGGCAAAAGAGTATTGTACTGATATCGGGCTGGTATCTCCACTCTTTGTCGTTTGCTTTTGATGGAGCGCTCATCAAGGCAGCTTTCGTCAATTTGGATTCTGGCAACTTTACCGGAGCTATGCTTTGGCACGCCGCCAGGATCGCGCACAACAAATAACAGCGACGCGTCAACGTATCCACTATCAACCTTTCTTCCAAGGTGTTCATGTGCGTCAGACATCTCTCCTTCGTGAGATTCTTCCTTGACTTCGCTTTTTTCGGTCAATGCGTCGATGCAGTGATTTGCGCCACGAACCTCATGCTGCATATCCTCTTCCATATCCCTTCTTTGATCAGTTTCATTTGATATTTCAACGGCCGGTTGGGCTTTGGTGTCCACCGTGACCCGTTGTTGAGCACTGTTCAAAGTAGAGGTAGTATTTTTGAGTGGAGGGCACTCAACATAGGGCGGTTCTATAAAGGATGTGCTCATGCTGCAAGGTGTGTGCATAAAACCGTTTGCATACACCTCTTCNCTTTTTTGAAATGCAATGNCCGATTGGGGTTCTTTGGCATTGTCTTTCGATGNTACGGTGACATTTGGTGCAGAGCTNGATTTGTTATTTGTCCCCGCGTTAATTTTTGTACTTGATAAAGAATTANAGCTTGGCTTTTCGGAGTTTAACGCTGAAACGTTTTCGTCGACGTCCTTTTCTTCCTGTTTGTTTTGCTCTAGCGCAAATGCTTTTGATGTACTGTATTGGCGCACTGTAGGTACTGATGGTGCACCATTGCTCTCTAATGATGCCTTGTCGTCCTGGCTTGTTGCTGGTTTTGCTTCGCATGCTCTTCCTTTCGTAGATGCAGTAGACGGATACTCACCGCCAGCACACGGAGATTCTACAAAAAATATGTGAACTTTCTTGTAGCCTTACTTCATGCCAGTTTAGTTTCTAGCTTGACAGTGTTAACTATCATGTTGAAAGTAGGTGGTTATTTACAGCAGTAAAATGTGTTCGGAAAATGTTGTTTTCGAGTTGTTCATGAAATAAACTAAAACCACTCACCAACAGCACAGGCAGTTGTCAATCTATTATCCGCTTGGGCTGATTTTCCTTCGGTGCCAACGTTTGTATGAAAAAATAGCTTGGACCTGCTCAAAAATACAATGTCGGCGTTTTGATCGGCGAATGCGTCACTTGGAAATATCCCGCAGAATTCGATCGACGCTTTATGGAAAAATTTGCAAAAGCATCTTTGCGCTGTAAAAGTAGGAACGACACAAGAAAAAGTTTCCGAGCGCATCTCTCCTGGCAGTCGTCCACATCCGCAGTCATGACCTCGCAGGGTTGCGTGATTATTGATTTATACAGTCTGAAAACAGCTGCTCTACTATCAAGTCACGAATTTAATGGTCTTCGCTACTTCAACTCACGAACATTGTTCGTGCTGGTGTTTTATCTTTCACGTTTTGGGCGCAAGCGGATGATCGGACGTGCTTGTAATGCAAACGAAGCGAAAATTCTCAGCAGCTCACTGCTTCCTTTGGTGAACTCACTTGCCGTTTGGTGAGAAGCTGCAACGTTAAAAACTGTGAAAAGCTCCTATCCTATTCTCTGAATTCGTCATTTCGATTTGGTTCTAAATTTACCGTATAGTTTTTAAACACACGGAGTTTTCATTCTGGGGCACCTTCACGCACAAGTTACACGAAACAAAAATCTGAAAAATATGGGATTACATATGAATTACATACGGATGGTGGTTGCTCACCACCATAAAAACGGTTGGGGAGCACTTAATTACGAAATTGGGATGTTTTCCTCCTGATAAATTAAAATTGAGGTGATGTTGAAGTGCTTTGGTGACATACAGGTGAGATTTCTGAAACGTGCCAACTCCGCCATTTACTAAGCAAAATTTCTGGTGATGCGACAGAAGACTGTGAAGGTTGCATTTTCGTAATTGTCGAAACCCAATGCTTTCTGTGTTCCAGCGCGTAGTAGTAACTCTGTTGCTACTTTGCCGCAAAAATTTTCGAAGTTTGCTCGAAGCTGATTTCGACGCAAAGCCTGGTCTGCCAATTCGCTCGTTAAATTCAGATTGAGGGAAGGCGGCGAAGTGATGGCTAACTAACTGTGGTCTGTTAGATATGTGGCATAAACGCAAAGCCATTAATCCTTCTCGAACGTTTCATGTGCTAAAATGTGAAAGGAAACCCTGTACAGATGAACGTTTTAAGTTTTACTCTCTCGAAGAAATGGTCTGGCCTTTACACTTTATTCTTTTTCGTTTGTTAAATGACCATGTAGATTTGACNTTAATTTTTTTTGTTGCTCATTATGTTTTGTGCTTTGTTGTACGTAGGTACTTCCTACGGTTATATTTTCAGGTCTTGAATAAAAAACCTCAATACAGACGATTAAAGCAAGGGTTTTGTTCGCTATTTACTATTCAGAAAAAACGTTTGAACTGAAAAAACGTTTGAACTACGTAATTATGTTTTTAGTGATAAAGCTTAGGCTTACATTATTTTTGACAAGCGACACTTTACTGCAGAAAACCCGGAAGCTTGCTTAATAAAATGTATTCAAACCTTTTTAAAACAACACATGCGCTCCCAAAAATCCGTGAGGAAGTTTCACGCATTTTTCATATATTTACAGTGTTGTTTTTGAATAACTAGGTCAGTTTTGAGGAGGTTCTTGCATTGCGTTGTTCAACGATGTTATTTGAACTTCCACGGAAGTTTATCCACTTCGCGATACCTTCTAGCAACTATAAAGGGCATTGCGAGCAGATTTAAAGTCCAACATCAGGTTTGCGTAAACTATAAGTTATTTTTTAGCAAACGTCAGTACATTTAAACTTAAACATTTCTCCTCGTTTGGCAACACCGATGTATGGCTTCCATTTCGACTTTGTACGAAAACCGGGTCAATTAACAAATCGACGATGATATTTGACCGAAAATTTGCCAGAAAAAGTAATCCCTTTTCTCCGGCAGCGACAGTCAACCGTCCAAGAAAATCAACTCTCCAAAACGACTTTTGCAAAAAATCTCACTACATGCTATGTTAATGTTAATAAAGAATTAATGTCTGGCAGCAGCTAATCTCACAGTGGATTTTACACATTTGTACAATTTTTTCCAAATCATTATTCCGACCAAAACCAATGTGACAGGGGACAGGGCCAAGATTTTGCTAGATTGCAAACATTTTAATTTTTTGTGGCAAGTCGCATGTCCTACGACAACTTGACTAAACTTATTTTTCAATAAAGATTTGAATCTACAGCCAGTGTTCTTTTCGCAACATCTACGGCGAAGACACGTTCTTTTTATTCATCAGCCCCTCAAAAGGCTCAGATAACGAGCAGTTGCAAAACGTGACAAAGCTTTACTTTCAGGGCTGTTTTAGCATCGATCTGATAGTCGGGCATTTCCCAGATGTTTTACTTCGATGGCAACTTGTCTAACTCGCTTTACGAAGTGATGCGTCGGGATTCCCGATCAGTTAAATCTCANTCAGTGCACGTATCAGATTTGATTACACTGGCTTTATCCTCTTGGCACTTTGAACAATCTCCCATGCTTATGTACATATGAAAGCAGTGATCCGCGCAGAAACATTTCAAAAGTTCAAAACAAGCAATGGAAAAAGAAGCATCTCATTACCAACAAACTGCTTGCTTGCAATTAGAACAATTTCACTGAATTTTTTCACTGCGTCGTTCCAAATGTTAAAAAGAGCCCAGAACGATAGAATCAACCGAACCTCCTGAGATCAACCAGGTTCGGTTGATTCCATCCTCCTCGGCTCTTTCTAAGCACCTTGTCAAAATTTTTACAAACAAAAGACATTCTGTACTCTATCATTACCTTTTACCTTTTAAAATTAATTGCATTGTGAATGTTAATGAAACAGATGAATAGACAGGTCACAACAGTGACTGCCAAGCCGGCAGCACCACCAAGCAGCACGTTGAGTATTTTGTCAATTTTCCTGTCCATTCCGTTGTTGAGTTGAACGAAGTAGCTATTGAGTGTACAAGCACTTTCCCGTTCCTTTCGCAGTCGTTTATTTTCATCATTTACTCGGTCCAGTTTACACTTGTCCTGCACTTCTTTTATTACTTTTTGCAATTGATTTATAGTCCCATTGTTTGCAATCCTGCTATCCGAACCCTTGCAGCATCTGACATCGAAAATGGCGACCAACGGGTTTTTATTACCTGCAGAAGTATTGAGACATTGTGTGCAATGACTGCAAAATCAACATGAAGACTTACGACAAATTGCCTCAAAAATGTCTATTAGTTAGCACTTTTCATCTTTTTCACAAGTTTTTGTTAAGATATGCCACACGAACTTTGGGACAAGGTGTAGAATCCAAACTTGACAATGGCTATGTTTCAAGTTTGTTTATCCAAGCAGACACGGTTTTCTTTGGGGGAACAATCACTTCAGATACTTGCTTACGTTTGGCAAGGACTTCAGCTTAAAATAAAGGTGGTCAGACTTAATTAAATAACTCAAAACAACAGTTGAGTCAGTCGGAAACTAGATCCTTGCTTTGATTGGATTTTTAAGTAAAGGTGTGCATTAGTAAATTATTTTAACGTTCGTTTTATTAGGTAACAAAATCCTAAAATAATGCATTGCTTTATGTTCAAGGCTTTTCAGTTACAAAAACAGAAGCTCGAACTTTTCGTTTGTTTGATATTTCATTGTGTGAAGCTTGCACATAGGGAGGCTTTTCTTGCTCGTTTTGGATTGTTATTAAGAGACCCTTAGCTTCTAAAATCTAAGACTATGCAGACCCGGCAAAAGCAATTCTATTGTTGCCTACGTTGATTTTATACTTCGATGTAAAGTGACCTTTCGTTTTTAAGACGAAATATTTTCATGATTTACAAAATCTTATTGGTTTTGCAAATCTTGTTTTCCCTTTTCTGGTTTGTGATAAACGTGACATACAAATAAAAAAGAAAATTTTATGTTCAGTTAAACCGTTGCCCAAGTGCGTTGACCATTTTTTGCAACAAAAATCCCAAGATTATACATCTCCCTGAAACAACAGTTGCCACTATGAAGAAAAGCGTTTGGCACATCTTCTGCTTATATCAACGGTTGAATCTTTCCTGTTCCTTGGCCCAATGAATGGAAGAGCTAAATATTTTTCATCAAAATTTGCCGCTATTTTAAGAACGTTTTCTATGAAAATGAGCTTAGAAAGCAAACATATTTGACATCTATGGATTGCTCAAGAGCCGTTTATATCGTTTACAATCAGACCCACAAATAACTTGGCGCTTTGTCGAACCTTCTGTTGCAATCTGGTTCAGCTTATGGGCGTTTTCGCACGTTAGCCGTCTGCGTATACTTTGAAGCAAACTATTCCGAATCTTCAGATGGGCACAATGCTGCAACGAATTTGTTTGAAAGCAGTGATGATACAGAAACTTATTATGGCATGGTGCTATTCATAACACAGTTTTTCCGACTTTTGGATCGCTTTTCAAAGTACAGGGAAGGAAATGCTCCAGCACTGTCGTACTGTATTCTTTGTGCCTTGCTGGTGCTACAGCCCTGTTTTTAGCGTGACTGCCATCATGGGCGTCCGCAGGGGGGCAAAACGGGCATTTCGCCCCTGGAAATTGGGACTAAGAACCAAATTTTTCTAGAAAACCTGAAGCCAGCGGCTTAACTCCGATTAATCGATTTAATTCTTGCATTAACAGTTTATTTCCCGGTATGACACTCACACTGTACAAGAGCCAGGTTCACTGGTGTCATGCAGTGATGTGCTTTCAATTCACTCATGTCCGCTTTTTTTCCTGCAGAGGCAGGTTGCGAAACTTGTGAGCAGATTGTTCTATCGTTGGTCTTTGCTGCGTAACAATAACATGGCAACAAATCCTCAAAGGTTCGCTTCAAGTAACTGTAGAAGGCGTTTTTCTGCATGTGACTGTTGAACGCAGACATCTTGGTGGGTATCATAGCGGAAAGGCACGTAGTTTTATACTGTGTGAAAAAAGCATGGGTGAATCTGTAGAAATTTTTCCACAAGTTTGAAAAACCCATCAACAGTGTGAGATGAGTGTGACCAATGTGCCTGCATGAGTGGCTTAATCAAACTACGCTTATATTCAGGCTTCTTTTCACACAGTGTAAAACGTCGTGGCTTGTTAGAATATGTGTGTGCAGGCTTGTACGAATATGTTTGTTTTTCTGAGTGAGTACTGACTTCAAAACTACATTTTCTGTGGCGAATTTTTCATGATTCATGTGTTCAGTTTTTGTAAGCCTGCATGATACTCTAAGTTTAGTAAATTGTCCGACATCCGTGTCAACATACCAGTCCACACCACTTGTCCGATTTATGTATGATGAGCAGGGCAACCAAGATTCAATAAAGTCAAAATTTTTGTGTCTTTTTTAAAGTTTATGAAACGTCCACAAACCAAATTTCACACTGATACCATAAGCGATTCCAAAGTTATTCGGTAAAAAAAATTCAAAATTTATCATTAAGTCAAACTTTGTCGTTAGGCCAAATTTTCTTGCACCACAGTTTTTTTCTATTGATCGATATTTTATCCAAGCTGCAATGGCAAATATTGATATGCTCTCGCACGGTTTGTTAAAATTCTGACATAATATTGGACTTTTTGCGACTTCAGACGTAATAATGTTATTTTGCCACTATTGGACGATTAAAAGTACGCTAGGCGTAGCATTACTTGATGTTGAAGTGTAACAATGTAGAACCTTCTCCGTGACTTCAGGAAATTTACTGACACTAGATATTTCTCTTGTGCGTTTGGATTTATTTTCGACCACGGTTTTTTACCTCTGGTTTCGTTGGGCCGTTCATACTTTTGATTTTTGTTTTATTTCAACATAAAAACGATATTTAACCTATGGGCTTGATTTCTAACATATGCTTTGTATCCCACGTTTTAATTCCAAACTCAGGAAATTTATAGGTCAAAATTAAGTCAAAATTTTGAGTTCTTAGGTCAAAAAATTGGTTGACTTAATGATGAGCGTTCCCCGAGAAAAAATCAGCAACGACAAGCAAGGTTTTATTCAGTGGTTTTCAAACTTTCATGAGCCGTGGCCCCCTTCTAAGTTTAACTGGCGAATACTTAATACATCGTGACACTTGGATTATGCAATATCACGGCAAAGTTACCTAGCGAAGGCCTCTGCTCGTGGCCCCCAGAGAACCGCTCTGTGGCCGCCAAGGGGGACCGAGGGCCCAGTTGGAGAAACCCTGGTTTTATTGAAAGGGTGGTAGATCGCTTTGGACGAGATCCTAGACGTTTGCAGCTCTAGTTTCTATGTGACGCTGACAAGCAGTATTGCCACTTCTGATGTTTTAACATCAGATCTGATGTTTTGAGAGAAATTTCTGATGTCTGATATTTTGGCGAAAATCTGATCTTGACTGGGCTGTTCGTTTTGTTTTCCACATTTCCCACGTTTTTAGGTTTAAAAGAAGTTACATTCATAATTTTTAAACTTTTTTCTTCAATGTCTCACCCTCGTGCAGGGCCCCGACTAGGGGGGTGCGGGGTATTCCGTCCTGAAAGGCTTGAGTTTGCTTTAACCCGTGGCTTGGGGGGCGGCACTTTTCGACTGTGGGTAGTGGCGTAACTCACGGGGTCAGGGGTGCGCGCCGCCTCCCCTGGCAAGCTAAACGCAAAAAATGGGCGCCCTCTTAAAGATTTCATAAACTGAAGAATATGAAAGTGCTTTTACAAGTTTTGGAAATCCGTTGGTCTTGACGTTTAAAATACTGAAATAGGGCAGTGTTTGGCATACTAACAGTCATCAAATGAATCCAAAATCGAAGTTGTTGCAACGGCGTGCAGTGCGCAGTACATCATCTTGAACGTGCATACTTCATACTGTGTGTGATGTAATAATCGCCCGTAGTTGTGGAACGTTGACCGTATCTGCGGCCATTAGCCTGTATTTCTGCTTGCTTTGGAGTGTGTGGTGCAGTTGTGAATACGTTTATGTTTGAAAACTGTCGTGTACTTTAACTTGAGATTAGACAAAGACCTTGAGATTAGAATACAGAGAAACTTGGGTAGCGACACTACAACTTCTTTTCTTACTTTGCAAAGCCAGTTTAAACCTGTTTTAATTTGTAAATGTGTATCACTTCATCGCATACCTCAAGGTGTAAATTGCGCTGCGCAGACGATAACTGCCGTACTCGCTGCTGGGATGGCCGGAAAACGAAGTTACCACCTCCAGCCGAGATGCTGACATGCACACTGCTGGTTCAACTTCAGCGTTGAATTTTAAACAGCTTTGTTAAAGTCTTTTGACAGGTTTAAGCGTTGAAGCCAGTGGTTCCCATAGTATGGGTCGCGACCCAAACAAAGGTTGCGATTTCGCAGAGGATCAGAAAATAGGTCG
>JGI24021J15306_10013528_pt1 | contig 10138 bp, 4 predicted proteins | sample Ectturendosymbi1_FD_15306 | JGI IMG/M metagenome (IMG submission 15306) | reverse complement strand
AGTTTGAATCATCGCAAAAAGACGAAAGCAGATGGCAGTCGACTGATTCCTCGAAAGCATACAGAAACACTAGTGCTTTTAAGTGTAGCCTACTTTACTGCGACATTGTTTCAGATATTTTCATGGTTATCGTTATGCAATATTTTTCATGTGTGCTACTGTGCCACTATGCAGTCATTACTTTTGTTTTGCTGTATGACTACGGTCCGCCAGTTGAGTAGCCATGCGAGCGATAGATAAATTACAGCGATAACTGAATCATGACGATTAATAACGCTAATACAGCAACGCTTTAGAAATCTATTTTGAGAAATCACCATTAGGGGGCACCTGTAAGGATTTTGGGGGGCCCAGAGTTGGGCTGCTACGGCACTGTTCATACCTATTTGTAATTGTTTGGTGTGCAGCTCCCTTTTTAGATAATATTGTTTGGCATCATGCCATTATTTGCTTGGTAGTTGCCAAATGAATGTGGTTTTATCACTGATGGTAGATATCAATGAACTGCTCAAAAAGTTCCTTTTTGGACTTACTACATTTGTTTTGTTGTTTACTCAAGCAGTGCCCAGAATCTACCCCATGCTCCATTATTAAGTGCAGCATTTGGTGCTTAGAAGAAAAGTGGAATTAATTTAGGAGTTAATTACCAAAATTCATGAGTGGTCAGGGGCATTACGACGGGGAAAAATTGCCCGGGCCTCGAATCACTGAGGGAGAACGTCGAAAAGTCCCAGCAATGTCACAAGTATTCTTTAATACAGTATAGATTTACTTCCGAAAAACATCAGTTTCGAAAACGGGAGCGCCAAACTTGCTTTTTGCCCCGAGCGCCATCTATCCTCGTTAGGCCCCTGGGTGTGGTGGGTCCTACAACAAATCATAAGCCTACCTTACCTAGTCACAAGTCATTGGTGGGTATCAAATTTAGATAGGATATGTTACATGAAAACGTGAAATTCTATTTTAAAGTCATTTACCCAATCGAAGCTCATTACATCACCGGACAAATATTTTCTCTTTTTGTGGAATAACGTATATGAGTTTTTGGGAACCGATTATTGCATACCCAAACGGTGGCTCATGGTCACCCTTCAGCTAAGTTTTGTCCCCCTGGCTCAAACCTCTAGTTACGCCACTGGGTGAGAGCCACAAGCGTTGTTTCGGCTTGGCAACTCAAAATGCCAGGAATCTCAGTTGGGAGTTGGAACAAGTGCTCATACAACGACTGGACTGCCTCGTTGTTAGTATCGTTTGGGGAAACCAGTATTTCTACATGAAACGACGACCTTCCTTGCAACCAACCTCTACGCCGGGCTAACCCAACCTCTGCAACATAAACATGACAGGTGGAAGCGCCATTCGAGTTAAGCTGACCAACGAGCAAACTGCTTTAAAAGACTTGCAGATAAAAGCCCGGAGCAAGCTTTTCAATAGTTGGAATCAACTGCGTTTAGAAATGAATGACGTTTTCTCTAAAAATGCATTTGCAGTCGTTATGTTTGTTCGTTTTTAACAAGAGAATCTGTTTATACTTCATTGGTATAGAATTGTTTTTCAAAATTCTGCAAAATAATATTTTTAGACAACATTAAAATCACAGGCGAGGGATGATTTTTAAGCAAAGTTCCTGTAGGGGGGCTATTGAACATTAAACCACTGCTTCAAGCTAAACCCACTTCACTTTTCACTCCAACATTTTCTCTTGGGAGGGTCGCTGGGGCAGCAGCCCTTGAAAGATTCGAAACACTTCACTGTTCCCAGAAACCTCTGATAGTTCTGTTGGTTCCATACCAAGGCCAGAACTAAAAGGTGAGAACCTAAATAAAAGGTGAGAATAGGCCAGGTCGTTTATTTAATCAACCCACTTGACCCTCGGTCGGCGTCTGGACCACTTTTCCCCAGGGTGTAACTAGCTGGACTCACCTGGTACCTAGGATTTTAGATCGGAGAAGTGGCTCGACATGAAAGTGTCACATCGTGACTCTTCGTTACCACAGAGCAGGCCTGCACAACTTGAAGCGCTTGAAAGGCCGAAGTTATCCTACATAATTTCTCCGCGGGTCGCAAAAACCTATTTCATTGTTCAGCAGCCTGGAAAAAATTCTGGAACTACAATTAATATACCCGAAGTTACATTTTCTGCAACTGAGAAATTCTCACGGGCCACAAGAAAAGCTCTCGTGGGACGCATGCGGCCGCATATCGCGGGCTGTATGTTGTGCAGGCCTGCCATAGAGTGATAAACCTCACGCACAACTTCGTTTGCTTCACCAATTGAAAGGCAGAGCATACATAACAGAGCGTCCTTTCTATGTTGGAGATCAGCCAGTAATTGCAAATGCACCTTCTAGGCTTCCAGTAGTCAGGATAAAAACACAAGGAATAAACGTTGTGTTTGGAGGCATCAACCTATTTCACAAGACGTTTTTTCCCTCTGGCAAGTGCTACAGAGTAAGAAGAGATTTCCTGTTTTTGTTTGTTTTGAATAAAGGAGCTTAAAATATTGTCTCGCCAAGTTATCACACTCAAAGTTTTAAACGATCAGTCTCATGCGGCCCAGCTAAGGCGGGTTATTACCATCGTTTTTGAAAAAGCACGAAAAAAACCTCGAATACGTTTGTTTGTGGGTTTTGTGCACCAAACACATTCACGCTCGCACAGTCATTTCACCGCTATTTAAAAAAGTATAGGAAAACATCCCCTCACCAGGATTTTCTTGTCCTGCGCTAAATCTTGCTTCAACCGAAGTTTAAAACGCAGCAGGTTTGATATTAGTCAAGCTTCAAAACAAATACCTACATAAAAAATGTGTTGTTTTCATGTTAAACGGTAATATGTCAATAGATTATGTACCAGTAGAAGTACAGAAGAATTTAAAAACACGTTTTTTCTGAACATCACAGCATTGTGGCTACTTTCTTCTGCACTACACTTGTTTGATCATTGAACACAATTGACACTGATTGCTACGTAGCCTATGCTATTTTTTCACTACTTGCACAACATTTTTAACCTTGCTACGCCAACACAGTAGCAAAATCCTCCAAGACCTACATAATTGGAACTTGCTTCAGTCTGGCCAAGCGCTCGGCATAATGACTGTAGTAGGGAAACTCTCCAATGCGGATGCAATCTTCGTCGGAGTCTGGTCGTGTTGCCTCTTGCCTTCCCATCGGAACAACTTCGTCGAAGACCAATTGCGTGCGGTCAAGAAATGGGCGATCTGTTCAACACCCTAAACCTAAACAAATCCCTGCCCCGGCGATTGTTGAAGACACTCGAAGGACAATTGTTGTGCTGTTACTGCGTGTGTGCAATTACTTGCACTCGCAACTGCGTTGTGTAAAAACTTTCGGCAGATGTTCTCGTGCCTTCGCCGTTCAGATCGTCGCATACGCGACGACATGGGCCATGTATGTATTTGTTGATTCAAAAAATAGTATTTGAGGGTGTACATAGTACGTGGCCTATACTATTTTTTCATTACTTGCATAACATTTTTTCAAACTGCTACAGCAACACAATAGCAGAATCCTCAAAACCCTGCTTTCTACCGGTGCATGGTTTCGTGTCTGAACCTCAATACGACAAATCCTATTTCATTGTTAAGGATGGAAATTGGGATCCTTACATCACGGATCATACTTAGGTAATGCGAGTATTAGGGGATTATTGGCCAAAATTTTTAACCCATTGCTTAAAAGAATCTCGGCAAGAAAGCATCAAAACCACTGAGAGAAAAAGATTCGCATGGACCGCACATCAACAACAAACTGAAGAAGCTTCAAGAAAAATAAAAATCACAAGCGGCAACATTTCTCTCTTCATCACAAGTAGAAAAGCTACAAAGCAAGCTTGACTACATAGAACGACTTCTACACAACTTTCACATAAACAACCTGCTCACAATCAAGCTATGCTTCTACCCCCATTATCACTTGAACGTAACATGAAAAGCTTCAAGAAAGAACTAAAAATCTCAGGCATCAGCCACTGGCGCAGACAGGTGGCCTAGGAGGCCATGACCACCACAGATTTTTAGCATATGTGGTTATTTTGTGCTTTGAGATATCCAAAACAAAATACTGTTGCTCGCCTATTTTACCCCCTCCAATTTATTTTGCCACTCCCCACATTTTTGGCTGGCTACGCCACTAGCGTTAGCAATTCTGTCTTCATCAAAAACAGAAGAGCTATAAAGCCAGCTTGACTACATAGAACGACCTCTACACCGCTTTTGCATAAACAATCTGCTCACAATCGAACTATGCCACCACGACCCCTTTGTTTTGAACAAAAGCTTCAAGAAAACTACTAAGAATTCCAAGCACCAACATTTCTCTCTTCATCACAAATGGAGAAGTTGTAAAAGCAAGCTTGACTACATAGAACTTCTGCACCGCTTTCGCATAAACCTGGTTGCAACCAAGCTATGCCACCACCTTCATTATGTCCAAAACTTTACATGAAAAAGTCATGTCAATGTTTTTTTTCATTTTATTTAACCAAAACGGCGCTAAACAATTGACTGAGGCGACGTCAAGTCACGAATCTTCCGTTTCTGTGAACATCTCACCGTATCCGTCTGCCACATCATCACATGTCCACATTGTGTTTCAAACAGCGAAGGAACTATCTGCTGTAAATAAATCTTTAAAACTTGTCAAAACTTGGTGTCTGGGTTTACAAGAACACCGAACGATTTCAACCCAATCATCACATGAAGCACTTCCTTGTCACACGCGTTGCTAAAGCTGTTGCATGCAATTAGCGACAAGGCATCGACCAACCGTTTTCCATTCGAGGTCTTAATAAGTGCTTTACAAGACATGAACGATGCTTCGCCTGCGAGCAAATAACATCACGATTTGACGACGATGCATCGACGTCTACCCTCTCACAATACAACCGCTTTTTGACTGGTGTCTCAAGAGGTGGTGTTTTATGGCCAGAAAAGTTATCCGTGTGTGAAATCGGAATGCTTTACGGAAAGGGGTGGCAAAAATTCTTGCAGAAAAGGCAAAAATTTTGCTCTCAGTATTTCTAGGTTTTGGAAAAAAGTATTTCAGGTTTTTTTTGGCCCAGGTTACAAAATTTGCTGGCAAGCATCACCTATTTCATTTTTATTATGTTGTGTTTGGCCTCAGAACTGACAATGACTGCAAATGACAATTCTGGAAAAGATGAGTTTTGGCATTCATGTGTGGGTCATTTCACGTCAAATGAATCATAAAAAAGGAAAAGTCAACCCACCATCTCAGATTTTCCACAAATTCAATAAGCATATAGAACGTTTCATGCTGATTCCAACAAACTATTTTTTTTAATTGTTTATGTTTTTGTAAAGGTATGGACCATGCAAAATGACTACTTTTTGTGATCAACGAAGCGTAGCGACCAACACGAAAATCATCAATTAACTTTAAAACTAAATCATTCTCGTTGTAATCATTCATTCAGTTGCAGTGAAAATTTGAGCATCTTATCTCCACTTGCGTTTGCATAAAATTTTAATGTAGTTACACCAACCCTTTAAGTCCTGCGTGCGCCACATTTCTTGCTGAATTTTGCACAACCATAACTCGCCAGCCCATTGAGCTAGAGAGCTGTTGAAACACGCTGAAGATGCAGGAAGTCTTGTAGTTTAGATTATTAAAAAATTGGAAAAGTTTGGGTTTTCTGTGGGTGACGTCATAATGGGGGTAGGTGTACACATTTTTGGCCAATGTCATCGAGGTCCTGGGCGGCAAGCCAACGAGCCAATTTTTTGACTCAAATTTTTATTGGTAACTTAGGTATAATTTGAGTCTTTAAAGCCCTTGATTAGCTTTCTAGCATTTCTGCCTCTAAAATAATGGCTCAAAAACCCACAGTTTAATAAAATATCAAGTCCCACAAAAGGTAACCTTAGCCATTTTGGCTAAAGGCCATAACTCGCCAGCTCTTCAAACTCTCTGCAGATGCGGAAAGTCCCGTAATTTCGATTAAGAAAAATTGAAAAGTTTTAGATTTTTTGTCGATGACATCACAAGTGGAGCAGGTTTATGAACATTTGGATGACGTCATCAGGTCCTGGTCTCCAACGCCAGGAGCCAATTTTTTGAATCGAGTTTTTATCAGTAACAAGGCTATAACATGAGTCTTTGGAGTGTTTGATTGGCTTTCTGGCGTTTCTGGTTCAAAGGTTGTGTCCAGAAGGGGCAAAATAATTAGGGAAATCTCAAAAAATCCCTTAGGGAAATAATTCCTTGATTAAGCAATGGGTATATTTTGAGACTAAAATCTCCTCAATGAGATGATGTAAATTGGCGTGAGCGCATGGAAGTTTTGCAATTTCACTTCACAAGTGTAGATAAGATGCTTTAGACAACATCTTTTCAAGTTTTTACAGCAATTAAATGAATGATTACAACGAGAATGATTTAGTTTCAAAGTTAGTTGATGATTTTCTTTTTGGTCGTTACGCTTCTCTGACCACGAAAAGTAGTCATTTTGTATAGACAATAACTTTGTGAAACCTCAACCGACTTAAAAAATTAGTTTGTTGGAATCAGCATAAAGAGTTCTATATACTTATTAAATTTGTCGAAAATTTGAGATGGTGGGTTGACTTTTCCATTCCTTTATTCACAGCTGCTGAGATAGAATAGATCCATGTCAAAAATGAGGAATTTCTGGCAAATTAAATGTTAAAAACAAAAAACTATACAAAAACAAAACAAAAAATATTTAAAACAAAACAAAAATTATTACAGTTGTGGTTGGTCCAAACCACGAACCAGCTCGTGGAATTTGGGATCACCATCGAAACCAGTGATAAAACATTTACCACACTAGATGTGTGTTGGGGGTGAAGACGTCGACCGCTTTTGCAACGAAAACAAAACTGTTCCCGAACAAACGGATTTGCGAAAGCGAAACAACTTTTTGCCGATAATAATCAATGAATTCAACTCTGGGTGGATGATATGCTTCACTGCGCACAGGTACCATTGATCCTACTGCGTGCGTTCATTCAAGCGTGTAAGCTTATTACACGTCATGAACCACGAATTTATTTAGGCAGGCTTGACCCGTGTCAACGTGAATGCACGACAATGTGTTGTAAACCAGTGCTCTTCAACCTTTTTTGTTATGGTGCACCCTTAAAAATGTTTTGACGAACTCATGAACCCTATTTACTTAAACATGGTATATTATATCCACATCGTTTGAAAAAGTGGGGGGACACGTCCCCGTGCCCCCACCTATTTGCGCCATGTCGGTAAGTACCCTGGCCTAAATATGCAAGTACCCTAATTCATTAACTCATCTACATAATTCAATTCCTAATGGCTCATTGTCTGTTTCTTATAAATCATAAATAATCAACTAATTACAACAATTAGCAATTAGCTTGACATGGTCTGGTGCTTACGCACCACACTGCAGAATGTCCAAAGTCTGGGTTTAAACCTGAAAGTCATTGATTGGTTAATGGTTCATTTTTGCTAACAGAAACTTTTTGTAAAAAGTATCTCTTTAGTGTGTCAAGTTTGTGATGCACCCTTGTGAACCCTTTCGTAGTGGTGCTGTGGTGCACCCCACGCATATTATGGTGCACCCCAGGGTGCACCGTGCACACAGGTTGAAGAGCGCTGTTGTACACAAGTTACTGCGTGTTTATTTGAATGTAACACATTTCTGAAGCTGGGAGTTCAGACCAAATCCTGTTCATCACTTCATGAAATTTACGAAATTTCAAGTAGGCCTACTTTCTATAAACATGGCAAAAAATTTAAAACGGCCAGTTTCAAACAAAACTTAGTCGCAGCAAATAAATGAACTTTGCCAGGGACTTTTTTTGGGGGAAGCCACAAAACCAAAGGATTGAAGAACGGAGGGTATCTAAGTTTGAATAAACCCTAAAAAACAGTTAAACACATGTTGGCGAGTTGGTCTCATTGAGCGTTGCATTGTTACGTAGTTGCGATATGATGCTGCGGGGGCATAAACTTGGTCTGGGGAACGCATGTGACCCACAAGGCGCAGATTGGGGAGCTTTGACCAAATACGAACAAACTCATTCCATGCATCAACTTTACTGTTTTCAACGAACTTACCTCATTGTTCAGAGGAGCACGTGCTTCAATCTAATTTGACATAACAATGGAGAAGTGCATTCGTGGAGCTCCTTATTGTTCCATAACAATGCTTCGCGAAGTCGAGAAGCTCCTCGTTCGCGTGTTGCGATATGCTTGACTGATCATCACGTGACTGTGCACAACGTTCGGTTCTGCATGGACAGATTTCAAACGACCTAAGAAACATTTGTTTCGAATTGAGAAGCAGGACCAGGTGTTAACTGTTCACACAAACCCGGAAGATCTTCCTGACCTGACCCAGAACAAGCAAAGAAATACAACGACCCACCAAAGATCTGAATCAACCTCTCAGTGCAACCCTCCTCATCAGCTCGTTCTCCTCCACCGCAGAACGCATCGGAGGATGTCTAGTTCCGGAGCTCGGACGAAATCTGACCTGTATGACCACAACCGTATCTTCGAGAGGAAGTGACATCAGAACACGGGAAGCCGCGAGCTGAAAAACGGAAGTCCCTGAAAAGACCAGATTCGGAGGAGAGCATTCTGCACAAGGATGTGATGCAACATACAACTGTGCGAAACATTTTGTCTCCAGGTCTGTTTCACTTCACATTTAATGCGGTCGATGGAAAAAAGTTATAATTAATGTTGTAAGTTTGTGAATTGCCTGTCCGAGTTATTTCTTGAGTGAGACCAGTGTTCTTGATTTTGTGTTTCTTGGCGACCTTTTTCTCGTTTGATTGCCAGGGCCGCGTGGCGTGATTGACAAGGCGCTCATGACGTGTTGCTTCTTCCCTAAGAAACGCGACCAATAGGACGGTCTGCACATCGCTTAATTGTAGCATCATGCACGATATATGTGCTGGAAAAAAGAAACTCTACGATGTTTTATGAGTGCCATCAAGTTTCTGCGCCATTATGAAAAACACCCTGAATTCGTTTCATACCACTAGAAACTCCTAGTAAGTGCGTGCTTGGGTTCGCACTTTGGGTTCCATGACTATTGAGACCACAGTCACATTCATTTGAGACCACATTCATTTGAGACCACAGTCATTTGAGACCACATTCATTTGAGACCACTTCATTTGAGACCACTTCATTTGAGACCACTTCATTTGAGACCACTTCATTTGAGACTACATTCATTTGAGATCACATTCATTTTACGCCATGTTAAAGTGAAGCTGTTTTGATTTACTGTGTACCACTTTTTATGATCTACCTTTCACTTCTTTGCGGAGACCTGAAGTTTTGCAAGCTGACTATTCATTTGAAGTTGTGCAAGGTTGCGCCCTTCCGTGTGCAGAGGTGAATCACGCTGGTTTCTTAATGCACCCGCACTCAGGGTCGGATCAAGGGGGGGCAACGGNGTAATTGACCCGGGCCCCTCACTCCAAGGGGGCCCCGTGATGATAATTATTTGTTTTAAATAAAATACACCTTTGAAAAATTGTGATTCGGAAGCGATACACGAATACAAATCTATATTCTGATGTTGCAGTGAGTAGGCCTACATCTATTGATTTCTCTACAATTTTCACATGCTGCCAGTTTTAGTAATCACTGCTGAATGTAGGCCTAAATATTTTTGTTTTTGTTCAATACAGATATATTTGAATTTTACTTGTAATTTTTTTCTAATAGCCGATCTTTTGGCATGAGTATGATTACCTACTCGTGCATCACGCCTACTGCACAAAGTCGCGAACACGATAATATTGGCGTGCTAAAGCTAGTCCTGCTGTGGTTGCTGTTTAGTGTATAGAAGTTGTTCTAAAGTGATTGTCATTTGTTTTAAGCACCCCTGACGTTAAATAAGTTGTACAAACAAACGTATTTATTCGTAAATTTATCAATCAAACTTTCCATGTTGCAGGGTGCGTAAGGGCTCGCGCCCCCTGGAAATTTGTTGACGCCCCCTGGCGTGACGCGCCGCCCCGGTTAAGAACCATTGGTATATAGCAGGGGTGGCCAACTTGTCTTTGACTGGGATCGACTAGAAAATTTTTTGATAACTCGCGATCGACCAGGCGGTTATAAAGTCACAAATA
>JGI24021J15306_10013527_pt1 | contig 10140 bp, 8 predicted proteins | sample Ectturendosymbi1_FD_15306 | JGI IMG/M metagenome (IMG submission 15306) | reverse complement strand
ATATGTGTTTGCTAAATGAAGTATTCGGCTTTTTAAATCCCCACTCCTTGTTGCGAAGTGACAGTATCGAAATAGATATGGACAAATTTGAGAAAATGTATACTGATGACGTAAATTTTACCGAGTTAAGGGGGGCACAATTTCCCGGCCGCCGAATCACTAGGGGGGGCGGGGGCGACGAATGACTGCGGGGCGTCAAAAAGTCCCAAAAATGTCACAAGTGCTTTCTTCAATGCAGTACATTTGCTTCCGAAAGATTTCAGGTTCGAACATGGGGGCGCCAAACTTGCTTCTTTCCCCGGGCGCCATCTAACCCTGTTACGCCCCGCAGTGAGGTGTTGCACAACTGCATCGCTAGGTCATCATAACATAATTCCTTGAGCTAGTAGAGCACGCTCCATGCGTTTTTGCCAGATGGCGATAAGTTGTTTGCTAACGTCGATAGCTTTTTACACGCTGCATTGCGGTTCAATGAGGGCATTAGTTCCGACAAGAAACTCATCCGCTTACCTTTATGTTGCAAAACTTCGATGCAGACCTACTGCGGACTATCGGACTGCACTGGCAACAGTCCTGAAACTGTTTTTCGCTTTGGAGGCTTCTAAAGTCTTGCGTCAGCTATACATTTGCCATATTGCATTCCTCTTTTCAGCACAGCCCTTCCTTTCAGTGCTGCCATCAGGCATTCAAAATAAACTTATAACAAAACAGACCAATTTTGCACAGCAGCAAGACGACAACTGTGGAAGCGAAAGTGACCGCATTTGTGATTACCTAATCTGAGCAAGATTGGGAGCGGGACGTTCTCACGCCGGTAAGAAATAAAGGAACAATAGCATTATTACAAAAGAATTGCATTGTTGATACTATTCAATAATAGAGGCTGGGTGAAAGGCCGGCACATAAATCATGAAGTTCAACGAACTACAAAACATACTTTAGATTAGAGTATTTTTTGCCTAGGTTTCTATTTCGATAGTCACCAAAAAGGGGCGCATTTGTATAAAAGGGGCGCCACAGCCGTTTGGTACCCCAAACTGCCCTCACTGGATCCCCCACTGCCGCGGTGAGCACAACAAATCTACCTCACGAACGAAAAAACTCGTTACTCTGAATATTATAAATGTAAATTTGTACGTAGGCGAGAAATCGGCCTGAAACATTTTGACAAAATTAAGCTCGAACTCGGCCCGACCCGAAAAGCCCGACCTGACTTACATCTCTGTTGCGAAGCTCCGTTGAAAGTACAATACACTGAACAAGAAACAAATGCCCACCACAAATCTTTGCCCTGACACTTTTAAAGAACTATTGAAAAGCTGTAGTAGTGATCCACTTAAAATCATAAAACTGTGGCACATTTTGCTAAAACGTAAAGTTGAGTCTGAGAAGTAATTAAAAAGTAGAAAAGTTATCACGCAACATACAAGGACAAAAGTAGATTGCATCACTTTGATTTTAAACGTTTTTTACACAGGAAAACACGACCTTTATAATAAATCCACACCTTTTTTGAAAACATTGAAAACATAGGTAGACACAACGTTTTTCCCAAAATTTCGTCAATCACGAGCAGACCTGCGCTTTAAGATTTTCATGAACAAGATACGACTGTTTCCCAGTTTAAACAATTACTCACTACAAATTAGGAAAAGTGTAGTGAAAGTGTTTCAGTTTGTCCAAGCCTTCAAACACACATTTGTTGCATAAAATCATACAAATAGCGATCAAGATCCGTGTTTTGTGTAAGAGAAACTTTGGTGACGCCATTCCATTATATCGTACTTGCTTACACATATATTTCGGACAGCTCACTTGACACTAAATCGAATGCGTTTTTGTGTTACGCTATATTGTCGTGAATAAGAGCGAAGCTGAATTCAGTGTAATTTATCTTTCCATCACCGTTTATGTCAGCGTCTTTAATCATTTCATCGACCTCTTCTGGAGAAAGTTTTTCACCGAAATTTGTCATGTAATGTCGCAGGTCTGCAGCGTTAATATATCCTTGGAGTTGTTTATCGAATGTCCTGTAAAAAACAACATTATTTAGAAGTAAATCTTGCAGTTCAAAATGTATGCAGAACGGTGCAAATAAACAAGAAAACGTGCTAGAAAAGTATACAAATTTGGAAAATTTCAGGGAACAGTGAGTCACGATCAGACAAAAATCTGTCTAAACGTTGTTTCTCCTTTGAGTCTGCTGGAAAGAATTATCAAACTTTCGTTTCTTTTGAAAACTTTGTTACTTACAAGCTAATGCTAAATAATCTGTAACTGCCTCTCTATGACTTTCTAGTATTCGCTACCTTTGGCCTTTAACATCCAAGGCTCTGGGAACATCACCATCGAAAGAATTCAACGAAGCCGCTAAAAACTTGTGAATATCAAAACAAAATACCTAGCAATTAGCACCACATTTTCGTGATTTTTTTAAGGCAGCTAGAGAAAGCCACAAGACAAAACACCACTCTGTATGACGCCTTTGCTGAAACTAACAAAAATGAGTTGGAAGAACGCCACCTTTTCTGGATACCTGTCAAGCATACGAGTATTTGCGATGGCATTATTACTGATCATTGTTTCAGCTATATCACTGCACTCGGCAGTTATGGTTGCATATTGCAATTTAGGTTTTGATACCTTATTTAACGCAAATAATTTTCCTCTTTTTTGGGCAAACTTGCACAATATAATAAGCACAGTCACACATGTACTATAGATTTGATCACATTTATTCGGATGGGATTCCAAGGTAATAGTTCGGTTGTGTTGTTAAATCTTCAAAATACAAATTATTTTGCGTTATTTTGAAACAAGACCTCCGAAAAAGGTGTTGTGGAACGTTTCGGACCGTTTTCAAATTTCAGGGACGCATTAAAGTTACATTTCACTTACTTAAAAGCGTCGATGAGCTCATCATCCATTTCAAGAGTGCTTTTCATTATTCTTGAGTACAGATTTAACAATCCTTTGTATTCAACTTCTCCAGAATCTTTAGGATCCAACTCCTTGAAAGTAAAACTCCTCCATTACGTGCAGCACAGCCAACGAAGTAACCGCATTCGCTCAAACAACTGATAACCTTAGCATAGGCGTAGCCAGGGGGGGTCAAAGGGGCCATGCCCCACCCCCAAATTTTTGGAAAACATAGTCATTTTGTGCTTTGACAGGCGCTTTTCCCAACAAAATAGTGTTATTTGCCTAAAATCAAACATTTTGTCCCCCCAAAGTTTTGGGCTGGCTACGCCACTGAACCTCAACCATAGTTTCATGCGCGCAGTTTTATTTGACTTGTTTTTTTGTTGACATCACTTAACCTGTAGCTGATAGAACTACGATGCTGTGTATTCGGCACATACGGACTAACAAGCATTGTGCTTCGAAAACAAAACAGGAAACACACTGTTTTAGCTTTTTGAATTAGAAACCTGAACCATTCGTGCCAGCAAGACGATTCATAAAACTTATGTGCAGTACATGTCGTACGTGTCAACAATTTTTTTAAAAAGCTTTCAATTCTTCAACAGAAGATTCAAAGTAAAAAGTGAACAAAAGCTGCAAAACTTAGTTATGACCTCAATGTCATGAAAACATGGCATGATTTTTAGTGCCGATCCTCTTGTTTGATAAAAAAGAAAGCAGAACTCAATAAGGAAAGCAATGATACAATATTCACTTTTTAAAGCTTTTTGAACATTGCACCAAAAATCTTTACGTGGTCCTACAAGGTTGAAAGTGTTTGAAACGGGGATTCATAAATCTTTGTCACAAGTCATAATGTTACATTTTGGAGTTGCTAATTCAGTATTTATCATAAATTTTACTGCCTTTTTTTCAAAAAAATGCTGGTTGGAAAAAAAATATGGTCTATGTACTATGATTAACCACTAAGTTGGGATGTCAAAAACCTTTCAAGTGCTTCAAAGCTCTTTTCTTGCAAATTGGATAACGTAACCTTCCTACTTTGTTGTTCACCAAATTTTTTAATGATCTCAAAAAATTTAGAAGGTACCACACGTCCATCTTTTGATTGTTGTGCATATTATAAGAAATACAAAGCTGAACTTGTGAGAACCACCAATGAAGAAAAAGTCAACAGGGAGGGAGTCACTTTAGCGTACAAAATTTTGAGAAGTCTGAGTGCCATATGAAAAGCAAAGCTATACCAGGGTAGTAAACGGACTTACTAAAATTGTAGATGTATACACAGGTTTGTCCATGGGATGGAACAGTGTAGGCCTGCTTGAAATATTTGTCCCATGTACCAACGTTGGTATGTTATCTTCGCATTACTAGTTTCGCGGGAATCACGTTGGATGAGACGTCACAAGTTTCCACGGGATGGCAGAGAAAAAAGTGTTCCATGGACAAACCTGNGTATACATTTCACGTCGGGGTCNCATATTAACATTTTATGTCCGCTCAAGTTTTGTAACAACATGAGCAGTGTGTGAAAAAAACAGTGTTGTAAAGTCCTAGTCTTACTTTCTTTACCGCTGGTATATGCCTTCATTTATTTTCGCTTAAGTTTAAACTTTGCTCATATTTTTATTTCGGTACGCAAGAAAGAAACATGCAGTGAAACTCTGGGGCTTGTTTTGAGCCCCTACGCATTTTCACCTAACTTGAAAACAAACTTGCTTTTAAATATTTAATCAATGTCAAAGATAGAGCAACGCTAAAAGTTGAAGCTGTCTTGAAGCCTTTGTATATTTAGACGTCACTGAAGGGGGGTAGAGGGTCGAATCGCCCATCCTGGCAAGCTAAATTTGAAAACTGGGCCCCCATTTAGCTTATATTTTGGTTTTAATTCGTTTGGTTTTCAGTAGGTTGCTGTTTTTGAGTTTTCCAGACTATTTTCCGATTATTTTGGGTTTTAGTATAGGCATTCACATCGAGATTCACCATTAGTTCTCTATTTCTTTCTGAGTGTTGGCTAGTGGGCCTCCTACAGTGGCCAGTGGGCCCCCTTTCAGTAAAGTTTCCCCCTCCTAGCTCAATCATCTAGTTACGCCACTGGGCATGGGGAATAAGGAAGGATTTTTCAGTAATCGGAATCCTTATTAGGAAGTGATTGTCAAGACTTTTGAATAGTTTTTTCTACACTTTTTAGGCTTTGTTCACACAATGTTGTTTTTTTAAAGCGACCTTGTGTTTATGGCACGTGAAGTCAAACTTGATTTTGTTTTAAAAAACTTCCAGGAATAAGTTCGGTTTTGTTATGAGGTTATCCTAATGTTGTAATAAAAAATATACATTTATCCTAACTTTTTAATGTCGCAACAATGGTGACCAACAAACCCAAAAAATATTTTTTCCGTGACTATTACACTTTGCGACTTTGTGCTTGTGCTGAATGCATTGGTTCGAAGTCATCTGATTTACTTGAGTTTAACCAAACCCACAATGCAGCAATGTTTTCATTCAATTGCGAAGCATTTGCTTTACAGATATATCACACCTAGTTTTGTTGGACATTTTTTTCGAGTTGAAGGTGAAACTTGGTACTAATTTTCCAATTCACCGTTGTGCATTTTGATATAATCTCAAATATATTTTTGTGTCGTTATGCAAGTAGAACTCTCAAAATGAAACTTTTGACATGGTGCGGAGTTATACGTCTGGCCGGGTTTTTCAGGTTGGGCCGGGCTCGGGCTTAGGTTTGTCTAAATATTTTTGGCCTGCATACAGAGGTGGCGGAACTGGGGGGCCGCATGGGCCTAGGCCACCACTTTTAAATTGCGAATTTTGCCTAAATAAGTTTAGGTAACACAATTAGCATTGGGTCCAATGTTAAAGTAAATCGTTTAATGAAAAAAATGTTGCAGAACTTGGGCAGTATTCTGTCAATATTATTTGTAATATATTATTGTAATTTGGCAGGATTTCGTAATGTTTGGCATAATACACCGTGCACAGTCTGTCACCCTGCTATGACTTGCTTACCGCATTGGTGTTGTTGAACAGTGTTGCCAGATGGTGCAATACAACACAATTTTTACAAAATGGTGGAATTTTGCATGCTCCATGGGCGTCGGAAGGATTTTTTCCAGGGGGACACTAGTGGATTTTTCTAAAAGTTTTTCTAGGGGAGACCAAAAGTGCTGAAATATGGTTTTACCTCTCTCAAAACTAAGAAAATAGCCTGTTTGCTGAAATTTTCAAATTCTTGCTCCCCTTCCCATACCCATGCTTGTGGGTCGGAAAAAGTTCGTGCCGCACCATCAAAGAGTTGATGTAATTTCAAGCGTTTCACACCATTCTAAATAGCGAAATGTTGCTGAATCTTATACGCAAAATCAAATATTTGACACATCAATTTAATTGCATTTTTGTTTTTGCATTGGCAACACTAAACAGCTATATTTGTTTCTGCATTGAGAACACAATTAGCATCCTTACAGCAGACAACTTGCTAGTTGCTGCATATGCCTTGTCTTGTCATTGCATTCCGGTGTCGAGCGAAATTTCTGACATGCGAAATTTCTGACTTCACGCCATGTGCGCATGCACAGAGTGATATTCTACATATAAAATACGCTGAGAAAACTGATGATTAGGGCTCAGGGTTTAGTTAAGTGTGTCGGGTTAGGGTTTATGTTAGAGATAGAGAAAGCAAAATAATTGAGGTATAAGAATAAGTCCAATATTTTTCAGTGGTTATAGTTATTTCCCGTACTGTAGCTTGTTGTGGGTATCCGATAACTAAACAAAAAGTATTTTTAATTTATACAAAACACATCCAAAAAGTAATCGCCAAACGTTGTTCCTTTTCTCTGCCAAGCAAAATATCTGACAAATAATAATAGGTCACAAATTTCGCAGAGGTCAGATATTTCGTTTGACGCCGGTATCTAATGCAGTTGTAGAATGAGTATTCAGTCATGTTACTTCTGTGTTCAAAATGTGGAAAAGTTTAAGACAGATATCAATGCTGTGTCATCTTTGCCTGTTTTTTAAGCTGTATTCTTGGTGTTTTTAACAGCGCAGTGGCGACTCCGGCACACGGGCTCCTCAGACTTATCCAGAGTCTTCGATTACGATTTATATTGGAGAACGCGACCTTGCTTGCTTTGTATATTTGTGCCACCACACACGGTCCCACTTCACTAAGTTGTTAACTCGGACTCGTTTCTTTGGACCGTTTCACTGTTCATATATTTTCGTTCCATGTCTGGCCTTTCGCGTTCGTGTTGCAGCCCTGCAGGTGACCTGAATAAAACAATATCGTTCGTAGTAGGCGTTCTCTCCACATCGTTTCGCTCGCGCTTTACTCGGGTTCATCAATCAGAGCCCGCCCGAGCTACCCTATGCAATTAAGTATATTCTAAAACATACTTCATACCGGACTGAATGTTTTTTGAAGCAATGAATTTGCATAGATTAAAAAGTTCTTGATAACTCGCGATCGACCAGTCGGTAATAAAGTCACAAGCATAAAATATCATAAAATGCAATGTTTTTCAGTTTTATGTACTTTCTAAAATATTGATTGAAAAATTTTCTTTTTAGGTATGTTGTCAATTCAGTGTAAAATCAGGCGTGATCGACCAAGCGATCGACCGGTTGATCGCGATCGTCTTGTTGGCCACCCCTGGTATAGATGATTGGATTTGAAGTACAATCCAATGGACAGTTCCCCTTTCGAGAACAATTTCCCACGAACGATAAATTGTCCTGCAACTCGGGCTAATGTGAATGAGCCTAGTAGGCAGAGGACTGACTGGCGTTATCATTGCTCCACGTAGGCTACGTTATTTAACAATGGAGAAGTTATCATGAGAACTTCTCATTTATTTTTACGTAACTAACGTTACAGAGCAACAATAATGCCAGCCAGAATGAATGCAAATGGAAATTTCAGTGACGCAAACGTCGAACAGTTTTATTCAGTCAGAATAAATCGTATGATGAGCCCGAGCGACCCTGGTAACCTGGATCGCCCCTGTAACACTAACAGCCTATTTCAATTTCAGGTGGTTCACCGTATACGTTTTCATAGTGGTGTAATATTGTCTAAAATAGTGAAATTTAAACCCTCATATAGTGCATAGGTAATGACGTCACATTTCATTGATTGTGACGTCACAGTTGCCAATTCAAACCACAAAATTTTTTATAGTTTTTTGACGTGCGCTTGTGCCCCTTCACTTTGAAAAAGGTTCCGCACCCATGCCTGCATACAAAATTTTTTATAACATTAAGAGTAAAGACTTTTTTCTTTCGCGACGTAAATTTGTTGTGCTCACCGTGGTAACTTCTGTGAGTCAGTGGCGTATCTATGCAAAGTGGTGCCCACGGCAAAGTTTAAATGTGCGCCGTTTCTAATAATTTAAATATTAGATAGAGGCACAATTTTTACGAAACACAAACCATGAAGAAAACAAATGTTTTAAAACGGAAAATATTTGTACATCTTGCTATTCCGAGGACACCAGGTTAATCCAAAGTATATCTAAAAGTTCAACTGGTGTATCAGATAAAACGTAGAACGGACACTGCCAGTGCTTCGTTGACTATACAACCAACTTCATCAGGGCGAAAAACAGGGTTTACACCGGAGGAATCATTCCGCTCGACGCTTGGTTAGTAGATGGCGTGTCACTCTTGTCTTGTATTCTAAACTACAAGACTTCACGAGTCTTTAGAGAGTTTGAAGAGCTCTCTAGCTCAATCTGCTGCCGAGTTATGGCTGGCCAAAGATTGGTCTGAAATGGCTAATGATACCTTTTGTGTAACTTTTTGAATTTTGTCAAAAACTGTTTTTTTTAGCCATAAATTTGATTGCAGGTATGCTAGAAAGCCAAACAATGGCTCTAAAGACTCGGATCATATCCTAGATTCCAAAAAAATTTTGATCCAAAAAATTGGCTCATTGGGTTGGCGCCCAAGGCCAGATAAATTCGCCAAAAAGGCAAAAACACCCCCACTTGTGATGTCCCCCGCAGGTGTCATCAGACCGCAAAAGAAAAAAAAATTTCAGTCTCAACTAGAAGACTTGCTAAATCTATAGAGGGTTTGAACAGCTGTCTAGCTCAGTCGGCTGGCGAGTTATGGATTGTCATGGAATTAAAAAGTTTGGTCAAAAAAGTGACCGCTATGGACGTTAAAGGGATAAAATTGCACTTCTTATAAAATGCATGAAGATTGATGTGTTCTACAATACAAGTGACATGCATGTGCAACCAACGCAATTCAGCACTTTGTGTGCTCCAACTGACAGATCTGATAAAACCCAATTGATGTATTCTACTATATTGCTGTGCTTGTTTGTTTGTATCCAGATATGATAATAATGCAAGCAGTCTGAACTACAATACCATGTCCAGCAACTAATCTAAGCGTATTAATATGTAAATCATCTGCAAGGAATAAGCAAAGCGCGATCAGTGTTGCTTTCAAAACACCTCTAGAAACAAGATTGGGAATCTTTATTTATAAAACTTTACTTCTGCATCGACCCGATAATTACTGTATATTGGTTTCACACCAAGCTGTCCACCCCACATCTTGCAACAAAATTGCGCCCATGACTGCAAAAAGTCTTGCAATTTGAGATCTATGTAAATTACGAGCTGAAACGCAAAACCAACGTTTAAAAACAAACTTTTTCGGTTCTGCCGTACAGAATTGAGGCACACGCGGTCGGTTACACTAAAACCACCAATTGTCGAATAAGTTTTCCATCCTTACTTTTTTGTAATCTTCTAGTTCAGACTCGGTCGGAGCCTGGCCAGCGGCTCGAAGGACTCCTCCAATATCTTCCACGTTTACAGTGTTGCTGTCATCTTTGTCAAACTTTTTGAAGCTTTCCCGAAACAAGACCTGATTTTCTTCCGACAGTTGTTCAGATTGCATTGCACAGATTAAGTATCCCGAAAAACACTCCCACACTCAATTTCTGCCAAAATCCGGTGCAAGCAGTTTGAGGAAGGTTTCCTGCCACTTGTATTTTACTTCTAAGCTTTAAGGACTGCACGCAGGGACGGATTATGGGGGGGGGCAACGGGGGCAATTGCACCGGGCCCTCCGCTGCAAGGGGGCCCCCCGTGATGACAAACATTTGTTTTAAATAAAATACTCGTTTGAAAGATTGTGATTCACAAGCGATACAAGAATACAAATCTATATTCTGAT
>JGI24021J15306_10013526_pt1 | contig 10140 bp, 7 predicted proteins | sample Ectturendosymbi1_FD_15306 | JGI IMG/M metagenome (IMG submission 15306) | reverse complement strand
CAATTAAAGAACGTTATTGTTGCATCACAGTTATTCGATGTGGCCGAAGTACAGTTCACAGTATAGAAAGAAGGCCCCCCTTGAAGTTTTGCAGTTTTTTCAAAAGTATAACCTTGGGAACTCTGTTCCAAATATAGTAATAATGCTGGGGATTTTCCTCACAATTGCCGTTAGTGTTGCTACCTGTGAGGGGAGTTTTTCGAAACTAAAACTGATCAAGAAATACTTAAGATCTAGTATGAGCGCCTTGCGGTTAAGAAATCTTGCCACACTGTCTGTAGAGCAACAATTGACAGACAAAATAAATTTTGACATTGCCATTGAAGAATTTGCCAACAAAAAGACAAGAAAAGTTAGTGTGTACAAAATTGCAGTTTTCGTTTCAGAAATAAAGATGGTCTTAATTTTTTATACTTTTTTACTATTTTTTCCCTATATGTCATTTTTGCTTTTGTTTAACTGTTACTTAGAAGGTTTGAGTTTTTGGTGTGTATTTAAAGCATACCATATTTGAGCATGTTAGAGCACTTTAATATTATAATGGTGCACAACTAGTTAATATACATATACAAAGCTTTAAGAGCCAGCAGTATGTATTTTTATAAGCTTCGGGGCGGCAAACTCAAGGACCGCCCCGGGAACCCCACACTCTAGCTACGCCACTGCATGTACCCCCTGGAGCATTCCAACAGATGAGCATGTACCCCTTTAGTACTTCAATAAATAAGCATGTATCCTTTCAGCATTTCGTCAGATGAACATGTACCCAGTCCCGTCGCCACGGGGGAATTTGGTGGGCTACGCCCCCAAATAAAGCTCCAAGCCCCCCCAAATGAAATATGAAACACTATAAGTCAGTGGAATTTTTGTCAAATTTGAATGTCAAGCCCCCCCTTCACGAGTGTAAAGCCCCGCTGCACAAACGTAAAGCCCCCCTATTGACGACTTTCTGGCGACGGCTCTGCATGTACCCCTAAACTGTCTTATGAGAAAATATTTTGTCATGATTATTCATAGATATATTTAACAATAAGCATATAATAATTTTGCAATTATATTCATTGATATATGTATGAATATTTGGAAATAAATAATATGTAAATATTTTTCTCTTCTATTGCTAACCTGAAATGTACCCATGGGGGTACATGTACCCCAGGTTGGGAACCCCTGATCTAAGGCAATCATAGATCCAAAGTCGGCACCACAAAAATAGACTTTTGAGGGATACTACACATAAGAAGGACATACTTTCACGTTTCTAGGACAAGCGACTAAATAGGTTACGCCTGCGTGGGGCCCCAAACACTAAGATGGCCTAGGGCCTCGCGCTCCCTTAATCCGTCCCTGCCATTATCTTCTCATAAACTGTGTGAACGTGTCTTTCATCGACTTTCACCATGCTCATTCCCTTTTTTGGTGCATGTTCTTCACTTTCTGAGCCACACAATTGTATCTTTGGATGCGTGAAAGCAAATCCATAGTTTAAATTTGCATAATTGCTAATAATTTCAAAGCAAAATTTCTTCATAATTACAAGCGTTTTGACAGATTTTTAGGGCATTCTCCGGTTGGCATGTGGCCTTACTAAGGTTATTTTCACTGGTTGCTGCCATTTCGATAGCGCAATGATGTGCACTAAAATACCGACTGGGAGGGATAATGAAAAAGCAGAAAAATAAGACATAAATAAGTCTAAATCGAAAAAACATTTTTATCACCTCCTACGCTTACCCCACCTCTGCTAACAGCATGCGATCTTCTCACCCGCATAAGTTTCAAGTTTATTATGATTCAGTTATTAACAGAGGTGAAAGTAAGCCGGAAAGGCCCGGAACGCTGTTCCGGTGAAAGAATTTGCCAGTACGGCGTTCCGCTTAGAGTTTCAAGTACGCTAATATGTATTTGTTTCTCTGTTTTCGTTCAATTCACATTTTTTACTATGCCGTTAACAAAACATTCTACAGAAGAACGAATGTACGGCCTCAGAAAATAAGTCAAACACGGTGCAGCGCAAAGCATTGAGATGCATCACAATGAGGATTCTCTTTTTATGGTGTTGAGAAAGAATTATTGTTACGTATAGTTTGTCACACAGAACGTCTGAAGCAGTTTCAGATTACAGGACTAGGAGGACAGATTGACAGAAGTACTTTCGTTTCGTTCAGACTGGGTGTCCTTCTTGTTGCTTTTTATGGGTCAAATACGGGTGAAGACAAGATTAACTGGCCTGCACTGTGGCCAAGGCTACAGACATTCAGTGGAGCAAATGTTGACAGTTTGTGATACCGCACGTGTTCAAACTGGGTGTGTTCTTTGACTTCAATTGTTTTGTAGTATAGTAATCTTGAGCCATTCTGATATGCTTGCGTTACAGCTCAATGCATAGCAAAGATTTCAACTACCGTTGACCAGAAATAGACATGTATCTCGATGTACGTGTAGCCCCAATTTGTAGCTTGAGCTTATTGGTGTCGTTAGCAAAGTAAGCTTCGCGAGTAGGCTACTGTACGGCCAGGTGTCAGTTGCTTTCTGTTTTTCAAAGTAATCTGGATAAGGGGATCTCATCTAGGCTGGACTGTGTTGACTTGAGAATGCCGAAATGTGCGTATGAGAGTAGATCTAGTAAGCGAAAGAAAGCCAGTGCCAAAGCAGATGAATGAATATTTGAAAACTGTGTTAGCAGAGTTTTAAATAAATTACAAGCTTTGTGAATTGTTAGAATAAGTACAAAATCTTATCAAAATGCGAAAAAAGTACATATTTAAATTAAATAGCTTCTTAATTTCGTGATTTTCTGCACTTTTTCGTGATTTTCTACACAATATTTCTAATCTTTTTCCAGATTGTCTGTGGAAAGAAACCCTTTCTCAGCAAACAATCGGATATTGAGATCTTGCAGACTTTAATATTTTGTCTACGAAGTAGGATTCATCAGCGCTTATTCAAATAGAACTTTTGCAGGTTTATTGCCAAATCTTGCTGAGAAGCGCGACATGCTTAGAAGAGTTCTACTTCTGCCACAAAATGTTAATGATTTTTTACTTTAAAATTTGAATTTTGCGAGTTCGCGAAAATGAGATTTAAGTGCCCAAATGGTCAGGTGGTGCTGCGCAGTTGCGCAACTGAGAGGGAACATTGTTCACCGCTGCCTTTTCCGTTAGTTTCATTGTGACTGTTTTTGTTCCGGATATGGAGATAGTTCAGAAGAAAGCAAAATGTTTATGAATTGGAACAACTTGTTCTGTGAACGTATCGAGAACGTGTAGTGCTAATTTATATGACATCCATCGCGACTTTCAGAACAGGCCTCCAATTAAAACAGCTTAGGGCCCCCAAATGAAAATATGGGCCTGCGTGTTGCATATATAGTACTAGTTGCAGGTTTTCTATTTTCTGGTATGTAGATTGCAAGTTCAGTACTAGTTGTATCTGCATATACAGCAGGGTTTTTTAAGGTGTCTTAGGGACCCAATTTGGGTCCCTAAAATCAGAGAAAATCGGGTCCCTAGAATCAGAGAAACTTATCATCGGGTCCCTAGAATCAGAGAAAATCGGATCCATAGAATCAGAGAAACCGTGTCCCTACAAGTCCATGCCGGGTACCTAACGTTTTCCTTAAAAAAAGTGATATACAGTAATAGGTGGACTATCACCGTTTTCCTAATTTTAAAGCTTAAGATCAAAGAAGATGCAATGAAAAATTGATCAATTATGGAGGAGAAAAGAAAGTAGCAAAGAAACATTGAGTGCAACAACAAGTAAAGTTAAAATAACTGTGAGTGATGTTGGCGCCCAAATTATAGCACAATCAGTGACCCCCAATCAACACAACAAGAACAAGCTGATTCCATTTTATTTCAAGAAACTAGTTCAACTATTTATCCATTAATATGGAATGAACAACAATATGCGGATTTTGAACACAAAAACAGTTGGATGTACTGTATGCTAATAACGGAAAAATAGGATGCACTTCTTGTCGTGAAGTAAATATTTTTGGAGTGAGAGCATCCCGTTGTGTCATTATTTCGGCTCGATGTGTAGAGGCCAACCCACGTTACATTGCACTCATGCACTGTTATCGGATTCGCGTTGGATTGGGAATCCCACAAATCACTCAAGCACGACCGTGAACGTCTCACCGAGCTGCTTGAGCTCGCATTTTTTCAACCATACCCGATTCAGCGAATCCAACTAGCAGAGGTAGGTTGGGAATCCGATGATAAGGGATTTGAGCGAAAAAGAAGTTGGGTGGTTTGTATTAAGTCTTGGGCAATCTTTTCTGTACTTGTTTGATGCTAAAACGCTACCGTGGAATAGATTAGCCTATTCAAGCCAATTTGCAGCAAAAATGACGGATTAATTTATTTAATAGTTTTACCTGTAGGCTAACTACGCCTAGTTAGGGAAACAATCAGCAAAATTGAATTGGTCAAGCAAACTGAAAGATTTTTCCGTAGGTTTCAAGACATCAGATATTGGGCTGAAGGACTATTACCCCAATACTGATTAACAGGTTTTCATTACACCTTGGTATAGTAGGCTAGAGTGATTCAACCTCTGCGCAAAGTATGTAATATAAATATTGGAAGTGGATGACTTCAGTAGGCTATAAGGCTACACTTTGAACTTTGTATCCCAGTTATGTTGCTACGAATGCCTCAGTTCATGATGGAACACATGGAGTAGCATAAAATGTGTCATAAAAGTTTGTGAAATAGGTTACAATTGCAATTTGGTGAATTGGAGTGCCTACTGTTCATAGATTACGACTTACAAAGTGCAGTGAATCCTCATATTTGACACTCTGTTGTATTGGACTGCAGAGAATAGACTAGTTAATGATCTAGACTGAAATCAACAAAGTGGCTTTGCATTATGAAAAGAAACTCTCATTTCCTGCCCTGTAGAACTAAGCTGTTCAAATTCTATTACAAATCAATTGAAGAGTGCAATTACGATGCGACGTGGCTTTCATGACTTCATCGCTCAGCAGTTCACTACGATTTTCTCTGCTGGCTGTTATTTTTCGGACTACACTAAGTAGAATCACGTCTCGGCGATTCCAACTACACCTACGAAAAGCACCTTTCTGTAGTGGAATCAGCTTGCACCCTTTCATTTTCACCTATTCCCCAGCTTTCACAATACCATAGGCCAACTGCACGAAGCAAATCTTCGAGCAAATCCTTGCAGTGTAGAAACGCTCCGATATCGAGTTAACAAGCGCGTTCACGAAGGTAAGCCAAGGGCGAGGAATCGCTCACGTGTCAATCCGATAACAGTGCAGTGTAAAGTGGGTAAATCACTTCTTGTGGTAGCACAAGAGTTATGATCCCAGTTATGATCGTTGTGCAAAAAAATCCGCGAGCACAAAAACTCTCAAGCACATACAGAAGCTATCAATATTCTTGAAATAGCAAAGAAAGGCGTTCTGAAAACTCGAGTAGTGGATTGAAAGACCCTTTGCCCGCTTTGTGCATTCACGTATTGCTAAACTTGAATGCACAAGGTGAACAAACTGTCTTTCAATCCACTGCTCGAGTTTCCAGAACAGCATATTATATGGCAAAAAATAGCAAATCTTTCACAAACTTTGAAAGTTTGATTGATCTTCAGGAAGGTAATTCCATAGAGATGGGACGTGTCTTACACAGTACAGCTGTTGCCGTTGATACAATAGGTCATGTGTCTTCACAGATGATAAAAAAACTTAACTAAAAGCATTGTGGGGAGGAGCAAGAAAAATGTTGTAGCCGACGAATCTACCCGCGTTGGTGACAAATCAGCTTTAATCATTTTTGTAAAAGCTAGCGTTGATGGCGAAGCGGCACCTGTTAGCTTTCCGCTGGATTTGGTTGAGTTGGAGACTCTGTGTNCTTCTCACATTGAAGACGCAATCTAGGACTGTTTCTTAAAGAATGGTTTCACCAATGAGTTGCTGTAAGAAGTCTTAATTGGATTTTGCAGCAATGGAGACAGCGTAATGTTGGTGACAAAATCAGGGTTTGAAAATTGCTCAAAGATAAATTCCCTGATATAGTATTGTGGCACTGCCTAAATCACAGACTTGAACTTGCTGTTGGCAATGCACTAAATGCTACCAGTGGCGCAACTGACTTGCAGTCTTTTCTTGAAAGTTTATGTTCTTTATATAGCCAGTCACCGAAGAACATGCGAGAACTTAGTGACTGTGCCCATGATTTGCATATCAGCCTCAAAAAGAATCGGAAAGTGTTTACTATTCCCTGGATGGCTTCATCTTTCAGAGCGGTATCAGCAGTGAAGCATTCTTTTACAGCCTTAGCCCAACGTTTTCAGAACGCTTCAAAAATGAAACTAGACAAAGTGCAGAAAAAGCTAGATTTCAAGGATTCCTTTCCAAATTAGCGCTAATGGCGGACGTCTTCAACGATTAAAAAACTTGTCAGAAACACTGCAAAACCGAAATACCACAATGCCAAAAACCGAAAACTTACTGTTCAAACAACAATTATAGAAAGCCCTATTGTTTCTCCGGGACAGCATCCTATTTTGGCTCAACTTGCAGAAGAAGCAATGTCGTTTCAGGATGTACAATTGCGAGAAGGTAGAAGCCCAATCATCAACCAGACTCATTTCATTCGAGCTGTAGCTGACAACATGAAACAACTAAGGCTCTTTACTGCGGTATCAAACAGAGCAGGCGCGCAATCAGGGGGGCATTTGGGCATTGCCCCCAAAAAAATTTTTCAAGACTTTGCATAGCAATTTTGACATATGCAGAAACTTTCAAAGAATAAAGATGAAATTTTTGGTGTTCTAATCATTTAGAAAGGCTTATTTGAATTTTTCTTCGTCCGACTGGTTAATTAACTCCTTACAAGATTTATCGTGAGTCAAGCCATCTGATCGAAATTTCGTAAATGATTGCTATTTAACCACAAATACGCTGGAATTGGGAGATAATTTCACCTGTTGGTATTTGTAAGGCATTTTTTATCCTTGTGTTCGTGTACCATTCTGAAAATCTTCAGAAATGCAGTGTGTGTTTACGCTTGCTTTTGTTTCTTGCCTATCTTCTGAGGACGAGAGTTTGCACAGACTTTCGAAACGTCAACAATAAATAGTGCGTTGTTATCACACTAGTGGAGCAAAGCTTGCAGCCAGTCGACTATGTTCGGCAACAGAAACAGCACACATTGTGCTAGCTTTACGTTTGCGTGGGGTTATTGTAGGCTACTTTCTAAGAATTTTTGCATTGCATTTTTAAAATTTATTAGAAATGCTTTTTCCAACACTTGTCTTGTATTCGACATAGCAGTGCAAGTGTGCGATTGCATTTAGTGGTACTTAGGTGTCTCTGAGCAATAACGCTAGGTCATAGGGAAGGCATGGTATGTTTAAGTGCTGGAAAGATTTCTCCAGAGATGTCTGTTTAGTTGGTCTTGTTACTTTTATAGCTTTATTTTGGAGATAACGAGAGGCTGAATTATTGCGTTTGAAGCATGTACCCAATTGAGGACTGAGCAAGTAAGGTAGGATTGAATTGATGAGTTATAGACAACTTTCAATGCAGATTGTGTTGTGTAAAACTCCACAAGCTCTTGATAATTGAGTTTTTACCTTTCGTACATGAGATTTCCAGCTTAGCTTATTGTCAAGAAGAATCCCTAGGTATAAGCAGGCTTATTGTTCTGTCTGTGTCAGCTACAAACACACTGCACTAATTCGCTTGGTATTCTGACATCATGCTAGTGGTGTGCAGAGGGGGGGCATCCAAAGAGTGAAATTACAAAAATAAAAATACTGTAACTAGATGATTTTTCCTATTGTAAGGCTACTAACACGTGCTGCATGCATTTAATTTTTTGAAACTTGTTGTTTTTGTCAACATCAGAGTCTATAGAACAGTACTTTTTACGTTATCAAATGTCAGTAAGTCTCACATCCTTCAATACCAGCAGGGACCTGCACTCTAGATATGCGGCGCACACCCAATCAAAATGATAGTGATGTGGATTTTTCCAGATCGTGCGATCAAGAGAAAATTACCAAAAAGAATTGAAAGATATTTATGGACGTTTAACCCTAATGGATTTTCTGAGCCAAATTTCAAAACTGTGCTATTTACACTTGCTTGATTTAGCCTACTTTTTAATGTATCACTAGTTTCTGACTTTTTAATGTATGACTTTTTAATGTATCACTGACTTTTTAATGTATCACTAGTTTCCCGTTTCATTTTCTGATGTGGAAACCCTTGGTGTGTGCTAATGCAGCCGCATACCTGTACTTGCAATATGTGCATCATTTCAATCTTCGTCATTAGTTGGCAGTTCAGGCGGATTGATCGTAACGGCTCACACAAGCCCGTATCTGTTTTGTCCCCTCAATAGTTCTGCATATAACTGCCACATAGTAAAAACGAAGTTTTCTTGCATACTCTATGCACATTCTCAATTCTTGTGTACTGTAGCTTACCAAGTTTCAAACTGTAAATCAGGGTTCTCAAACTCAAATTGTTCCGAGGGCCAACTGAGGACTTACAAAGTAATCCGAGGGTCGCATTATGATTGCCCTACAGGGCCATTCTGACACTGACGCGACAATGGCTCCTGAAACTAACTACTTGCTAGAAACAGCTTCTCTATTTTAATTTCTTACGAAAGGTATCGTGAGTTATAGGCAATACATTTCTGGCCGTGTATTTTTATAGTAAACACAAAGGATGCAAACCACAACCCCAAGTCTCACTGGTATTGACCAGATCTTACTGGTTCGAGAAGTGGTAACTGACTTTCTTATGGAAATATATTTCGTGAAAAAGTTTAAACTCTTCGTTTTCATATTGGTGCTTCTTGTGTTTCCAAAGTCGTATGTGCCACGTGGTGACGTTACACGTTTCAAGAAAAAAAGCATTTTTTGGAAAACTGTGATGGTACTGTCATTTGAAGAAAATTATTTGGAAGACATAATGTAAATGAAAATTTCCTGCAACACATATATTGTATCGTCTTGAATGAGTGAATCCTTTTAAAACCGTATATTTCTCGGTAGCTGCAACTTAAATGAAACTGTTACGTGAAACCAAACAGCTTTGCATTGCTGTTTAGCCTTGCATGGAACACTATATACTTTAAGTTTTCTTCGCGTGTAACACGCAGTGGTATTCGGCCTTGTATCTAAGTTCAGATTTGATAATAGCTGCGACCGCCTTTTCATCCAAACTCGGTACATTTTCATGCCACCGACTATACAATTAAAAGTTGTAGGTTTGCTGCAAGCTTTCGAGTTATCAGCCGACTGGGTTCTGTTTTCGTGTCTTTTGATGATTGAAACTTGCGCATATCTTTTTTCCAGTAACGGGTCTCCACAAAAGCGACGAAGTCGAATTAATCAGCAAATATCTTTAATAGTAAATCAATTTCACGTCACACTACACATCCTCAGTCCTGAAATCTTATTCAAAACACTACTACCCTGTGTGAGTTTGTTGCTGTGCCTCCAGTTTTCTTGTGAATGCGAGGGAGTTTTGCACCTGATTTATTTCGTGAAAAAATTCGGTGCATTTCTTTAGCTTCGGAGCGTTTTAACCGCCTGAAGCGACGCTGAAATATCAATTTCGAAAAGTTGTAGTCTTTTAGCCGTCAAAGGCTGATAAATTGCGCAGCACAACGTAGTGGCGTATGCAGAAGATTTTCATGGGGGGGTTTCTATCAGTGGCATATGATTGTCATTTGCATTTGCTGTTCGCTCTTTGTGACGTCATATTCATCTTTCCAAACCAACTTTTTGGCGAAGTTTGTTGACATAATATGCATATTCTTCTACACGCACTCCCCTTAATTTATGTGTCATGGTACTGAATGTAAATTATCAGTTCTCCAGGTTAGGATATCGGAGGAAATACACTCAACCCTACGCCACAGCAGTTCTTAACTGCAAAAATATCAGGCATCGCGTTAAAACAGGCGAGTAAAACACGCTTATCACTGCGTCAGAGCGTTTTACAACTGCAAAATGAGGCTGCGTTAATGTCTCGTCGATTAGAAGCAGTGGAGCATAGAAAGTGTGGGACTGGGCTGTCTGACGCAAACCCCGGTTTGCAAAATCGAATCTTGCTAAACTACACAAGAATTGAGAATGCGCATAAAG
>JGI24021J15306_10013521_pt1 | contig 10141 bp, 6 predicted proteins | sample Ectturendosymbi1_FD_15306 | JGI IMG/M metagenome (IMG submission 15306) | reverse complement strand
TGTGACTACTTTAGTCAGACCTCTATCCTTTGACCTGTCTGGCATGGGTGGCCCTGCTGGGAGCTTGAGCTCCCGCCAGCATAGCTCTAGGGGTCACAGAGGTACGCAAGCCCCTCCGCCGCGACAAGCACAACATGTAGTCTTTAAAAAAATTTTTTCCTTTTTGTCCACTTTGCTTGATTTTGAAAAATCATTTCTTGATGTAGTACTTACTGGACCCAGCGTCTTGCAATAAAGCGTTTATTACAACACTTCTGCACGTGTTGAATAAGCTTAAGCTCGATTAAAACTCATGACATAGCGCTGAAATCACATGATAATTGCGATAACCATGGAACAAGTCGATGAGAACAATTGTAAAATCACTGTTTCGTAACTTTCGGATATGCAAATGTTTTTATCCACATAGTCATATCTTAGGGGCCCGGCACTTTGGCAGACTGTATGGAAAAAAGTGTGTAGTTAATGTATACCGTTGACATAAAAATGGCGTGATCAAATTTTGTCAAATGCTTCCCAAATTTTATGCCGCAGAATTACTCAATATCTTCTTTCACTACCTTGTATTTCAATGGTTATTATTTTTCCTACTTTCTGCAGATATTTCTTATTTAACAAATTAATTTACGTATTAGAATGTTGTGCAACAGCAGAAAATAGGAGTTTGAAAAATATTGTGGACCATCTAGCTTGCATTGATGAAAATCATGCCATACAAATAAATCTTCAGATGAAGTTGTATGTATATATAATAACATCACCCAAAATGTTGTCGCGCAGGCACATGGACATGACCAACTTACAGACGATGTTTCATCATTCGAATCAGATGTTTCGGTGCAGTTGCGGACCAAGTACATCAAAATTGAGTGAGCGTTTTTCATACAATTGTTGATATTTTTTTTAAATTACATAGGGTTTTAAAGTCGTGTAAGCAATGTGCGAATGATTAAATATTGTGCTTGAAGCATATTCTTATCATTTTCATTTTGTTCAATGCTGAACTACTGCTTGTTAAATAGTATTGAGATGAATTTTTAAAGGTACAGCATGTGAATGTTCATTTACCTTTAACGTTTCCGCAAGATGTGAAAGGTTTTATCAAAGCTTATTACGTTTTACTACTTTAAATAGGTGTTAAAGCGTTCACTTATGTTATCCAACATTATTCAGTTGATCTTAGTGTTGAGTTCAGTGTAGATTTTACACTCCGCAGCAAGCAAAGAATAGCAACGTCGTCATCGGAAATCTCTAACTGAATTCAACCTCCAGTTTGCAATTGTTTGGTATTTGTCGCAATCCATCTACGTCAACCAAACATTCTGACGCACCGTGAAAAATTTTAAGCAATGCTGATATCACAGAAACTGAAAGCATTTCCAACTTGAAACAGCTGCAATAAGCTGAAGCTTGGCAACGAAACTTAACAAAATGAAGTTCATAATGCCTCTGCACAATTCACGTAGCACCAACCTTCTTCAGACAAAAATCTTGACAGACTCATTGTGTTAATACTAAAAAAATCACTACAGACTACGCAAAGGGCTTGCATCACAAAATACAGGGGTGTTTGCTTCAATCAAGAATAAAACTCATGTTGGATTTCATGCATTCATCGTCAGAGGAGGGAATGGTGCTGCAGGGTGCATTTTTTCAGCAAAAATTAAAGGAAGAGTCAAACTTTCTAAACTGTTGCGAAATCAACGTTTGAACGATCTCCTGAACATGCCATGCAACAACTTTATTGTTGAAAAATATATTTAAAAGTTTTGAAATTCATTCACGGACACTTTGAACAATACTGATGAACAACTTGAATCTTGAACAAACCTTCAAACATTCGCACAATGAAATTCAGTATCTCACCAATGTGAAATATTTTTGCATCATGCTTCTCAAATGAGGTTCATCATTGGATTACTACACAAGTCACAGCAAATAACTAAGTGTTACTGGCATCCGCTAACTGTTCAATAATCTTTTCCTGATTTTAAGCAACATCTACACCAGTTTTGGTTTAAAAAGCAGTGGGATTGTGGAAAGTTCTTTAGTATTGCGAAACAATTCGCAATGAAACATACAAATTAACCAAAGACTCGCGGTACTTCAGACGGCTTGTAAACATTTTCTCACGTCATAATAACTCTTGAAAACAAAATCGAAAGCCAGTGCCATGTATAAAGTTGTTTCTAATTTCAGGTATTTATGGAGTAATTCCTGACAGGAAAATTATAGGTTTATTAAGCGGGTGGGCTTAGTAAGCCTATTAAACCGTGGGCTTATCAAAAAACTATTGTACTGTATAGGTTCAAGCCGATTATTTCCAAAACAATCGTTTTCATCCTTTCCAAACGACCACCGTTTCAAACTTTCTGGTCTACGAAATGTAGCAGAGCAAAAACCCTAACTATCGACCATACAAATGCTACACTATTCATCTGATATTGACATATAGACTTGATGCAGACTGAATTTTTCTTTCTGAGTGGTATTCTGTGTTGAACTTTGCAATATTTGCAAAATAAACATAAAAAATAAAAGGATGTACTTTGTTCATGGGTTTAACATTGTCTTGCAAATAGACAATGCTTCAACCACCGTACAAGTTTCAGAGTTCTTCAAAAAGTCTGTGCCAGTGGGAGTCAGTGTTTTAAAATTCTTTTAACCATATTGCTACGTGATAACCAACGTGTTTGAACCAACTTTATCATTTTTTTTCTCCTGGCCACAAGCTTCTTCCAAATGGAAAAAGGTTTGCTGTTTCTTGCTCCTCCGACTAAAATAACAGCACATATTTTTTATGAACGTTTCCAACCAACGAGGCACGCGGCTGCAGGTATAGTTTGCACAAAATGCAAATCAATGACGTATCCATCCTAATACAAGAACAAACGGAACATCTGCTCAATCTCGCTTGGAAATTGCTTTATTCTCCTGTCATTGTTGCTTAAATGTCACCTAGCGAAACCAAAGCTTTGTTCTTGCAAATATTTTGTTAGAACGTTGTAACGTCTTTGTCCATATATAACATCCACCTTCACAACATTCGGTAAGTAAACCACGGGTTTAGCAAAGTCATCATCAAGCCAGAGAAGCTTGCTGCCGCCCTCAGGCGCTTGACACCAGGAAAGTCTCCTGAACTGGATGCTATCTTCCCGGGGTTTATATTCCACCCCGTTTCGGCTCTCTAACCTTATTTTTTGATTTCCTCACTTCGTGCTTGCACCAACTGAAAATTCAAAAAATATGGAAAAGAGCACTAATAGTTGAGATCCCAAAGCCAGAAAAGCCACTAGCGGATCCAAAGGGCTATCGCCCTATATCTCTTCTCTGTGTCCCCTTCAAGATCATCAAGAGACATATCTACGCTCATATCGAGCCAAGAATCTACCCTTTGTTCCAACAGGAGCAGGCGGGCTTTCGACACCGGAGGGCGACCGTACAGTAGATCAGTCAACCTGCTGACACAGGACACCGAGAATAGCGTTGCGGCTAATAAGGTGGACGGAGCTGTGTTTGTCGATCTCACAGCAGCCTACGACGCTGTATGGCATCACAGCCTCACCTACAAGCTGCTGCTATTGCTACCTGACAGACATATGGGCTGCATGATCATGGGGATAGTTGGCAATCACAGCTTCACCCTTGCTACCGGGAACTGCAAACCGAACAGGTTTCGACGCCTCAAGAACGGCGCCCCACAGGGATCCGTCCTGGCACCCCTTCTCTTCAACATCTACATCTCTGACCTGCCAACTACCGTCTCCTGCACGTATGCGTATGCCGACGACCTAGCAACCATGCATGCTGATGGAGACTGACATGCAGTGAAAGGGGTGATTAGCGAGGACGTGGCAACTGTAGGTGAATACCTCCAGACCTGGAAGCTGAAGCTCAGGACTACAAAAACGGTGTCGACAATCTTCCACCTCAAGAAAAAGGTAGCTAAACGTGATATAAACGTCAACCACAGCAGAGAAACTCTGTTTATCTGCTCCGAACCTAAATACCTCCGAGTAAATTTGGACAGGTCGTCACGTATCGTCGACACCTCGAGTCACTTCGCAAAAAGCTGACATCATGCGTCGCACTCATGACGCGGCTTGCTGGCTCTGGCTGGGCTGCTGGAGCAAGAACCCTGCGAATAGCGGCTCTTGCCCTGGTCCATTCAAAAGCAGAGTACTGCGCTCCTTCTGGTACCGTAGTGCTCATACCCGCCTCATTGACCTTGCCATGAACGAAGCCGTGCGGATCGTGACTGGATGCCTGCATCCTACACCAGCTGACAACCTTCCTATTCTCGCAGGCATCCAACCTGCTGAGCTTCGTCGCAAAGGAGCTACACTATCTCTAGCACGCCGTGCCATGGACCTTAGACACCTGCTCAGCTCAGCGTTCACCTGTCCAAAAGGTGCGAATGAACGGCGTCTCTAATCGAGACACCCGTTTGTACCCTGCACACAATAACTTATTGGTTCATCTGACAACAACAGCATACGTACGGCGCTCTGGGTGGATCACAAATGGAATGCGGAGTGGGCGGAGAACCTACGAGATTTCGCACTTTCATCCCCGACATCGACACGCACCCTCCCGGAATGACTCTTCCGAGAACAGCGTGGGTCCGGCGTAATTGCCTACGCACCGGGTCGGAGGTTTCCGCTCCTTCTTGCACAAATGGGGTATATGAGGTGGCCTCCTCTGCGGCCTGTGAGTGTGGCGCACAAGAACCAACCGTCGATCATGTTGTCCTCCAATGTCCAATCCATCGACCTCCTCATGGACTGCACGGCCTGAAAGTTCTGGACGATGAGACAACTGAATTGCTGCTCAACACCTGCCCCGAGATCTAGTGCGGCCTAGCAGTGCATTGCAATAACTTGCTCAAACGACGAAGAAGACCTTCCACATCTTTTCCATCAGATTGCTAACGGTTTCGCCTCTCCACAACCGTTGCAACGTACAATACCAAATCAACCGTACGCAACCATCGCTACTTGCAGCAATGCAGTAATGCACACTGAAAATTGAAAAAAAAACTCGTTGTTTGTTTTGTTGGTTCAAGTATTCACACAACGATCCACGTAATGAATTGCTTAAAGATTAAAAAGTAATGAAAAGTTAGAAACAAGACAACCGATGTTTTTCAAACACATACATATACTTTGCAAAACGTTTCTGGATCTAGTGAAGAATCACTAGGCGTGGCAGGATTGATGAACTGTATGCAACCACATAACTGGATGCGTCATGATTGATCAAGCAACTAAATATAAAGGTTGAATCCGTGCCGGGATAAACGCAAATACACTTCAATAGAGCTCACTATCTTGATTAACTGGAGAAATAAGGAATATACAAATTAACGATGTAACTATCGCAAGCAGTGCTTGTTGCGATTTGTTGTAGAAAACCGATGTGCCAAAGTGCCAATGCTTTTATATTGAGGCCATTACAAGCTTTGAGTGGAACATAGACTGGTTCACTTTAGATTTAGTTGTTTGCAACTAAAAAGTTGCATTACTTATTTAACAAGTTATCTTAAGTTCTGGGGAAGACGTTAATGACCAAATTGGAAAAAGTCTTCATTATGGCCAAATAGGAAAAGAGCAAAATATGAAAACGTTGATGGCCATATATGAAAAAGTCTCCTTTATTAATTTTTAAGCTACTCAAAAAACAAAGCGTTTGTAGAAATCACAAACATTCCCTTTCGACTCCCAAATTATATAAATCAAATGTTTGCTGTGCTGTCTTACAAAACAATAGGAGTTCAACTAAATCTGCCACATTGATTAAAAAGTGATTAAAATTCTTCCAATGAAGCAGTTCCGGCGCTGATTTTCTAGAAACGTATTTCAGCTTCAACCTAATCGCGACATATACAACAAACTGAGCCCAAAATGGTTTTCCAATAACTGAAAGTTCCATCTAATTTTGATGGTACTAATTCTAGGTGATTTTGTATCCAGAGAAAAATAACAGCAGCAAATGAGAATACCAAATGCGAAAGGCAACCAAATTGCAACATAATTCTGCAAAATAGTACGACTATTGCAAAGGATTACGAAATTTTACGTCCCCAACTAAAAGCTATGAAACAATTCAGGGCAAATATGTAATGCACAGCGGAAGTAATCCAGAAAAAGACGCTGCTGATGTGTTGATGCCAAAATGAGATTTTCACGTGAATCGAGTCGAGAGAGAGGTATTCATAAAAGCATCGATGGTTGACGCACACCGTTGTTTTGTTTTTACCGCAATACTGTGCACTTCTTCCAGTAGGAGGTTGAGCAGAGCTAGCGCAATTAATGAGCGGTATATCGTGAAGCCGGAGATGACATCTATACATGTAAATGAGGAAATGCTGTGATTAGAAAAGCAGTAATTTTACAAAGGTTTAAACGATCACATCTTGGAAGTCGTAAGTTTTCCCTTCTCAGCTTGGTGTTTTACTTTTGTGATAACACCCTTTATCTGACAAAACAAATGTCGTGTCTGAATGATTTCTTTCGGGCTTGTTGTATCTCTATTTCATAAAAGATTTCTTGCTAGTTATAGAAGGTTTGTGGTTACACGTTTGTCATTAAGTATGACTGCATTAAACCATCGGTAAAGAGAAGTATCCTGAGCACCACGTAGGCCGGCTCTCAAAGTGTTAAACTTTTGTTTTGAATAGAAATGATAACCTGTAGTGTCAAGAGTGATGTGCAAGTTGTAAAAAATGATGCTTTCAACGTAATGTCAACCAATTTTTGATTATAAGACAATCCATTTCTTAATGTTTAGGGAGAACCAGATAAAGGGTTTTTGCATTTACAAAATGTTCCTTAATGGTCGAGCAAATTGCAAGTCTACAATTTCCAGTTTAGTTTTCTTGTTGTTGTGGGATGTGCAGTAACATGCTTGGAAATCCACATAAAATTTTCAGAAAGTCCTTTTATCACATAGGATTACTTCGGTGCAAGCGCAGAGCGTGAAGATTTCAAAAACATTCCCTATTTCTCCTTTTTAAAATGACTTCTTTTATTTAAGTTTGAGGAAAAACATACCTAATCTGTAAATACAACGCTGCAATATTTTTCTGCGAAAATTTTGCACTAAATTACTGTTCTGCTTTGGTGGTTTAGAGCAAGAATTATAATAGTAAAAATTCAGGTGAAAGCAGGTTTTTTAAGGTATTTTAGGGGCCCGGTTCGGGTCCCTAGAATTGAAAACCGGGTCCCTAGAATTAGCGAAAATTATCATCGGGTCCCTAGAATCAGAGAAAATCGTGTCCCTACCATCAGAGAAATCGGGTCCCTACAGGGCCATACCGGGCACCTAACATTTTCCCTAAAAAAAAACTGGTTGAAGAGAAGCTTTCTACCGCATAGAAAGCTAATGAAAGCAAAATTTTGATTTTTTAAATGGTGAAAGGTACCAATCTATCTCTTATTGGTATTAAATGCCCCGATGCAGCTCTTAATTCGGAACTTATTTCCGTGAAAAACATCTCATGATCTTTTGAGTTATACTCTGCCTGACAAGAGAGTTTTCTGCAGTAGACGGTCGTCAATCCGAGAGTAGTCAGTGTCTGTGAAGCATCATGTGCAAAATTGGTTTGAAACAGATTGTATTGCCTTAGCAGTACATGAAAGAACAAGTAAACTTAAAAGAGTAAAAAACAGTTCTTTTACAAGTAAAACGATACTGACACAACTGAGCAAAATCCGAAACTTGCTCTTGTATTTTCCATGGAACCGTGGGACGTATCTCTAGCCTGTGTTGATAATGCCTGCGTCACATATATTTATAACATGATGTTGGAAACCCAGACAATCTTTGATTTGATATGTCCAAGGTTGTGGTAAACTGTGGGTAGCCGTCAACGAAATCGTTTAAAACTGTCTTTCAAAGTGTGCATCCTAATCTTTTTCATCAACCATCGATTTTTGCAAAACCGGACGCTCAAATGTTTTTGCAAGAACAGCCACAGGAGCGGGTAATTGGAACACACTACTGTAGGTTCTGACGAGATAAACGGATTTGTTCCGCCTGCCTCCTGTACAACGCGTGGTCTTGATAGTGAAACTGGAATGATATTTTAGTCTGGTTTTGAATTATCCGATCTGTGAATTTCCATTAGTACCAAAACCACTGCACGCAGTTTTTAGTAAACATGTTAAAACTGTGCAAAAATTCAGAGCATTTTTGTCACATGGGTTGTGAAATCCCTTTTTGCAAAGGAATTGTCTCAAAACTCACACGTGCGTTACCACTGAACAAGCGTTTTCACCGCAAAATGCACAACATCACTTTGTTTCAACATGTTTATGATCCATAGAGTGCCACGATCAAACTGGGATTGGGGTTATGTATTTGTCCAGTTTGAGCAAAGTTACCTTATGTGCCTAAATATTGCAAGAATATTCTTGCAAATAACATATTTTGTCTCAGCCTAATTAACTTCTGCTGAATGTTAAATCACAAGCTTCAAACAGAATTCGATTTAGATCTTCAACCGACAACCAATCAGGGCAACTGCTGGAATGTCTTTATTTTTTCTGCCTTTTTGGTGCCTGTAGTATTGGTAGCTCTCACATTTATCTTTGGGAGATTGCGTATGTGTTTGACAAGCGAAATTTTTCGAATATTGTGAAGTTCTTTTTTGGATCCGATGAGCTTGAGAATAATTGTTGAACTTTGAAAAAACAGCCTGTGCGCTTAAAAATCTTTCAGAAAGCCTGGGATATATTGAGCGCATTACTGGCCACTTTGGTCATGGTTACCTACAGTGGAAGCGCCCGAAGGTAACTTGAGCATTTAAGGAGCAACGGTAGCAGTAGCAGCGCTTACGTATTATTTGATAAGTGTCCAGCTCTGCGTATGCGATGATTTCAAAATATTTTTAATCTCTCGAGAAGAGTCACTTCATAGCAGATTTGTTCATTTTCTAATCCAACACACTTTCAGTTCAACATCTTTAGATGCAAGAGCATTTGAGAAGATGCTTGATGTTTTCATTTCGTACTTTACACTCAGAACTGGGAACCCGCAAAGCAGGTAGAAAACAAACTTTTGGATGTTGTTATCAGGCTGCATCAGTCTCAAATGTGCATGAAATCAAAGCATCACTTCTGAAGGGTGCAGGCGAAGACAAAATTTGTAAAGCGCAATTTTGAAATATCTTCATTGTTTGCCGTAATACTTTACTATGAACCTGAAACTTGCAAAGTCGAAACGAGCTAATATCCCTTTTTACCAGGATTTTCGCTATGCCTATGATATTGAGAATTCTAGCTTGGTTAACTGGTAATTTGAAATATTTCTGTGGTGCAAAAAATACATTGGATGCATTTTTATTTCATTTTTCTGTCATTCCTATTGGTATGATCATCTAAGTGGTGCAGCGAGTTGCGAATGTGCACAAAATCTGGGAGACTCTTCGATTCCAACTCAGGTTATGACAAAAACTTGAAAATCGGAACTTGTCATTTGTCCTTCCTCGCACTGGGTTGTGATGTGTGGGAAAAACGTTCACGGGTGTTGTTGCCGTTGACTTGTCACCTGTGCAGCATTCACTGCAGAAGCACGCGCGTGGTCCTAGACCCATTTAGAGTTTAGATTGGTGAAGCTAAACTTTGTTGCATTATACATCTAATTGCAGGACAGGTCAGTGGAAATAAATTTCCAGTGAAAGCATTTTTATACGTAACAAAACCTTTTCACCCGGGAAACCGCGCGCATTATGTTCCGTGGCCGAGTTAAACATAGCATGTTGAACACAGTTCAACACAGCGTGGCCCGAAAATTCGGTTATGCCATGTACTTTCGGTACATAATGCGCCTTCGAAACTGTTTGCCTTTCTTTAAACAAGAAGAAGGAAGTTTTTTCAGAAATCGAAAAATCACTCATTCATATTAGTTAGAATAGCAAGCGCAAGTAATACAACCCCATCATTCTCTCCTCAACACCGATGTGTCGAATTTTATCCAGAAGTGTGCAGTAAAAAGCGTATTTAAAACCCTTTAACGCCCACCAGAACCCATATATTGGCCCTTGGTTTTTTGGTTATAACTCGCCAGCTGCTGCAGCTAGAGAGGTGTTCAAACCCTCTACAGATGCGGGAAGACTTCTTGGTTCTATTTTTTAAAAAAT
>JGI24021J15306_10013520_pt1 | contig 10141 bp, 7 predicted proteins | sample Ectturendosymbi1_FD_15306 | JGI IMG/M metagenome (IMG submission 15306) | reverse complement strand
CTGGTTGCACCTTCTCAACAAGGCCTTCAACATACGCTTGTTTGCTTTTCTGCTGCGTGTGACCATGCCGGTATGAAAGTCAGCACTACAAACCGAGGTATTATGTCTCTCTAAACCTCAGGCAGTGTATGCTGCAAGTAAGCGGCAACTGGTAAAGCAAATGCAGTTCTGCGTGAGATTTATCATACTGTGGTGACAAAGCGGAACTTTCAAATGCCGTAAAGCTGTCCGTTTTTAAATTGGTGTTTGTTCCGATCCTCACCTATGGTCATGAATCTTGGTAATGAAAGAATAACATCCCAAGTGCCAGCGGCAGACATAGCGCTTTTGTGAAGAGTTCACAGCGTGGCACTTCCCAACAAAGTGCGCAGCTGTGAAATTCGTCAAGCCCTGAATGTTGAACCACTTCTCCGAAACGAGAGATCCTACAAAGTTGGTTCAGCCATGCGTCCAGAAGGTCTCAGGAAGGATTGGCGAGGCACGTCCTGCTGCCTGCACCCATAGGAAAGCGGCCCAGTGGTTGACCAAGGACCAGGTGGAGTGATTGCATCTCTGACCTTTCTTTGGTCCAGTCTTGGTGTGAAGTCAGCAGAGCCATCTGAGATTTTGACAGGAGAGTATGACTGGTATTGGCAAAAGTCTTATGCTTGTGCAAGCAGCGGTCAACTTCTTCGTGAATATTTGTATGTCAGTCAAAAGCTTTATTGTGTCGGCACCGATGGAAATAACGTTTTTGTCACAACTTATTAGCTGTTGCACGCACAGGCAAACAAATAATGTTTTTGTGGTGTCATGCGCTCGTGTGTGGTTGTGTGCGTGTGCATGTCTAGGTGTGTGTGCGTATTAACGATTCGCAAAGTAAATATTCGTTTGGCTTTGTTGCAGGAATACCTACAATTACCCGCGAAGAAATCGATATGATGGTACATGATCACAAAAGAAAAGTGAAAGATATGAAGAACAAGTTGCATGAGAAATGTGATCCTTACGGTGTAAGTGCCTTTGCCAAAAATGCTCTCCAGAAACAGTGTTGTTCACGACATGACGATCTACAGTACGAACGATATCGAAGTCACGACTTAAGCAACGAAACATGGCTTACAAAAGCAAACTCCTGTGATTCTGCAATGATGCCATTAGCAACAACAAAGGCTGGGACACAGCAATTGGGGTAACCACCAATGTTATAATGTCAAAATAGGAAGTGGGGAAATGCTCTATCAAAACAAAGACATGACTTGCCATATTTAAAATAGTTTAGGTGTTTTTCCGAAGTTAGCACTATTAGCCAAGCGCGTTCTGATATTAGCAGCAAGTTCTAAGTATTTCATGAAAAAGTTGCGCCAAAGCGTGAATATTTCGGTGCCGTGTGAAGTAAAAGAAGCGCCGTTCCCCTCAAAGAAAGTGGGGTCGACGTTCCTCCGTGATCCTCGCGACTGCACCACTGGCCGTGACCAAGGCCCATTGTCTGAGTAAAAGGCGATGTAACTGGAGGACGGAGTCCACCAATCACAAATCGGATCTTGACCGTCAGTTAAGTGATGTTGCGAAAAATCAGCTGAGAAGCTCTCGGATTTTAGTTTAAATTTTTTTAAATCATTTGCGCCGAAGCAGAAGGAATTGAATTATTTAGTGTCGCACAGAATTAGAATTAAAAAAGACATCTTCCACTACTTAAACGCACGTTTCTTCGTGGTGCTACGTGCCAGTATCAGCAATAGTTTATTAGTAGTCTTGCCATAGTGACATTATGCCCGAAGTCGCTATTCATGATGCTGGCGATAGTTTTCTGTCTTCACTGCTTTGCAGGAAATTTTTTGGAACGCTTCCACTGCTTTGCAGGAATATTTTTGGAACGCTTCCACTGCTTTGCAGGAATATAATTTTGAGCAAGCAAGAAACAGGATATAAAGTAGCACAAATGATCGAACGATTCTTTTGCAGTCGAAAGTTTCAGTGGATGTGGAAACGGAGCGCGACAGCGCCGGACACCTCATAGTTAAAAAAGCGGAAGAGTTCGAAGCTGAGCTGATCGTCACAGGGACTCGAGGACTCGGAACGCTGTCTAGAGCGGTTATGGGTTCAGTGAGCGGCTACGTGGTTCATCACGCCAAAATACCCGTGCTTGTCTGTCGGTAACTGTCAAGAACTGACTCTTTGCGATTGCCATGCAGATTTCCGCGCTATAGCATTACCAAAAAGAAAAGGAAATACTACGTTGCAATGTNAATTTAAAAAACGTGAAAAGTCGTCATGCTCACGCAGTTAACAATGCCGGTAGCTCAGTGCCTTCACAGGGGTAAGAAGCGTTGCTGGAGAATTTCCATCTGTTTCACGATTTTCTTGTCGGACGTGCGGGATTCTCGACTTCGATTCGTGTGATTTCTATAGCGGTTGCAGTGATGTGTAGTGATCGGTGCGCTGGGAGAAGTTCGCACTATTAGCCAAGCGCGTTCTAACATAAGCAGCAAGTTCTTATCTGCACAACCTTCGCATTTGATTAACACGTGCAATCACATCTTGGTCAGAAACCAGCGATTGTATGAATGCCTGTCGAAGCCATCTGGAGCTACCGCCGTTTGAAAGTTATTGTTGGCATCCACCCTTCTGCTCTGTGTAATCTGACCTTGGTTGAAGAGAGTTTTGGCCCTTTTTTGCTGGCAAACTTTCCAGTTATGGTACGATGTTGTGCTCGCATGCTGGATTCCATAGTTTGTGAACTGCATTTTGTTGCTCTATTATTTCGTATCGTCATGGTTCCTTTTAAAAATACCAATTGCATTTGACCGCTGTTTGTTGACACCACCTGTTTTTTTTCAGTGCCTCAAATCAATGATTCATTACACTTTTTCTGTGTGAATGTATAAGCTTTGCTTTTTTGTTTGAATTATTTAAAATTCAACCTGGAGAAAAATCCTTCGTGTGGGATTTTAGACGGACGTTTGGATGCAACTTTTTCAAGTTTATGTTCAAAGTCTGGTTTGCTTACCTGGAAAAAATTTCCGGTCATAAGTTCACAAATATTTTAAATTATTGTTTTGATCGTCGTTTTGTAGCGTATGGCTACTTGCCAGAAATTCTTGAGCAGACAATCAGTTATGCTTAACACAATTAGCTGGACATGCAAGATACAGTGCAGTGTTCTTGTAACTGATTGAAGAAATGTTTCTCGTCACTCTCTATGAAAATAACGTATATCATGTGTGTTTCTGTGGGTGTCGTCCTTTGACGAAATTTGGGTGCGCATTTGCTTATATCACTAACACACAGCTACGAAATCATGTGGTAGAGGTTTGTACTGGTGCTTTTATTTCTTACTTGTTTCAAAATTGTTCACAAAGCAAAGTACTTGCCTGACTGTTCGAAGCGTTCGTAGTATGTGGTTAGAATACACGTATTGCATTTAAATTACGACAACATACGTGCTCTTTCTGATTCGTTAAGTGGATTTTCGTGCGATTTTCGTTGGTTACTACTTCGTTCTTTTCTTTGGCCCCATTCTGTTTTTCTTAAAGCAAACCATCCATAAGAACCANCCTTATCAAGCTTGTTTTTATGAAATGCGGTGGCATTGGGTTTCTCAGCGCATTGTTTCTGAGTGTACATCCGCTGAAAGTTTTTCATTGTTTGGGTTGATCGCTATCTTTCGCGGCAGGTTTACTGTAGCGGTGTATATATAAAATTTTGCTTGCTTAATGTGCTGGCCGCTTACAACCTTTTCGCTGCTGCAAGCAATCGAGACAAAGCGTGTACAGAAGAATGAAAGTTCTTATTGCCGTCGACGACAGTGAGCACAGCGACAAGGCCTTTGACTGTAAGTTCAGTTCTGGTCCAGTGCAGAAAAAGTTGGTTTGGCAATTGTCATCATAAAATATGGTCATACTTATATTGGCGTAACAAGTTTTTAGAACAGGGGTTCTTAACTTGGGGTCCGTGAACCCCTTAGGGGTCCATGAATGTGTTTTAGAGTGTCCGTGAACTAAAATCCAATCAAGAAAATCCGTTTTTATCTTCCCATTTAGGCCATGATGCAGCATAGTCGCACCACAACTGTAGTCTGACATGCACCTCTAGGGGGCCAAACTAGGCGATTCCAGAATTGCCTTTATGATGTTGATAGACCACACTTCTACGGAATTTTCTGCTAAAAGTTTGCACGCGCACTGACCTGCATAAAAGACTTGCGTATTTCGTTCGTGCATGTGTAAGGCCGTCTATTGTTTTATTAACTGTTTAGGACAGTGGCTCTCAAACTTTCATGAGCCGTGGCCACTTCTAAGTTTAACTGGCGAATATTTAATATGTCGTGACACTTGGGTTATGCAATATCACGGCAAAGCTACCTAGTTAAGGCCTCTGCTCGTGGCCCCCAAGGGGGGAAGAGGGCCCCGTTTGAGAAACCCTGGTTTAGAATATTCGGGGGTCCGCAAAAAATAAATACAGTAGAGTTTGCCTATAACGCCTTCGGCTATAATGTCAGCCTATAACGATACTTTTTCGTCGGTCCCGGCAGAATTCCCATCTTTTACACACATTCAAGTTGGGTTATATCATCATTTCGCCTAGGCCCTATAGCGACACTTCTTGTCGGTCTCCACAGAATATTCGGTTCGTCTATAAAGTTAGTTGCATGTTTTCTTCACAGTTTGAAGTGTGAGCTCGGCTGTGAAGCGGGCGCACAAACACTTTATGACCGAAAAGTAGCGTTGTTAAGCGGGGAACCGTTAAGTCTTGGGTGTGACGTGTGTGACAGTGCTGACATCAGGGAGTCGAAGAAATCGTTACATGTTTTATTGCAATCTACTGCATTAGGGATTGTTGCGACTGTAGTCAATTGTATCGAGACTTGGTTGGAGCAATGAGTGGAATGTCGAATAACAGAAGCAGTATCCCATTGTGGAAAAATTATCTGACAAAACTTCGACAACATGTGCTCGATCAAGCTGTCTCAAAAACAACACAAACAAAACTTTAACAACTTTTTTGCAAGAACGTAATGCAGTATTGTAACACAGTATGCTCTGTATTGCATGTAAATACAACTGCCAGTGTTTTCAAATTCTTGTTTGTGTTTTTCTTATCACAGTATTCGCGAAAACACGATACACTAAGTGGCAACTCTAATCAAAGAACACTCTTTAACCCTTGCGAGGCTATGGCCTAAACTAAAATGCCATTTTAGGAAAAATTTAGTGCAGTTCCGTTGTGAGTTCGCCTATAACAACGCTTCTTCTCCGGTCCCTTGAAGTGACGTTATAGGACAATTTTACTGTATATGACTTAGAGTTCCGCGAGACGGAAAAATTTGAGAAACACTGGTTTAGAAGCCGTTTAAATGTGTTTGAAAGCACAACACCCGACTAAAAGTCCAACGACTCGAAAGTATGTGTCTGATGGTGCTTCATGGAGAAACGGTCGTTTTTATCTTTTTACCACTGGCCATGCATCGTTAAAAATACATTTTAAGGCAACAGCCTCAACTCACACACAAAAACAGCGTGATACGCACGCGGATTGGCTGAACACTTTTTTAACTGATGATGCAATTTCAGTTTACTTCAAGAAGCTACACAGAGATGAAAATGAGGTCCTCGTCTATCACTGTGCCGATGTTCCTGTGCTTCGTCAAACTTGGGTCACTAGTAAGTGGAGCATGCAACTTTATCACACGATCAATCATTACAGGTTGTTTGGTGACTGAATTGCCCTTTGCATTTTTTTGAAAACTTGACACAGCGAAACAATCGCTTGGCCCACGGCGCAAGCAACCGACGATGGGCACCGTACACCACTCGTGACACTCCGAAAGGAGCATAAAAGCGAGTATAACGAAACTGAACTATTTCTTGTTGTTTACCTAAATTCGTTAATAGATCTTCGAAAGGCCATGGGGGGCTATTGGCATTGAAAAGGAATTTGTGCTGCTGATCTGCATATTTTTTATTCGTACCGTCACATAAAAGCTGCTAAAAGTCATTTTACTTTTTTGCTAGGCGTTGTACAACGCGCCATAGTGATTTACTTTAAGACTGGTATGTTGTGTTGTGCCAGCGTTGCCCGGTTCTCCTGTACTGCGCCTGACGAAAGAAGACGTTGATCGTTTGGTGCACGAGCACAAAATACGTTGCAAACAACTTCGAGACAAATTTCAAATGAAGTGTGAAGAGTACCAGGTGAGACATGCAATTTTCACAATGATTGCTGTAGGACTAGGCCCTTTATCAACCATTTTACGTTTTTCTAATTTTTATGTTTTTGTGCAAATCGAATCTATGATCTAACGTAACCCAATCAAGCCGAGGAGCAAATTTGTTTGGCTTCTAAGATCCCACGTTGAGACAGTACCAGAATGCCGTCAATCGACCTTTAATAAAGTGGCCGGAGCTCATCCTTTGGTTCCTACAGGTTTTCCATAAGAGGCTTAAGATTTGAACGTTCTGCGCGCAAGAACATTCTTTTGAAGAGAATTGAAATCAAAATTTCTTGAAGACAGCACTATTTGTATTACATTGTTGCATTTTTTGCAATCTGCTTGCGACACATCAACTTTTCTCAGCCTCACGGCACTATTCTGGTTGAGACGAAACAAGGTGGAGCTGGACACAATATCATCACGCAAGCGGAATCATTCAAGGCCGACATGATCGTCACAGGAACAAGAGGTCGAGGGCTAGTGAGCAGGGCTGTTTTGGGCTCTGTAAGCAGCTTCGTCATTCATCATTCGAACAAGCCGGTCGTCGTTTGCCGATAAACGTGGTGAGAATTGGAGCTTGAAAGAAAAATGAAAAGGTAAAAATTGATTTTTGGACGACTTTACAATTCACGTTGCCTATGAAGCAAAGAGAACTGAAAATGTTAATTCGGAAGTACCTGCTGCAATCCTTTGAAGCAAGGTTGGTGACGTGGGTAGCAGGTTGTTGCCCACGCGTTGTTTCAGTTTTGATGCTGCCTTCTTGACCTTACTCAAGTTCATTGTTTATATTGCTCTCTTGTAATCAGATGTATCACATTTTTTACCTTGCGATGTTGCACGTTTGATTCGTTCAGTCGAACTTGGGATTATTCTGCTTTTTGCCAACTCCAAAAACTAAAATGGTTTCCTCTGTGTAGTTAATTTTCGTTAGAAAATATTTTAAAAAAAGTTGCAAAATCTGCATAATGCTACATAATACTTTGTTTCATAATGCACCATAATATTTCGTAAATAGTTTTACGTGATTTTAAAGAAGGAAATTTACCTACTTGTGCTGCCCTCAATGACAAACAATGAACAAAACTTCTACCACGCAACCACATCTATCAAGCGTTCGTTTGAACGTAAGCTGCTAATTAGCCAACCATTTCTCAATTGTTCCGTAAGACTTTTTGCTATATCCCCGATCCAACGCATTGTGTCCAACTTAAGCAAAATGCATTGATGGATGTCAAGCAGCACTTCAATCTTAGTGTAACTGAGCTTGTTCGTAACCCGTGTTGGGCAGGGAGCGCGGATTAAAATTTCGAATCTGCTTTGATTTTTAATAGTTTTGGTGTCCAAGCTACAGGAATAAAGTGCTAGATACTTTCAGCCAACTCGCACCAATAACCAGACCAACCATAATCAGAGCGATTTATCACATCAGTGGGAAAACCACGACCTTTTCGTTTGCCGCACACATCGACCGGGAAATTGCGCGAAAAGGGATTGAATCAAAGCGTGAACGCTGTGAGTTAACGCGTTGGATACAAGACCAGAAAAGGTTTCGTGACTCGGTACAACTTTCGGCGCTTTTGAGCTTTTTGCATTGTCATAAGTGACTCAGTGTTATTCGTCCTGCTCAGTTCATTTTGCGCGCGCGACTGTAACGTGTGTAGTATTTAAAAATCGCCGCCCAATCGTATTCGATGTGACACGACGATATTCCATTTCCTGATATTTTACGCCTAGTCTCGTAACAGCGTAAAATTTTGGCAACATACAAGTGTAACTTTCAAAGAAGTCTACCTAAAGCTGGGTTACGTAAATGATTCACGATTTTTAGTCATATAAAAATCATTTCAAGCTGTTGCTTCTCTTAAGCGCTTCGGAGAAGACCATTGAATAGAGCCAGTTGCGATTCTATGGGCCATCCATTGATGTTAACACTTCCATGTATTCTGATAATCTTCGAAGTATCGAACATTTTTTCTCGAGTGCTATCGTACAAATCATTTAAATTCTGATCCACGATCAGCTGCAACAAAACCAGCAAACTGCCATTCCAAAAACTGCGCTTTTCATTGTCCATTGCCTGTTACTGCCGCATGTGTCTTGTTTATTGTTGTTGTTTGCAATGACCGCTACTTGTTTTTCTTCACGTATACTGGTCGGGGTCGCGGAAAACGAGGGGAAAAGGCAGAAGTGGTTGGGACAAATGCAAACATTTTTTTCAAAGATTATGCAAAAGTAAAGCTAAGCCTGTGTCTTGCCACCGCGTAAACTTTTCTTTAGTGATAAAAATAGTATTTTGCACGTTCGATTGTTGAACAAGCTGTGAGTTTGCATTTGCCGTATTTTACCAGGCTCTATGGTTGACCCCTGCACAAATTGGGTGCATTAGCAATCTCGTGTCGTAACTGCGTTAAAAAGCCGGTCCAGGCTCCAGAGGGTATCAGTACTGTCTTGAAGTGACTTACAAATTGAATTCGTTGCAGTGTGTACCGACGGGAGAACAACATAGCTACATTGAACATTACCTAAGAAATTGGTCTATATATTTCCTGCCATTTATATCATCCTGTTCAACGCCCGCAACAAAACACTGGACCAACTAGTACCTTGTCTGAATTTCTGTGCACAATCCACGTTATGACAACCTTTCTTTATTTTTATAGAACGGTGTGTTATTGGTAAACCCTATGTGTTTTGAGTACTTGGAAATCCCCGGACGTCAATATTCGCTTTAAAGCGAGGATTTGGGTCTTAGTCCTCATTCCATTCTCACGCAATGCCGATCCTATTGTTTGTCTTGTGTACGTACTTTTGCAACGTGCAGTAATATATGAATGAGTCGCTTTTTCCGTTTTGTGTGATTTATCGTTGTGCAATTTAAAAAACACTAAACGGAGTTCTTTGCGAGCAGTGGTGTCCTGCGTATGGTACCTGCATAGGCAGAGCCGACCTAGATTTTACAAGGCAGTAGCTGCCGTGTCGTGCAACAAATCTTAGAAAATCCCTCTTCTGCGAGTTTTTTTACAGTCTACAATCAGTCAATAGTGACGTGTCGGCGTAAGATGGAGTGGACAAGACACGAAAGCACTTGTGTGATGCGGATTCTGCTTCCAGAAAGTTCATGGGGTGTTTTGTTACTTTCCTTTTAGTCTAATTTGTGCTGGCGCAATGCCTGATTGTTCTTGGAGCAATTAGCGGGTTTTGATGTGGGTTATAGGTCATGAAGGTCTGGCGAAAGCTGACTATACTCAGGTTTACTGTCGTAGTTTTGACAAAATTCCACCTAATTCTGATATGTGAACTTTCAGTTTATTTGCACAAAGTTTATTATTTGATTTGCTATCAACTGTTATCCCAAAGTATTTCAGTTGTTGAAAAGATATTCTATCGTTGTTGAAAAACCACATTCTCAACAATGTAAGTGTTCGTCATCATCATGAAGTTACTCATTTCGGGAATTGAATTGTTGCCATGATTAAAAACAATTTGTAGGCATTTGTTGATTGGTGTGCAATCTTCCCAGTGGCGGATCCAGACCAGGCGTTTGGGGTGGGGGGCAGTCAAATTGGTGGAGCAAAAAACGTCAAAAGTAGCTGTTTATGTTGGTCGAACTATGCGATTTTTTAGGGAATAACCAGTTTGAAAGCGCTTTACATCATTAATTCAGAAAACGTTTGAAACTGGTCCCAAAAATTGGGACTCGTTTTCCAAAAGCTACTCAGGTCTCGTATATCTACGAAATGTATTTAAATGGTATAAAATCATGCTACGCGCAAGCGTTTGCCACTCTGTTGGCTATCCCTAGCGAGATCAGTTAATAACAGTGTCTGAAACGCATTTCCGATTTGGTTAGAAGCAGAACGATTCTTTTTAGACTTGGAAGTGAGAACTCATGTCCCACGATAGGACTCAAACAAAAAGCTGAATGACGATCACGTTTCCAAGCGAAGC